>OGKE01001030.1_pt1 | contig 21091 bp, 22 predicted proteins | sample 1572341 | NCBI WGS metagenome assembly OGKE01 (sample SAMEA2582091, study PRJEB24529) | metagenome | biome: Human gut stool | place: China | collected 2011
AAGTCCCAACTGGCTGTTGGGTACTGAAACCCTACACTTATATATTAGGAGGAGGACAAAGCGATGAATCTTCTAAATGTTGCCTATTATTTACCAAAGCTAGCTTCAGTGTTAGGTGGACAGATAGCCAGAGAAGAGGAATGGGACTTCCTAAAAAATGGAAGTTACGGAGTATTTTCAAGTGAAAAAGTCAAAGAATTTGGAACGGCTGTGTTAAATCAGATGTGTACTATAGGTACTATAGCTATTATAATATGCTTATTAGTTGTTATCGCCATTATCCAGAACAGAAAAAAATAAACTGGCGTGTCGGGATATGAATTAGTGTATTTGGTGTATTTTCTGTTGCGAGCATTATTGTAAGCTTTGGAAAATGAATTTAGGGCAGCGTTCTGTATTAAGACAAAGGTATGCTCCGTGGAAGTTATGTTCTTGTTGGTGGTGTGCATTATGATAATGTCCAGAAAAACAATTAAGTCTGCAATGGAAAACAGCATTTGTTTAATGCGCCTATCATATTATTTTATATGTATCAGGACAAAATAAGTATGGTCAACATAATTATTTTGAGATTGTAAAATCGTCTACATTAATGTAATTTTTATATTATATGATTCTTTATTATTTGCTTTGTATGTGTTATAATTTTAATATCTGTGGCAAATATAGGTGGATAAGGATTTACTGTAATGGAAACTATTTGCTCTATTGTTTCTGCTTGTGTTGCAGTCTTAGGACTTGTATATACAATTTACAGAGACGTTAAAAAGAAATAATTTATTTTTTTTGCTTAGTAACACAGATATGAGTATCTACTTGGTAATGTGAATTTGATAGAACGGTAGAAGCTTAGTCACCTTCTGCTACACAATCTATAACCCAAATCCTGTATTTTGCAATGTTCTTGAGGTATAACAAAACCAAGTAGAGAAAGTATTTGCTTGACAAGAGTATATTAAGTAGTATAATAATAATTAGAGCAAATAAAAATAAGTCCATTACAAGTACTAGCCTTATTATGACAGCACAATCTGACTAATTGTGTATGCCTAAAAAAGTTACAATGGTACAGCAGTTGGTATGGCAAGGAAATAGCATCGTAGGAATACGGTGCTATTTTCTTATTTTTGTATATGCAACAGATTCTACAGACAACATGCAAATTATAGCTATTTTGATATGCATTTTCTATGTCCGTTATTTCCCGCCTTGCACAGAGGGGATAGGTTATGGGGATATGCTTAATCAACTCTTTAGGTATAATAGATAAAAGCTGCTACTAAGTTAATATTTATGTCAAAAAAATAAAAAATGTCAAGAAAAAACACTTGACATTTAAAAAGATATGTAGTATCCTACCAAAGGATTGAGGCGGAACGCTTAGGAGAGTGCTATATGGACAGTAGTATGGAGAAGATGGAAAAGCTTGTAGAACAGACGCTTCTTTATGATTTTTACGGTGAACTTCTCACACCTCATCAGAAGACTATTTATGAGGAGTATATATTAGATAACTTTTCCATAAGCGAGATTGCCAAGGAACATGACATCAGCAGGCAAGGTGTTCATGACCAGTTAAAGAGAGTTGACAGGCTGCTCAATGACTATGAGAGTACGCTTCACTTAATCGAAAGATTTATGAAGATTAAGGAAAAGGTCAATGAGATAAGTGATTATTCGAAGCAGGTGTTAGCATCGGATGATTTGAAAGAAGTAAAAGAGCTGGTTGATAGAATTGATTCGATATCCAATGCAATCATAGATGAGCTGTAACAGACAGCGTGTTGTCGGCAGGGGACTCGCAGACACAGAACAGATATAGGGGCATCAGCCCGGATAAGGTGGTTATAGAGTGGCATTTGACAGTTTATCCGATAAGTTACAGAATATATTTAAGAATCTCCGCGGCAAGGGAAGACTTTCAGAAGCCGATGTCAAGGTTGCACTTAAGGAGATTAAGATGGCACTGCTTGAAGCCGATGTCAGCTTTAAGGTTGTTAAGCAGTTTATAAGCTCGGTTCAGGAGCGTGCGGTCGGACAGGATGTTCTTAACAGTCTCACACCGGGACAGATGGTAATTAAGATTGTGAATGAAGAACTTATTTCTCTTATGGGTTCTGAGACTACCGAGATTGATTTAAAGGGTGGTCAGGCAATCACGGTCATTATGATGATGGGTCTTCAGGGAGCAGGTAAGACAACTACCACTGCTAAGATAGCGGGTAAGCTTAAGGAAAAGGGCAAGAGACCTCTCCTTGTTGCCTGTGATGTATATAGACCGGCTGCAATCAAGCAGTTGGAAATCAATGGTGAGAAACAGGGCGTGCCTGTATTCTCAATGGGTGATAAGATTAAGCCTGCGGATATTGCCAAGGCTGCGGTTGCCCATGCTGAGAAGAATGGCAATAACGTCGTAATATTAGATACAGCAGGTCGTCTCCATGTAGATGAGGAGATGATGGCAGAGCTCAGAGAGATTAAGTCGGTTGTGGATGTGCACCAGAGTATACTTGTTGTCGATGCCATGACAGGACAGGATGCCGTGAATGTGGCAACCCACTTCAATGATGAGGTTGGCATAGACGGTGTTATTATCACGAAGCTCGATGGTGATACCAGAGGTGGTGCGGCACTTTCAATCAAGGCAGTGACTGGTAAGCCTATTTTATATGTTGGTATGGGTGAGAAGCTTTCTGATCTGGAACAGTTTTATCCGGACAGAATGGCATCACGAATCCTTGGCATGGGAGATGTGCTCACACTCATTGAGAAGGCTCAGAGCCAGATTGATGAGGAAAAGGCTAAGGAGATGGAGCAGAAGCTCCGTAAGGCTGAGTTTGATTTCGAGGATTACCTTGAGTCTATGAAGCAGGTCAAGAACATGGGCGGTATCGGAAGTATTTTAAATATGCTTCCAGGCATGGGACTTGGCAATCAGATGAAGAATGTGAACATGGATGCGGTTGATGAGAGTGCTCTCGGACGCGTCGAGGCCATCATTCTTTCCATGACACCGCAGGAGAGACGTAATCCGTCACTCCTTAATCCTTCCCGCAAGAACCGAATTGCAAAGGGTGCGGGAGTTGATATTGCTGAAGTCAATCGTCTGGTGAAGCAGCAGGAGCAGATGAAGAAGATGATGAAGCAGATGCCGGGAATGCTCGGCGGCAAGGGTGGTAAAAGAGGTAAGTTCAGACTTCCTTTTTAACATATTTTAGAAATTATCCAAGGAGGTGAAATTAAAATGGCAGTTAAGATCAGATTAAGAAGAATGGGACAGAAGAAGGCTCCTTTCTATAGAATCATCGTTGCTGATTCAAGATCCCCAAGAGATGGCAGATTCATCGAGGAGATCGGAACATACGATCCTAATAACGATCCTAGCACCTACAATGTTAACGAGGAGTTAGCAAAGAAGTGGTTAGCAAGCGGCGCTCAGCCAACAGAGGTTGTTAGCAAGATTTTCAAGCTCGCTGGTATTGAGAAGTAATTTGTTGGAGGTGTGACATGAAGGAATTGGTTGAAGTTATTGCGAAAGCACTTGTAGACAATCCTGACGAGGTCGTTGTGACTGAGACCGTTAAGGAAAAAGCCATCGTCCTCGAGTTAAAAGTTGCCCCATCTGACACTGGCAAGGTTATCGGCAAACAGGGCCGAATTGCTAAGTCAATCCGCGCAGTTGTTAAAGCAGCGGCGACAAAGGAAGATAAGAAGGTTATCGTTGATATAATGTAATAATACCTTTTTGGTGCCGGGTTATGCCCGGCATATTCTTTTTGTGAGGAAAATGTATTGTTCAATAATATGATGTTGGGGTCAGAACATGCCAACTTAATTTACGAGTGTATAACGTATTATATTTATGCATATCAGCTCCGTTGTACGAAGCAAGATGTTCTAAGAACATCTAAGCTTCTTCCAAAAGTCGTGATATGCATAAATATAATACGTTATACATGCTAAGTTTATAGCACATGTTTTGACCCCAACATCATAATATAACTGTTGCCAATTGAAATATTTTTATTAATGAAAATATTGTTGTATTGCGGCATGAGTGAAAAATTATTGTTGTCATAGAAGCTTTATAGGACAGTTGTTAGTTATATTTGGAGGTTTGCATGCAGGATTTATTGCAGGTTGGTGTTATATCATCTACACATGGAATTGCGGGAGAGGTAAAGGTGTTCCCGACAACGGATGATGTGAACAGATTCGATTATTTGAAAGACGTTATATTGGATACCGGCAGAGAGAAGCTTAATCTCACGGTGGCAGGTGTGAAATATTTTAAGAATATGGTTATCCTTAAATTTAAGGGTATTGATAATATTAATGATGTTGAAAAATACAGAGGCTGTTCTCTCTGGGTTACAAGGGAGAATGCCGTTGAATTAGATGAGGATGAATATTTTGTATGCGATATGATTGGTCTTAAGGTTATGACCGATGAGGGCGAGGAGCTGGGTGAGCTTGTTGATGTCATCCAGACAGGAGCTAACGATGTGTATGCCGTAAAGACAAAGGAAGGCAGGGAGGTACTGCTTCCGGCAATAGCAGACTGTGTGCTCAATGTAAATCTGGAAGAGAATACGATGACGGTTCACGTCATGGATGGGTTGCTTGACTTATGATTAATTTTCATGTGCTTACGCTTTTTCCGGATATGGTGCTCAATGGGCTTAACACCAGCATCATCGGAAGGGCGGTGGAGAACAACATAATAAAGATTGGTGCAACGGATATCAGGGATTTCTCCACGAACAAGCATTTGAAGGTGGACGATTACCCTTATGGCGGCGGTGCCGGGATGGTCATGCAGCCGGAGCCTGTCTATAAGGCATATGAGCATGTACGCAAGGATATGCAGGGAAGCGTCAGGGTTCTCTACATGACACCTCAGGGAAAGCGCTTTGACCATGAGATGAGCCGTGAACTTGCGAAGGAGGATAACCTCATATTCCTGTGCGGACATTATGAGGGCATTGATGAGCGTGTGCTTGAGATGATTGTGACGGATAATGTCTCAATAGGTGATTATGTTCTGACAGGCGGGGAGCTTCCGGCGATGGTTATGATTGATTCCATCTCAAGAAATGTGCCGGGAGTGCTCAACAATGATGTTTCCGCGGAGTTCGAGACTTTCCACGATAACCTTTTAGAGTATCCACAGTATACCCGCCCGGTAGAGTTCATGGGCAGGCAGGTTCCGGAGGTGCTTCTGTCCGGGCATCATGGCAAGGTTGATGAATGGCGGAGACAACAGTCGATACTTCGCACATACAATGCAAGACCGGATTTGCTTGAAAATGCGGTGCTTTCTAATAAGGAAAAGGCATATTTAGCCGAACTTAAAAGAAGGGACAGGGAGAAGAGTGACAACGCCTGATTTAGGGTGGAGCTATAGGTTTCGTTCACACAGCATAATTGTATATGATATATTTTGGCATGAAGGCTGACTGCATATTCTGTGCAGTCGGCTTTTTTATGGATAAAATATTAGCTATTTGTTGTATTTTTGCTGGATTTGGGATAAAATATTAGCAGTACAGAAAGCGTGATAAATGAGGATATAATATGATAAATATATTTTTGAAAACTGCACCTGAGATAGACAAGGAGCTTGCCGAAAGGCTTGCAGGAATAAGAAAGAGAAGAAAAATATCGCAGAAGGAACTGGCGACAAGGTCAGGAGTCAGCCTTGGCTCTTTAAAGCGCTTTGAGCAGACAGGAGATATCTCCCTTGCCTCCCTCACTAAGCTGGCGATAGCATTGGGAATTGAGGACGAACTGGAAAAGCTGTTTACCGAAGTACCGTTTAATTCAATACAGGAGGTTATTAATGCGCAGACTAAATAAACTTGATGTGTTTTGCCATGACAGGCATGTAGGCACCATGGCACTGTATCAGAACAGGCAGGCTGCATTTGAATATTCGGATGATTGGATAGCGGATGGATTTTCGATAAGCCCGTTTTCACTGCCACTTGAAAAAAGAGTGTTCATGCCGAAAATTGACCCATTCGATGGTATTTTCGGGGTATTTGCCGATAGTCTGCCGGATGGCTGGGGAAGATTGCTGGTTGACAGGCTTATGAAAAGGAATGGAATCAATCCGATGGAGATTGGCAATCTTGACAGGCTTGCAATAGTCGGTGAAACAGGTATGGGAGCGTTAAGCTATAAGCCGGTGATAACGCTTGAGGAGGCTGAAAACGATATGTCGCTTGATGAACTTGCGGCAGAATGTGAAAAAATATTGCAGACAGAATATTCTGATAAGTTAGATACGTTGTTCAGGCTTGGAGGTTCCTCAGGAGGAGCCAGACCCAAAATCCTTACGAAAATAGATAACGATGACTGGATAATTAAATTTCCTTCATCGTATGATTCAAAAAATATCGGAAAACAGGAATATGATTACGCATTATGCGCAGGAAAATGCGGAATTGACATGGCACCGGTAAGACTGTTTAAATCCAATGAGTGTCAAGGATATTTTGGAACGAAAAGATTTGACAGAATAAATACAGGTGATGGTAACAATGTTGTGAGCAGACATATGGTGTCGGTATCGGGGCTGCTCGAAACTTCTCACAGAATTCCGAACCTGGATTATGAATTGCTTATGCGCTTAACCATGATACTGACAAAAGATACCACGGAGTGTAAGAAGCTGTACAGGCTCATGTGCTTTAACGTCTTTGCACATAACCGCGATGACCATTCTAAAAATTTTAGTTATATATATCTTGAGGATGAAAAAAGATGGGTGCTGTCTCCAGCGTATGACCTGACCTACAGCAGCTCATTGAACGGAGAGCATGCGACAACCATAAATGGAAACGGAGTCAATCCGGGAATTGACGATTTGCTTGAGGTTGCAAAAAAAGCAGGACTTGATATAAAAGCCGCAAGGACGGCTGCGGAGGATATCAGGGAATGTGTGAAGGAGAATCTAAAAGAGTATCTGTACGTTTGATTATGATTATTAATAAAGGGTTAATAAAAAGGTTAATGAAAATCATAAAAAACACTTGCATTCCCTGCTGCAGCATGTTATAATCTCGAATGTTGTGAATATAGCTCGATGTTCCTCTGGTACGAAAGGGTATTAATGAACATCAAAATTTTTAAGGAGGCTCACAAATGAACGATATTATTAAGAAGATTGAAGACGCTCAGTTAAAGGAATCTGTTGCAGATTTCAACGTAGGTGATACAGTTAGAGTATCAGCTAAGATTAAGGAAGGTAACCGTGAGAGAGTACAGGTATTCGAGGGTACAGTACTTAAGAGACAGGGCGGAAGCTCAAGAGAGACTTTCACAGTCAGAAAGCTTTCAAACGGCGTAGGCGTTGAGAGAACATGGCCATTACATTCCCCAACTATCGAGAAGATTGAGGTTGTAAGAACAGGTAAGGCCAGAAGAGCTAAGTTATTCTACTTAAGAGACAGAGTAGGTAAGGCAGCTAAGGTTAAGGAGCTTGTAAAGTAATATAACTTTATATGTAATATGACCATTAAGGGAATGTCAGTGTGGCATTCCCTTTTCTTCAATTACGAGTAAGACAGTGCAGGAAGAATTTTGGCGTTGATTTAAAAATAAAAGCAGATAATTGAAAACCGATTTGTTGGTAAATTTATAATCAGGGTTCGCAGTTACCTGCTAAAAATAAAATTAATAAGAGGTGTCTATGGCAGAATTTGAGGTTTACCGAAGAGAGAAAAAGTATCATGTACATGAGATAATCCTTAAATGGATAGTTGATATAACAATGGTTGTGTGTCTGTCATTCATCCTTGCAACATATATGCTTGGAAAGACAACGGTTGTCGGACATTCGATGGAGCCGACACTTGAGAACGATGACAGTCTGCTTGTGGATAAGGTGAGCTACTGCTTCAGACAGCCTGAGCGCTATGACGTGATTGTGTTTGAGCCGGCTATAGCGAATGTTTCTAAGTATTATGTCAAGCGTATAGTAGGACTGCCCGGGGAGACGATCCAGATAATAGATGGGGTTGTATATATCAACGGAGAACCACTTGAGAATGATGTGATATATAGTTTCGGACTTAAGGATGAAGCTGGAAAGCCGGTTGAGCCGGAGAAAATATATAACGCGGGTCTTGCTGAAAAGCCAATCACACTTGGCTATGATGAATATTTTGTCCTTGGAGATAACAGGAATAACAGTGAGGACAGCCGCTTTTCAAATGTCGGGAATGTCAAATATTCTGCGATTATAGGGCGTATATGGGCGGTCTCATCACCCTTTGGGCGAATGGGGCTTGTGAAATGAGACATTAAATTATATTATAATTAAGTAATTACGAAATTCAGTGTGCGATAGCCGGATGTTGGGAATTATTAGGATTACACAGCTGCTTATTGACGGATTTGTATTTTGCAATTATTTATTACATTAAGAATAGAAAAATCGGAGGTATGAATGAATATACAGTGGTATCCCGGTCATATGACCAAAGCAAAGAGAATGATGCAGGAGGATATCAAGCTTATCGATCTGGTCATTGAGCTGGTGGATGCAAGGCTTCCGCTGTCGAGCCGCAATCCTGATATAGATGAGCTTGGAAAGAACAAGGCGCGCCTTATACTTCTCAATAAGCATGACCTTGCGGATGAGAAGATAAATGATGCGTGGGTTGAGTATTTTAAGAACAAGGGAATCCATGCGGTCAAGATAAACGCTAAGAACGGCAGTGGACTTAAATCCATTCAGGGTGTAATCAATGAGGCCTGTAAGGAGAAGATTGAGCGCGACAGGAAGAGAGGTATATTAAACAGGCCTATAAGGGCAATGGTTGTCGGTATTCCGAACGTGGGAAAGTCGACCTTTATCAATGCCTATGCGGGGCGCAATTGTGCCAAGACCGGAAATATGCCGGGTGTCACCAAGGGTAAGCAGTGGATAAGGCTTAACAAGAATGTTGAGCTGTTAGATACACCGGGAATACTGTGGCCTAAGTTCTCCGATGAGCAGGTCGGCGTGAGACTGGCACTTGTCGGTTCAATAAATGACCAGATAATCAACATGACGGAGCTGTCCTACGAGCTTATCAAGTTCATGCGTGGGAATTATTCGGGAAGACTCGCAGAGCGATACAGCGTCGATGAGAACAAGGAGCCGCATGAGGTGCTGTCGGATATAGCAATAGCAAGGGCGTGCCTCAAAAAGGGCGGGGAGCCGGACGAGGAGAAGGCGATAAAGCTTCTTTTTGACGATTTCAGAAGCGGAAAGCTGGGCAGAGTGTCTCTTGAAAGCCCTGGGCAGGCTTAATTTTCATTACTATTTGAGTCACTGCAAAAGCAGTGACATGGGAGTTTTTTTATGGAAGAAAAAATCAGTTCGGTTAAAAATAAATTTGAAAATGCCGATGAAAATACTGTAAGAGAATTGATTGCTGAGTATGGACAGTCGGATAAGGCAGGGGTTATTAAGCTTGTCGCAAAGTATCAGAAACAGCTTGACATGTTAGAGGCTGAGAGAGAGCGTGTTGAGAACATGCTCGCCTTTGAGAAGGAATACAGTATGTTTTCCAATATATGCGGTATTGACGAGGCAGGACGCGGACCGCTTGCAGGCCCGGTTGTGGCGGCTGCGGTCATACTGCCTAAGGATGCAAGGCTTCTCTATGTGAATGATTCGAAGCAGCTCTCCGAAAAAAAGAGGGAGGAGCTGTATGATGTCATAATGAAGGAGGCGGTGAGCGTAGGCATCGGAATCGCCTCACCTGAAAGAATTGACGAGATTAATATTCTTCAGGCAGACTATGAGGCAATGCATGAGGCGGTGTCACAGCTTACGCCGCAGCCGGATATTCTTTTAAATGATGCTGTGATTATCCCGGAGCTTACCATGAAGCAGATTTCGATTATAAAGGGCGATGCAAAGAGCCTTTCGATAGCCTCCGCGAGCATAATAGCGAAGGTTACGAGGGACAGACTTATGTATGAGTATGATAAGCTGTACCCGGAATACGGTTTTGCGTCCAACAAGGGATATGGCTCCAAGACACATATTGAGGCAATCAAAAGGCTTGGTCCATGCCCTATACATAGAAGAACCTTCATAAAGAATTTTGTTGAAGAAAATAATACAAAAGAAAAATAAAATAAAAAAATATGAGACGAATAATACAGAAAGTAATGTTGAAGAAGTAATAGTACAAAACAAATAAAAATATATGCAAACAAAATCAACGAGATGTCAGACATCAATATATGTCATATAATACAATAGTCTGATGATGTAAAATAGGAGGCGTGCTATGAATATCAATCTGGGACAGATGGCAAACGGAAATACATCGATTAATATAAATGTGCACCCGAATATACACAGTACACAGCCTACGGTCACTGTTAACGGTTCCGAGCAGGGGAACACGGCACTGACCATACTTCGTTCACTTGCTGACGGCGATACATTTTCGGCGAATATCACGGATGTGAGCGGTGAACAGGTGACCATAACGCTTGACGGAGGACAGTCATTTACAGCAAGTCTGCTCAACAGCACAGCCTACAATATCGGTGACAGGGCATGCTTTGTCATTCAGGACAATAAGGGTGAGAATATTGTCTTAAAGGCTGTCACAATGCAGGCTACGGCACTTGAGACAGCTATGATTAACAAGTCACTTAAGGCTGCGGGAATCATGCCAACGCTCAGAAACCGAGAGATGGTGTTAGAGCTTATGAGAAACGGAATGCCTATCGGCAGGGATGCGCTTCTTGATATGGTAAAAGAGCTGTCCTCCCATAGCAATGCAGAGATTGGCGGTATAATAGCACTCAAAAGGATGGGGATAGAGGTCACCGATGACAGCCTTAAGTCATATCAGAATTATAAAGAGTATAACGGAGCAATGCAGAGGGACATAGCTGCACTTGGAGAGAAGCTTTTTGAATCGGTTGATTCAGGAAAAGCTTTATCCGATGTGGTAAAGCTTCTTGTGGGGGATGAACTTCTCACAGGGAATGGCACTGTGGAAGATAATTCAAAGGAAAGCACGAAAACAGGTGCGCAGACACAGCAGCCTGTCGGGACACAGGCGGATGAAAAGGCTGATATAGCGCAGAAAAATCTGATGAGTGATGTAAAGAATATGGTCGCAGGCATGGTTGACAACTATAATGCGGCTACAGGCAGGAGTCTGAAGCTCTCCTATGAATTTCTGAATACAGATAACCTGGCAAGGTTTATGAATGAGTTTGCCAGGATGGCAGAAGAGTTTGAGATGGAGCCATTGTTAAAAAATAAGCTTCATGGAGTTTTGAAGGGAGACAAGGCTTCGCGGCTTTTAAATGAACTGGTGCGCGACACTTTCAGTATGAAAATGACGGATGTGGCGGATAGTGAGTCGGTTAAGGAGCATATTGCAAAGACGCTTGACAAGTTAAGCTCTGTCTCCGAATATGCGGCATCTAATCAGAGCGCAGAACTTTCAAATGTGGCATCCCGGATAAGTAATAATATGGAATTTTTAAACAGTATGAATCAGTTCATGGCGGCGGTGCAGGTTCCGATAAAAAATATCGGTGAGCACGGTGAGGGCGAGTTGTATGTCTACCGCAGGAATAAGCAGAAGTGTGGCGAGGATGACACGGTTAAGGCGTTTCTTCATCTTGATATGGAGCACCTTGGGGCACTTGACATATATGTGACACTCAAGGGCAGCAGTGTAGCAACCAACTTCAAGGTGGAGGATGAGAGCGTGCTTGATTTCCTTGAGACTAATATGGAACAGCTCACAAAGAAACTGGCTGAGGACGGATATAATGTAACTGCCAGTATCTCCAAGACGGATGATAGTGCAGGCTTTGATTTTGAGAAGGAAGTGATTGCGCCTGTATTGCCGGTGAGCGATGTGCGGCGTTTCAGATTTGACATGAAGGCATAATATATAGAATATCTTCGGAATGGAGCTTGGCATGGGAGATAAGAATGATTTTCAAAACAGACAGGCGGTAGCACTGACTTATGAACCGGGAACTACGGCGCCGACGATTGTGGCTGCCGGAAGAGGCTATGTGGCTGATAAGATTATTAAGACGGCACAGGAAAATGAGGTTCCGCTTTATGAGGACGGCGAGCTGTCCGATACGCTTATGAGGTTGGAAATAGGTGATACAATTCCGCCGGAATTATATAAGGTGGTAGCTGATATCTTGGTTTTTGTTGACAATATGGATAAGATAAAGGGGAAACTCAATTCGACGAAAAAGAAGCAGTAAGAGGAAAAAATATGGCAAGGGATATGACAAAAGGCAGAATACTGCCACAGATGACAGCATTTGCAATACCACTTATATTGGGAAATTTATTTCAGATTTTATACAATGCAACGGATTCAATAATTGTCGGAAAATTCGTTGGCGATGATGCTCTGGCTGCAGTCGGAACTGCCGGACCTATAATGAACATGGCAATTCTTTTTATCAGCGGTATGTGCATGGGAGCAGGTATACTTATGAGTACCCTGTACGGTGCCAAGGATATGAAGAATCTTGAAAAACAGATAAGCACAACGCTTATAGGTGGTCTGGTATTTTCACTTTTGATAGCTTTTCTGATGATAGTCTTTGCAGTTCCGATACTTAGATTAATCAATTCGCCTGAGGAAATTATAGGAAGTGCAGCAATTTATCTAAGGGTTGTATTTTTAGGTCTTATCTTCACGTTTGTATATAATTTTCTGGCCAACACGCTTAGAGCGCTTGGGGATAGCAGGACACCGCTGTATTTTCTTGTCATAAGTGCATTCCTGAACGTGGCAGGAGATTTACTGTTCGTGGTTACGCTTAAGCTTGGAGTTATGGGGAGTGCGGTGGCTACCGTCCTTTCTGAGGCACTCTGCTGTGTGTGCTGCGGAATATATGTGAAGCTCAAGGTGCCTGTACTGTGTCTTGGAAAGAAATGGCGTGTATTTGAGAGAAGAGTACTCTGGAAGACGTTTTCCTATGGCATTACGAGTGCACTTCAGCAGATGTGTGTACAGCTTGGAAAAATACTTGTTCAGGCAATCATAAATGTTCAGGGAGTTGCCTTTATTGCAGCATTCACAGCAATCAACCGTGTCGACGATTTCGTTCTGTCGCCGGAGGGCAATATAGCACATGCAACGACAACATTTATTGCGCAGAACCGCGGAGCGGGAGATGTGGAGCGTGTCAAAAAGGGATACCGCTGCGGCATAATAATGGAGCTTATCTTCTCCGTTGCCGTGAGCGTCATCGTATTTTTTGCAGCTGCACCACTTATGAAAATGTTTGTCACTGAGGACAGCGCGGAGGTTGTGGCGCTTGGAGTATCATATCTGAGGATTATCGCTTTTATGTACATAATGCCGGCAATGACGAATATTGTACAGGGCTTCTTCAGGGGAATGGGTGACCTTAAGGTTACACTGATAAGTACGATAACCAATATGGGAGTGCGCGTAATTGCAGCTCATATTCTTATCAGCATGATGGGCAAAGGCTTTTATGCTCTTGCGTGGTCGAATTTCTGGGGCTGGGTATTCATGCTCCTGTTCGAGGTTCCGCTTCTGGTGCGGAATATGAGAAAGCTGGGGCGTGGTGAGCTGTAAAAACTATTATGGCTGGCAGCACTGAAGAATATGGAGGAGAAGTATTTTTGAATACAAGGAGTATAGGCAGCAGATATGAGAGCGCAGCATGCGGATATCTGATAGATAAGGGGTATAAGATATTAGAGCGGAATTATAAAAATAAGCTTGGAGAGATTGATATTATTGCTGAGAGCGCTGATGATGTTTTAGTGTACTGTGAGGTAAAATACCGAAGTAATGATGAGCATGGTTCACCGTTTGAGGCTGTGGGATATGCCAAGAGGAGAAGGATTGGAAGAGCAGCTTCTCTTCATTTTGCAATGAAACATTATGATGACAAAAAAGTGTGCCGGTTCGATGTTATAGGAATATACGGTGACGGAAGAATTGAGCATATTGAAAATGCATTTTATTTGAGCAGATAGGAGCCGTTTGTGGCTCCTTTTTGCTTTTAGGGGGGTGTAAGCAGTTTCTTAACAAACTGTTTATTGTTTTTTTATTTGTAATATCTGTGAGGGTGGGCTTATAATATTTTAATGGTCAATTTGAACGCAGTTCGCAAAGCGACTGCATTCATGAGCAAGTAGCGAAAGCGGATTGCGAATGTCCGCTTTACAATATGATACATAAAGGAGAATGAAGATGAGCAAGAAGATGAAGGAAAAGGATGATGCCGGCTTCATGGTCAAGGTCGCGACCTTTATAGTTGATAAGAGAAATCTTTTCTTCCTGATATTTGGTATTGCGATTATTTTTTCATTGGTTTCAAGCAGCTGGGTCAAGGTCGAGAATGCACTTTCGGCATATCTGCCGGATTCTACGGAAACGAGCAAGGGTCTTAGCAGAATGGAGAATGAATTTATCACCTATGGTTCGGCTAAGATTATGGTTACTAATATCACCTATGAGACTGCATGTGAGATATCGGATATGATAGAAGATATGGATTCTGTAGTAATGCTGACATTTGATGATACGAGTGAACACTACAATAATTTTTCCGCACTCTATGACGTGACTTTTAATTATCCTGAGACGGATGACAGGGCGCTTGAGGCGCTGTCCGAGCTTGAGGATAAGCTGTCCGGATATGATATATATGTGTCAACCACGATGGGTGATGCCTCGGCAGAGCAGATAGAGAGTGAAATGTCGGTCATAACGGTTCTTGTTGCAATCATAGTTGTGACGGTGCTTCTGCTCACCTCCCAGACATGGGCGGAGGTTCCGGTGCTTCTTCTTACATTCGTCGCTTCTATGCTTATAACCAACGGAACGAATTTTATAATGGGAACAATTTCGTTTGTCTCCAATTCAGTTACCGTTGTTTTACAGCTTGCGCTCTCTATTGACTATGCTATTATCTTCTGTAACAGATATAAGGAGGAGCATGAGCGGCTTCCTATCAGGGAGGCGGATATAGTGGCTCTCAGCAAAGCTATTCCTGAGATTGCTTCCAGTTCATTAACCACCATAGGTGGTCTTGTCGCCATGATGTTCATGCAGTTCGGAATAGGAAGGGATATGGCTCTGTGTCTTATAAGAGCTATATTTTTAAGTCTTCTTTCGGTATTTCTTCTTATGCCGGGGCTTTTGATGCTTTTCGGAAAGCTTATGGATAAGACCAGGCATAAAAGCTTTATTCCTAAGATTCCTTTCGTCGGAAAATTTGCGTATAAGACGAGATTCGTCATGCCGGTTATCTTTGTGGCACTGATTGTAGTTGCATACCTGATTTCATCAAAGTGTCCTTATGTATATGGTTACTCTAAGATTGACACACCTATACAGAGTGATTCACAGCTTGTAGACGAGATGATTGATGAGAGCTTCGGCACCTCCAACATGGTTGCGCTCACGGTGCCGGCGGGAAGCTATGACAAGGAGGCTAAGCTTATAGCTGACCTTGAGGCGTGTGAGGAGGTAGATTCGTGCATGGGTCTTGCCAATACAGAGGCGATGGACGGATATATGCTTGCGGATAAGCTGACTATAAGGGAATTTTCAGAGCTGTTAGAGCTTGATTATGAGGTGGCAGAGCTTCTGTATATGGCTTACGCAGTGAATGATGAGAACTATGCAAAGCTTGTGAATGGTCTGTCGAACTACAGCGTACCGCTCATTGACATGATAATGTTCCTCTACGATGAGGTGGAAGAGGGCTATGTGACTCTGGATGATGACCTGATGGATACGCTTGAGAATGCACACACTCTTATGAAGGTTGCAAAGGACCAGCTGCAGGGAGAGAATTACAGCCGTATTCTTGTATATCTTAACCTCCCTGAGGAAGGTGATGAGACATTTGCTTTCCTTGACAGAATGCATGATATGGCGGGAGTGTATTACCCGGAGGATGAGGTACTCATTCCGGGAGAATCTATGAGCCAGTATGATTTATACAAGACATTCCAGGTCGATAACACAGTGGTAAATGTCGTGTCGATTCTTGCAGTGCTTGTGGTACTCCTGTTCACATTCAAGTCTGCGGGAATGCCTGTGCTTCTTATACTTGTAATACAGGGTGCCATCTGGATTAATTTCTCATTCCCGGCGCTTCAGAATAAGCCGTTGTTCTTTATGAGCTACCTGATTGTAAGCTCTATTCAGATGGGTGCTAATATTGATTACGCGATTGTCATTTCGGGACGTTATATGGAGCTTAAGGATAAGATGAGCAAGGAGCAGGCTATCATAGAGACTATGAACTTCGCTTTCCCTACGATTGTAACTTCAGGTACGATGCTTGCGATTGCGGGAATACTTATTGGTCAGATGTCATCGGATGGTGCTATCTGCGGAATCGGTCAGTGTCTTGGACGTGGCACAATCATTTCTATTATTATAGTAATGTTTGCGCTGCCACAGATTCTCCTGCTTGGTGAGAAGGTTATTGAAAAGACTTCATTTGCCGTATCAATTCCTATTAAGATGGAAAAGACAACAGGACTTATACGAGTGGATGGAATTGTGAGCGGTCAGGTAGAGGGAAATATTGTAGGTGAGATGCATGGATTTATAAGAGGAAATGCCAACCTGTTGGTCAGCATGGGAAATGTAGAACAGCAGCAGGATGATGGTGGAAAGCCGGAGGAGTCAGATGAAAACGAAGAAAACAAATAGATATGGTAATGGTTTGAAAAAATTCGGTTTATGTGCTTTTACCGCTGCACTCATTTCTGTAAATGTTTGTCAGCCGTACATTTATCCGGTGTATGCGGATGATGTGCAGGAGGAGAGCAGTGCGGGTCAGGAGAACACTGATATTGAGGAGAGCGGTGCACAGGCTGGGATAGAGACGATGTACATATCAACGGTCGATGATTTCATTGAGTTTGCTGCTAACTGCTACATAGATTCATGGTCGGTGAATAAGAAGATTGTGCTTAGAAATAACCTTGATTTTACAGGGCGTGAGCTTGTCATGGTTCCTGTTTTTGCCGGGGAATTTGATGGAAACGGTCATACCATATCCGGCATTGATTTTACAGGGGAGAGCTATGTCACAGCGATATTCCGCTATGTTGAGGAGAATGGCGTCATTGACAGCCTGAATGTCAAGGGGAATATTGCGGCATTGGATGAACAGGAATGTGTAGGAGGAATCGTAGGGAGCAATTACGGTACGATAAAGAACTGCTCCTTCGAGGGAACCGTTAACGGAAAAAATACAATCGGTGGCATTGCCGCATTCAACAAGAGCACGGGAGTTATAAAAAGATGTGAAGTCAGAGGACGTATAACAGGCTCATATTATACAGGTGGAATAACCGGAATTAATCACGGAATAATAAATAATTGTGCTAATGCTGCCGGCATAAATGATGACAGTGCCTGGGTTGAATCCGAGGATGAAAACAGCTCTAATATTATCGGAAATATTACCGGCAATGAGAGCAGCTCCATCAGAAGCGGAATAGATACCGGAGGAATTTCAGGATTCTCCGATGGAATAATCGCCTCCTGCAATAATAATGGGCAGGTTGGTTATGAGCATGTTGGCTATAATATCGGAGGAATAGCGGGAAGACAGTCGGGAATTATCCTGTCATGTGTCAACGAAGGAAAGGTATTCGGACGAAAGGATATAGGCGGCATTGTCGGGCAGATGGAGCCTTACATAGAGATTGTTGCCGCTGAGACAATAAGAAATTCTGTCGATGAGCTGCATGATATACTTGACCGGACGTTCGATGACCTTACTGCGGGCAAGAATGTTTTTCATGATGATTTTTCAGATTTAATCCAGCATGCAGACAAAGCTGTTGATACCGGACATATTATGGCGGATGAGGTATCCTCTTTCGCTAACAGCAATATGGATCAGATGAATCTGATAGTCGAGAGAATGGAGTATGTGTCGGATTCACTGCCGGCTGTGCTGGAATCATTCAGCCAGTCGATGAACAGCATGAACAGCATGGCTGAATGGATAAAAAAGCTGAACAGCGATGTGGATATCAAGAACCGTCTGGAAGCCAACTCAGGCGATAAGGCGGCATATGATGCTGCCGTCAAGCAGATTGAGGATGCTGTCAACAGGTTCAATGACGCTGTAAAGAACAGCTCATGGCAGGAAATAGAAAATATATTGAAGGACGAGAATGGAAATTATAAGAGCTTCGATGAGCTTACGCAGGATGATCTAAAGGCTATAGTTGAAGCTGTGGTCGACATAATGAAAAAAGCTAATGATATGTCGCAGGCGGCAGCAGATGTGCTTGATGGCATTAATAAGATAAATGATATCTTAAAGCCGTATTTCACAAACGCAGGTGAAACCATGCGGAATGATATTGAAAATGCGGCGAATGAAATACAGAATGCGGTCAACTACGCCAACAATGCCATCAACGGTATCAAGTCGATTTTTACTTATCTCAACGCCCAGTCGGATATACGTTTCACGAGGCTGTCTGATGATTTCGACACGCACAGAAATGAGCTCTATGCCGAGATTAAGAACATTTCATCGGGACTTTCTAAGTTCAATGATGATATGTCATCGCAGTCGGATGTTGTAAACAAGGACTTCCAGGACATAAATGACAAGATTAATGAGATTCTTGATTTGATGCTTGATAAGATTGAGGCATACATGAAGCTTGATGTGGAACCGCTTTACAATGATGTATCGGACGAGGAAATAGATGAACAGACTACCGGAAGAGTGGACGGCTGCAATAACGTAGGGGATGTATCGGCGGATATCAATGTCGGCGGTATTGCAGGAGCCATGGCTGTTGACAGCGATGACCTTGAAGATAATGCAGCAGGCAGGACGGATATATCTCTCGGAAGCCGCTATCTGGCAAAATGCGTGATAAATAATTGCCAGAACAATGGCTACATAACATCGAAGAAGGATGGAGCAGGAGGAATTGCAGGCTATATGAAGCTTGGAATTATCAGAAATTCAAGGTCTTTCGGAGGTGTAAAGAGCAGTGATGGGGCTTATGCGGGCGGAATATGCGGTCAGTCACTGTCCATGATTTCCGATTCCTACGCTCTATGTTCTGTGGAAGCGAACAAGTATGTCGGCGGTATAGCAGGCTATGGGAATGTGATAAGAGGCTGTTACTCAATGGTTCATCTGCACACTGAGTCGGGGAGGGAAGGTGCTGTAGCTGGACAGACAACAGCCTATGAGGATGAGGAGGTCGAAAATGATGATAAAGTTACCGGGAATTTCTATGTTGATAATGGTGTGCATGGAATAGACGGTATCAGTTATACAGGTGTGGCACAGCCGATATCGTATGAAGACCTTCTTGATGTAAAGGGTCTGCCGGCGGGTTTCAGACAGCTTAAGGTGACATTCAGGGTGGATGATATTTATGTCGGAATACAGACGTTTGAATATGGCCAGTCCTTGTCGGAAATAAAGTTTCCCACAGTTCCTAAAAAAGAAGGCTGCTATGTAGTGTGGCCGGATTTGTCCGGGGAAACGATGACTGGAAACATTGTAGTTGCCGGAGAGTACAGAAACAATGTCACCTCGGTGTCGAGTGCACAGACGGATGAGAGTGGAAAAGCTTATGCCATTGTATCGGACAATTTCACGGAGGAGACAAAGCTTAACGCCCAGATAAGCAGGATGGAGCTGCCAAAGGAAGCACATATGAGAGATAACATAGTATATGAGCTTACATTGGAGAACATCTCCGAAGACACCTCAGATACTCTTGATGTGCGCGTATTAAATCCATACGATAAGGTAAAGCTGTATAAGTATGATGGAAATGGATGGGTTGAGGTTGAACATAGAGTGAAGGGAAGCTATGTGCAGACATCCATGCAGGGAACAAGCGGACAGTTCTGTCTGGTCAATGAGAGCACCAACCCTATGATATATGTAATAATAGGCGGATGTACTGCCGGTGTGCTTGCTGTTTTCATCATAGTTAAGGTTATCAAGTCGGGCATAAAGAGAAGAAAAAAGAAAGCTAAGCTATCTGATGAGGAGAAATAATAGATGAAGGATATTCGATTTATCAATGACAGTAAGACAACATATATAAATGAAGTGCGTGTTATAGATGGAAACATCACGCACACTGTCCCGGTTATCCGCTGTGCGGCATACAGGGATGAAAAATGGATTTCGCATGGCTTTTCTACCAGATTGGGCGGGGTGAGTGCCGGGATATACGGCAGCCTGAACTTAAGCTTCTCACAGGGCGATGAAGAGAAGCTTGTCAGGAAGAATCATGGGATTATGGCGGCTGCCTTAGGTGTGAAGCCGGACAGACTTGTGTATTCCCACCAGACACACACGACGAATGTGCTGCGCGTTACGGAGGAGCATGCCGGTATGGGAATCACAAGGGATAGAAGCTTTCACGATATTGATGGATTTGTGACGGATGTTCCGGGGCTTATGCTTGTGACGGCATACGCAGACTGTGTGCCTTTGTATTTTGCGGACAGAAGGCTGCATGTGATAGGGCTCTCACATTCCGGATGGCGCGGTACAGTCAACAATATGGCGCAGGCTGCGGTTGATAAGCTTGGGAGCGAATTCGGCAGCAGGCCAGAGGACATAATCGCATTTATCGGACCGTCTATATGTGCGTCATGCTATGAGGTCGGTGAGGATGTCGCAGAGAACTTTTTTAATGCATACGGTGCAGAGGCTGATAAGGTGCTGAAGATAAAAAAGGAGACGGAAGCGGGGAAAAAGTATTATCTTAATCTCCATGCCGCTAACAGAATCAATATGCTGAATGCCGGAATAACGGAGGAAAATATATCTGTGACGGATATATGCACCTGCTGTAACCCGGAGCTGCTCTTTTCACACCGCGCATCCAAGGGAAAAAGAGGTGGGCTGTGCGCTTATATGATGATTGCTGAGGTCTGATAATTGAAGTGATGTAATATGGCAATCTAATTCAAATAATTGGAAGTGCTGATATAACTCAATATTTGTATAATATGATGTTGGGGTCAAAACATGTGCTATAAACTTAGCATGTATAACGTATTAT
>OGKE01001038.1_pt1 | contig 20895 bp, 11 predicted proteins | sample 1572341 | NCBI WGS metagenome assembly OGKE01 (sample SAMEA2582091, study PRJEB24529) | metagenome | biome: Human gut stool | place: China | collected 2011
GTCAAGCAGCGAGGAGCAGTCAAGCAGTGAGGAGCAGTCAAGCAGCGAGGAGCAGCCAAGCAGTGAGGAGCAGTCAGGCAGCGAGGAGCAGTCAAGCAGCGAGGAGCAGCCAAGCAGTGAGGAGCAGCCGAGCAGCGAGGAACAGCCAAGCAGTGAGGGGCAGTCAGGCAGTGAGGAGCAGTCAAGCAGCAATGCGGCAATAGGTGGTGAGGCAGAATCGAACGGTAATTTGGCCGGAGGTTCCACGGAAACAATAAGCGCTGATGGGAACGGCACCGAGGATGGTATTGTCCATATCTCTCCGAGTACCGGAGGGAAAATTCAGATAAAGGCATGGGCTGTTGTTGGCACATTCCTGATGGGGGCATTTATATTTTTAAGAAAGAGAAGATAGAGATGTTCTTTATCTGAAATAAAAGTGCAGCTTAAGCCTGTCAGCAGTTTTAAATGATGGAAAATATTATTTGGCTCATCACATCATTACATGAAATTGAAAAATGAATCATTGCTCATAGAAATTGAAAAATGAATCATTGTTCATAGAAATTGAAAAATGAGTCATTGCCATATTGTTCAAAAGATTTAAATATGATATAGTTAAACGCAGATTATAATTTGTAAGGTGATACAGCCTATTGGTTATAAACATGTGAGTATATGATTGAATTTTTGTGAGGTGAAAATTTATGTGCGGAATAGTAGGTTTTACGGGTGAGCATCAGGCTGCACCGATTATACTGGATGGTCTTTCTAAGCTTGAGTATCGTGGTTACGATTCAGCGGGTATGGCTGTCCGTGATGGAGATGGAGAATACCAGATAGTCAAGGCAAAGGGCAGGCTTAAGGCTCTTTACGAGAAAACGGATGGAGGAAATGCAGTGTATGGTACCTGCGGCATAGGTCATACAAGATGGGCAACCCATGGTGAGCCATCGGAGGTCAATGCACATCCTCATATGGCGGATGATGGAAATGTTGTTGGTGTACATAATGGTATTATAGAGAATTATCAGGAGCTTAAGGAAAAGCTTGTCAAGAACGGTTATTCCTTCTATTCATCGACAGATACCGAGGTTGCGGTAAAGCTTGTTGATTACTACTACAAGAAGTATGAGCACACTCCTGTGGATGCGATTAACCATGCGATGGTGCGTATCCGCGGTTCTTATGCGTTTGCATTTATGTTCAAGGATTACCCGGGAGAAATCTATGCAGCAAGAAAAGACAGCCCGATGGTTCTTGGTGTGAGTGATGGTGAGGCTTATGTTGCCTCAGATGTTCCGGCAATATTAAAGTATACGAGAAATGTATATTATATCGGCAATCTGGAGATGGCTCGTCTTAAAAATGGACAAATTACCTTCTATAATCTCGATGGCGATGAGATTGAAAAGGAGTCTGTTGAGATTAAGTGGGATGCTGAGGCAGCTGAGAAGGCGGGCTATGAGCACTTTATGATAAAGGAAATCCATGAACAGCCGCGTGCGATAGCGGATACACTTCATTCTGTTTACAAGGACGGAACTCTTGATTTATCATCCGTTGGTCTTGCAGATGACGATATTAAGAAAATTTCACAGATTTATATAGTTGCATGTGGTTCGGCGTACCATGTCGGCGTTGTTGCGCAGTATGTCATGGAGGATCTTGCCAAGATTCCGGTGAGGGTTGATGTGGCTTCAGAGTTCAGGTACCGCAAGCCGATTCTTAAGAGTGATGATTTGGTTATCATCATCAGCCAGTCGGGCGAGACGGCAGACAGCCTTGCGGCGCTTCGTCTTGCAAAGGAGAAGGGCGTCAAGACACTTGCTATTGTAAATGTCATCGGCAGCTCCATTGCGCGCGAGGCTGACAGCGTGTTCTATACCCTTGCCGGCCCGGAGATTGCGGTTGCCACAACAAAGGCATACAGCACACAGCTTATTGCCTCCTACTGTCTCGCAATCCAGTTCGCCAAGGTGCGTGGTGAGCTGACAGAGGCGCAGTGTGCAGATATGCTTGCGGAGCTTGAGACACTTCCTGATAAGGTTACCAGGATTCTTGATGACAAGGAACGTATCCAGTGGTTTGCCGCTAAGCAGGCGACTATGCGGGATACCTTCTTCATCGGACGCGGTATCGACTATGCGGTGAGTCTTGAGGGAAGCTTGAAGCTCAAGGAGATTTCCTACATCCACAGTGAGGCCTATGCTGCCGGCGAGCTTAAGCACGGCACGATCAGCCTTATCGAGGACGGAACTCTTGTAATAGGAACTCTCACACAGGATGCTCTCTACGAAAAGACAGTGAGCAACATGGTTGAGTGCAAGAGCCGTGGCGCGTACCTTATGGGTCTTACAACCTACGGCAACTACGAGACAGAGGATACCTGTGATTTCACGGTATACATTCCTAAGACAGATGCCCATTTTACAGCGTCGCTTGCGGTTATACCGCTCCAGCTTCTTGGCTACTATGTATCGGTGGCTAAGGGACTGGATGTTGACAAGCCAAGGAATCTGGCTAAGAGCGTTACAGTAGAATAACACTTGGGACAGGGGTCAGACCCCATGTCCCAATGTTGGGACACGGGGTCTGACCCCTGTCCCAGCGGCTAAGCTATGCCATTTCCGGATTAGGGAGATGGCATATTTTTACATTATAACGGTATCATATATGGCATTTACCTGCTTTTAAAGAAAATAAGTTTCATATAAGATATATGACAACTCTGGCAGGTTACAGATTGAAAATAATGTAGTAAAATAATATAAACGCATATAAAATTCAACGCACGATAATGCAGGATGTGGAATGGGGACAGGATGAGCATGGAAGAAACAGAACAAAAGCTATTTTCTGATGTGGAAAGGCTGTTGGCGTATGCACACAGTGGGCATGAATATATTATTGACGCTATATATAATGTATTTGGAAAAAGAATTTTACAGCATGGATATGCGGATGCCGGCTACATACTGAGGGCGGGGAAATATGGACTTAATAAAAATGTCTATTATACAAAATTGCCCGGTTCAAAAGTTCAAAAGCTGTTTGTAAAATCCTGTATTCCTTCGGAGGATATTGAGGTTATGCTTGAGTATCTGGATACGGTGCTTGGGCATGCTTCGGCACTTGATATTGAGGAGGAGAAGGCATTGATATTCTGGCTGTTCCTTCCATATCGTTTTGTCACAAAGACGTCGATTAAACGAAACTATCTCAGGATATTACTCACAGGCTTCTTTAAAAACACAAGATATGTTGACCGTTATGATGCAGAGTTCGTGGTTGCTGATGAGATAGTGTACAATGCTCATTCTTGCCATGTTGAAATTATAAATTCGGTTGAGGAGTACGCACAATATACTTTTTCACTCAAAGAGGAAAACTCAGATGAGACATTATTCTACCGAGGACATTCACTGCTTGACTATGCCCTTGTTCCCGGAATAAAGAGAAAGCGGAGCTGGTTCACGAATGAAAGTATAATGTATCAGGAGCTGCTTGTCAGATGTGCGCAGAATTTTACCCACTGTCAGACCCACTTGGAGTATCTGGTTGAAATGCAGCATTATGGCCTGCCAACGCGGCTGCTTGACATAACAGAGAATCCGCTGGTTGCGCTTTATTTTGCATGTTGCAGCAATAGAGAGCACATAGGGGAGGTAATAGTACTCACAACAGGACAAGACCATGTGCGATATGCAAAGAGCGATACGGCAGCATTGCTTGCGGCGCTTCCGACGCTCAATTATCGTGAACAGGCACAGTTGTACCGATTATGTATGAATGGACTGCCTGAAGCGGAGGACGCAGAATATCAGGAGCTTGCCGGAAAGCTGGCAAGTGAAGTCAAATCAAGAAATCCTGCATTTGAACCGCGAATCAGGAAATCAGACATAACTGGACATGTATTTGTGACACCGATACGAAACAACCAGCGCATTATGAAGCAGGATGGTTCATTCATAATATGCGGTCTTACAGGTGAGGGCGGCGACAGCGACAATCTGGACAGTCTTCGCTGCAGAGATACCGGGGGAAAGCAATTGGTTCTTGTGATTAATGACAAGGAGACAATATTAAAAGAACTGGATACACTTTCAATCAACAGAGCCACCCTTTTCCCTGAGATTGACGATGTGGCGGAGTATCTGAAGGGGAAGTATGGGGAAAAGTGATGGATAATAAAGAGTTATCGGGCAACCACATATTACTAAAATATAATACATATGCTTTTTAAACATATTGCTTATTTATAAATTATTACTGGAGAGTTAATCATGTTATATGAATTTCAAACAAAAACAATATATAATATACTAGAAGCGCTTAAGAAACATGAAACAATTGCATTACTTGGGAAAAAAGATTCTGGCAAGAGTATTACCGTAAGAGAATTAAAGAATTATTTAGCATCTACATACCCTTTATATTTTATTGGAGAGGCATCTAAAGAATATAAGGATTTTGGTTGTATTCCATTGGATATTCTTGATAATATTAATACAATGCACGTGAAGAGAAACTTATTTAACAGTTTTATGAAAGATGTTGCTGCAACTGTTACAAATTTTTGTAATATAAGTGTTGAAAACACTTTAGATACCATTTTAACATATACGGAAAAATCACAAATAAGTAATATGATTTCTTATATTATTTTTTTGGCACAAAATCGAAATGTATGTTTGATATTTGATAATATTGAATATTATGATCAAAAATCAATGGCCTTTTTATATAATATTGTCGACCAGAATTTAAAGAAAAAAACATTTAATATAAAAATTATAATTGTACTAGATCAAGATGAAAATTCAGAGCAAACAGTATTAAATGAAGGATTGCTTGGAATGTTACATAAGATTGAGTTAATGTTGCCAACTGACTCTGACTTATCGAATTTTTTAGATGCTGTTGATTATCAATTGGGACGTGAAGTTCCCATTAAATATTTAATTGAATTAAAAAAAGACGTTAAAAATTTAAATGAATACTACTTAAAAAAGTTGAATTTAATTAGTCAACATAATCTAAATATTAAGCGATTGCTTTATACATTAGTTTTATTAGATGAGAATGTTTTCTTTAGTGATTTAACTATGATATTATCTGATATTTCAACGGAACAGCTTTACCAGGATATTGAAATTCTGGAACAAAATATGTTTGTAGAGAGCCACAAATGTGAAGAAGATATTTTTTACATTGTCCCTAATACAATTAAAACTGCCATAAAAAAAGAAATTCCATTGTGTTTACTAATAAATAAATTTGAAATCTATGCGCAGCAAATAGAACAATATGCGCCTTTGGATTATATAATAAAATATATGTTATACAGAAAATCTGGCAATATGAATAATGCTTATGCAAACGCAATATTAGCATACTGTGCTATTGCACGAAAAGAGCTTAATTGTACTAATAGAGAATTTAATTCAATTGATACGTTCCTGAAAAATTCACCTTATAATGATCTTTATTGTACATTATATAAAGCATACAGTTTGTTAAATAATAATGAATACGACAAATGTTTTGAGTTTGTAAACGCATACCTGAAGGACAACTGTTTTGTAAATAATGAAACCATATTTTTTTCAGTATATGTTCCAGAATATATTTTTGAAATAATATATTTAAGAGGAATATGTATTGGGCGTATACCTAATTGTCAAGAAAATCTTATACATAACCAACGTAAATTATTGAGTTCACTGCTTGATATAATGTGTATATTATCTAAGAATGATGAATTTATATTGAGAATAAGAGAACAAAGACTGCTATTAAAGACATATATTTCAATACAGACAAGAAAAGAACAGAAGGATATATATAATGAATATTTTTCCATATGTAGCCAATATCAAATATATATTAGGAAAAGTACATTAAGAACTAGAGAAAAATGGGAAATACATTATGCCGCTTTCTTGTCAAAAGCGAATATTGTTTCGGATATACCTGACAAGTTGCATATATTAAAAATGGGATTTAATATTATTTTAAAAAATAAAGAACTATATCCAGAGAAATATTTAAAAACCGCATGCAATTTAGCAGGTGATTGTATGTGGCGTGACAAGATAGATTACAGCTATCATATTTGCAAAGATGCTGTTGACTTTATCCAAAAGCAAAAATGGCTTCCCTATTGGGGAGTTATTTATCAAATGTATATTTTTTCAAGGCTATATGGAGGAACAAATGAAACGCCTAATGAATTATACATGGAGTATTCTGATACCATATGGAATTGTAATAGCATAAAATGTAAAATGCATGAAGAAGCAATTTGCAACTCCAATTATTCTATTTTACTAGCTTCTGTTGGCAAGTTACAAGATGCTTGTGACATTTTGCAAAGTACTTTAAGTACATTAAATAAAAATGGAAATAAGTATAATATTTATTTACTTTCCACTAATTTAGGTATGATAAAATATCTTTTAGGAGATGCGGCAGAAGCTATAAAACTAGAAAGTTATTGTCAAAGTTTGATTACAAGTAAGTTAGTGCCGATTTTTTCCTTTGCTTTCATAAAAAAACGTTCAAATATTTTGCTAAATGTCTATACTGAAAAAAAATATATTAGCAATGTATTGGAAATACTATGTGAAAAACAGACTCTTTCCACGGGATATTGTTCGGATAACTATTTTAGGCCTCTTTTATTTTCAGATATAAATTATTGGGCGGATTAAATTAACCGTGAGCCAATAATTGCCTCAAACATACTTTCAACATTCCCGAATAAGGCTTTAAATGACTGAGCGCAGGTTCCCGTGTTAGCAAGGACAGGTAATGCAGCAATATCAAAAATATAAAATTCTTGTACATTTTTAATTCTATAGTCTACTCGAGTTAGTCCACGAGAACCTATAAATTGCATTACCTGTTCAGCATGCTTGCATATTAATGGTATGACTTCGTTATACGGAAAATCTTGGCATGGAAGTACAGCAAATGAATATTCGCAATTATCCACCTTATTATAATCTAAAATATCACCATTAAATTTGACCCATACTGGTGGGGTTGCAATATACTTTCCGGATTTTTCAATAACAGGAACAGATACTTCATATCCGTCAATATATTCTTGAATAATAATTTTTTGATTAAATTTTTTATACATATCAGAAACCAATTTGCCTATAATATTATTTCTATTTTCAACTTTGACCACTCCGACTGCAGCACACTCTAAAGCAGGTTTTAAAATAACATAAGGTGTTGTTATAATATTTTGTGGCATTTCATTACCCAAAAATGTAATTGTTTTCGGAATATGTAAAAAGCTTTTCAATAACGAAAAATAATGAGATTTATCCATAAGTAAGCCCAATTGATATGCATTACATGTGAGTAAGTCCATTCCGAGTTGTTTGCAAAAAATTGGAACATATGCTCGCCTATCTACATCTACACCTAATTGTGAAGTACTGTATACTAAATATTTCTTGTTTAAATTACAGAAAATATTTTTTTCTATATCCGTTTTTAAAGACATAAAATCCTTGTAACCAGTGTAATATGTTGAGGCACATATAAAACCACTTTCTACATCGGCAATTTCTATTGGAAAAATCATGCCCGAAGCCGCTTTAATATTATAAGGATCATCAAATACAGTTATAACATGAAAAGTTTCTTGACCATTTTGACATCTTGATATTAATTCAGTAATTATTTTTTTGCATTGTTCAAACATATAGAGTCCTCCTTTAATTTATAATTAACAAACAATGTCTAAATATAATGTTACCAATAATAAATTGCCCGATAACTCTTTATTATCCATCATTTTCTTTTCCCACCCTAAACCCCTTCCTCGGGTGCTTATTTCTCAATATATCTCTCTGCTTCCCCACCGCGACATGTGTATAAATCTGTGTGACGTTAATCGAGCTGTGTCCGAGCATTTCCTGAATGTAGCGGATGTCTACATCGGCTTCCAGAAGGCTGGTGGCGAAGGTGTGGCGGAACATGTGCGGGGTGATGTGCAGGTCAATGGCGGCGAGGGAGCAGTATTTGTTAATCATGCGGCGAACGGACTGGTCGGACAGGGGAGCGCCGGACTGATTCACAAAAAAATGTGCAGAGGAGGATATTTCGGTGGAAAAGCTGCGGCGGTATTCATCGAGAATGTGGATAACGTCATCGGATGCAAGCTGTATATAGCGCTCCTTGTCGCCTTTTCCGTATATGAGGATGGTTCCGTCGATGAGATTTACATTGTCATTTTTGAGATTGCATAGTTCGCTTATTCTTATGCCGGATGAGAACAGCAGCTCAATTACGGCGGCATCGCGGAGAGCGTTTCGCCGTTGGTAGGCGGTGCCTGCTTCGGAGCGCCGGGTATAGATGGTGGATAGAAAGCTCTCGACTATGTGGAGCGGGATTGTTTTAGGGAGGATAACCGGTTCACGAAAACGTGTATGTATTTTTGAAAATGGGTTGCGGTCTATTAAATCCTTGTATTCACAATAATGGAATAGAGCTTTAATAGAGGCAATTTTGCGCTTAGCGGTCTTTGGTTTGTATTCGGCATGGAGCTTGCTTATATAGCTTTCAAGAATTTCAGAGGTGATGTCGGTTATGACTTCGATTTGGGTGGAATCGGATATAAAATCTGAGAATTGGCGCAGGTCTATGCGATATGCCTTGAGGGTCTTTTCGTCTAAGCATTTTTGTGTGCGGCAGGAATCTAAATATTCGGTGATAAGTGTTGATATACTGTTCATGATATGTTTGTCTCCTTAAAGTTTTTGATTAACATAACATGAATTGAGCGAAAAAACATTATATTTACCGGAAAGAGTATTTAAACATATTATTGCCATATATCGGAGGCAATGTTAATATTAAAGCATTGGCTTTGGGACAGGGACCAGACCCCTGTCCCAAGGGAAATATATTAGCAAGGAGAAGGCAATGAAGTACGATTATTTGGTGGTTGGTGCGGGATTATATGGAGCGGTGTTTGCGCATGAAGCGAATGCCAGAGGCAGGTCGGTTCTTGTTGTGGAGAGAAGACCGAATATTGCAGGAAATGTATATACGGAGAAGATAGAAGGAATCAATGTGCACAAGTATGGCGCACATATTTTTCACACAAATAACAGGAGAGTATGGGAGTATATTACCGGGTTTGCACAGTTCAACCGTTTTACCAACAGCCCGGTTGCCAATTACCATGGTGAGCTTTATTCGCTTCCGTTTAATATGTACACATTCAATAAGATGTGGGGTGTTGTGACTCCTGAGGAGGCGAAGGCTAAGATTGCTGAGCAGCGTGGAGAGATTAAGGGGGAGCCTGCAAATCTTGAGGAGCAGGCAATATCCTTGGTCGGCCGTGACATATATGAGAAGCTGATAAAGGGTTATACTGAGAAACAGTGGGGGCGTGCCTGCAAGGAGCTGCCAGCCTTCATTATTAAGAGACTTCCTGTGCGCTTTACATTTGATAACAATTATTTTAATGCACTGTATCAGGGAATACCGGTGGGTGGTTATACGAAGCTGGTTGAGAACCTCTTAGATGGAGTAGAGGTAAGGCTTAACACGGATTATCTTGAAAATAAGGCAGAGCTTGATGCTATTGCAGATAAGGTTATCTATACGGGGCAGATAGATGCTTATTTTAATTATAGTCTGGGACATCTTGAGTATCGCTCTGTGAGATTCGAGAATGAGCTTCTGGATATACCTAATTTTCAGGGAAATGCGGCAGTCAATTATACAGACAGGGAGACGCCGTGGACACGTATAATAGAACACAAGTGGTTTGAGTTCGGCAAGGATGAGAAGGGAAACGACCTGCCTAAGACCATAATAAGCCGTGAATATTCCTCCGAATGGAAGCCGGGGGATGAGCCGTATTATCCGGTAAACGATGCAAAAAATAACGAATTGTATGCACAGTACAGTAAGCTTGCGCAGGCGGAGTCTAAGGTGATATTTGGAGGAAGGCTTGGAGAGTACAAGTATTACGACATGGATGCAGTTATACTCTCTGCACTGGATTTGTGCGATTCTTTATGGACGGCTTTTGAGTAGGCGGTCAGGGAGCTCTCACCTGTCCACAAATAAGAAAAGCTCTCGTAGGTATTCCTTGCGAGAGCTTTTCTGTCAGCTTCATAACACTTATATGCTTATGCAGGCTCTTCTTTTTTCTTTTTCTTTTTTAATACTATAATTGTCATCAGCAACAGGATGATGAATAGTATTGACAGTATTGCAGCAGCAATTCCGAAGACCTTCTGAAGCATGAGGTAGTTGGCTGCATTGACCATTGAGGTCTCGGCGAAGTCAAGAAACGCACGTGAGCTACTGAAAAGGTATCGTTTGATGAACTGCCATATACATATTGCATCTGAACATCCGGCAATTATGTCAAAGAAAATCAGATAGACCTGAGTATGCTTTGATTTTCCTGCAGTTGAAGCATTTTTCTTCATGAACACGGCACATAGAATGAATATGATGATGCTGGCAGTAAGTGCAGCGAATAACGGAATATAGGTTTTCCATGTAGCGGAAAAAGCACCGGATTTTCCGTCTGCCGGTACCCGGTAAAGGGTGACAAGCATCTTGGAGGCATTGTTGTTTACATCATAGGCCTCTATTTCAAAGATATTTTCGCCGATGTTAAGGTTGGCGGTGTATGAGAACGTGCTGTCGGCAAGCTCAGTTTCAGTCTGATTGATGGTAAGCCGGACAGCGTCGGATACGCTTCCGAGTATCACCGCAGAGTCTGTGTAAAAGGTTTTTCCGTCAATGTCATCTATCAGAGTGATGGTTGGAGGGTACTTGTCTAAGTACACTTCCGTATCAATGATATATGTGGTATGCTCATCGGCTGAAAAGGAGGCATATACGGTGTTTATATCGGAATCGGCATCAAAAAACAGTGAGCCATCGTTTTCAACCGGGAAGCTGCCCTCATTTCCATTTAGGTTTACATGGATTTGGGCAGGGTTGGTTGTCTTGTACCGGAGTTCAATCTGCCCACTGCCGTATCCGACAACAGCGCCGACAGGAGTGTACAGGTATTCCTTTGTAAAATCTATTTTCCGGATGGTTTTTGCTGACCATATTCCGTTTTTCATTGTCTTTATGGTAAACTCAACAGAATCGGCGTCCTTTGGAAAGACAATCTGCATTGTCTTGGTGTCTTTTTCAAGCTCTGCATCAAAGAGGACTTCATCGCCGCATGAGGCAGTCACATAATATTTTTCATCGGACCATTTCGCATAATCGGACCAGTCCATTGTAGATATGCCTTCTGTGAAGTCGATAGTGATATCGAAGTTTTCCATTGCTATAGGTTCAATCGTGTTATTCCACACAAAGTTTTCCGAGGAAAATGAATCGAAAATCTCCGCATCGCCCTCATAGTAATAGGCTTCAAGCCGCAGATAGTATGTGCCGCTAGGAAGAGCGGATATGTCAACTGAGCATGAGTAAGCCTCATTCGGCATGGTGAAGCCGCGGGCTATCATGCTGTAATCGTTGGAATCGAATGAGTTTATGGCGTACAGTGTATAATCGTAGTAGGCTTTGCGGCTGTCACTGTCCGCTTCAAATTCAACCAGAAGCGAATTATTCTCCTGTACGCTTGCGTCGAGATATTGAATCCATATTCCGGTATTTTCATCAATAATGGAATAATCTATTCCTGAGTTACTCTTAAGGTCATATTCGACATACCATTGACCTTGTTCAGCGGATTTTACGCGGTAGGTTGCCCACAATTCGCCCTGAGCGTAGTCTATCTTTTCGGTGTCCGCCTTTGTGTATTTATCTCCTGATGGGGATATGAATGTAATATCCACAACTTCTTTGTCGAAGCTGAATAAGATTACAACGTCCTGTTCTGAATAAGCGTAAAAAATCTGTGCCTGCTTTGAAGCGGCGGAGACAGGAAGTGCCGCAAACACGCATATTATGATAGCAAATAAAAATAACAGGAATGATTTTTTATTTTTCATATTGTTCTCCTTTGTCATATTAGTTCAAGGTTCCGCTCTTGGAGCTGCCGGCTCCGTTTTTGTCAATATAGTAGTAGAAACCGTTATTTTTGCCCTTGCTGTCCTGTTCATTGCCTTTCAGGATAAATTCTACATTGTCCTTTTTGGTTAAATGGAAGCCGAGAGCGCCTGTTGACTCCTTTTTGGATTCAAAGTTGAACAGCCACCAGTTGATATCGTATTTTGCTGTGCCGTCATAGACAATGCCGATAAATTCGGTATGTCCATCAAATTCAATTTTTCCGGATACGTCCGCATAAACATTCTTTTTCTTGCTTTGCCATGTGAGCCCGGTCGAAACACTTGCCGATAACCCCTTCACCTCTTCGGAGTTAAGTCCAAGCACGGAATTGGTATAATTGAATACTCCGACCTGGAGGGTTGTCTTGGCAATCGTGATATCATCCAGGATGTTGAATTTAGCTTCCGCACTTATTTTAAATGGAGAAAATTTAAGTGAGAAAGTGGTGTCCGGCATTTCAAATACGCTGTTGATTCCGGTTATTGAGGCTATCTTAGGGAAATCCTCTTTTAAGTCACCGCATGACAGCGAGAATTTTCCTGTGAGGTTAATCTTCCAGAAATCATTGTTTTCAACACAGCTCTTGATGTCTGAGGCGGAGCCGGAGAATTTCTTGATTGTAACAGGAAGCACTGTAGGGAGCTTTATAGGTACTCCGGGTTCCACGCTCAACTCAACCGAATCGGCAACAAGCTTCGTATTTTCCTTGCCGGTTTTGTTATCCTTTACTGTCGTCTGTTTGACGGTGACCTTGGCACCGAAGCCGGACTGCCTTGCCAGCATGGCAAAGCGGACCAATCCGCCGACGCTGTATTCGTTCTTGTAGGTGTCAACATCCACCGAAAGGTGACCGTTAAAATGCACGGCATTGTTAAAAAACCTGCCTTTTATGGAGGTAAATGACAGCTTGTCCTGGTCATTTTGCAGTTTGGTTGAAAATTTTATTCCTACATTTTTACTGTCTATTGATATATTTCCAAAGTCAAATTCAAATGCTTTTTTGTCATCCATATCCAGCCATTTTTTCATTCCGGGCAGTTCAAGCTCACCACTGGAGTGATATATGCCTATATGGTTAGGATAAAGCCTTATATTGATATTATCAAATGTTACAAGGTGTAACAGGCTCAAGGAACCGGTGCTTATATCATCAACGAGGTAGTCCGATTCGTCCGCTTTTGCGTTGGTGTCATTGTAAAGTGTGAACCGGTCAAGCTTTGGCAGGTTAGCAACGGTCCCCTGATTGGCGAGGTATTTTGCGAAGCCGGTGGCTTCTACCGGGTCGAAGGATACATACGAACCTGAACTGTCATATACGGTGATGAAGCCATCGTTTTCCAAATCACCTCTGAGTTCAATATGTCCCTTGAAGTGGAGCCAGTCGTTGAGTGTGACATTTCCGTTCAGTATGGTGGTTGTTCCGTCGACGTTTTTCTCCATCGACGTAAAGACGTATTTGCCGAATGTGGTTCTAAATGCACTGTGATCGAAAACCTGGAAGCCATTCGGTATATATTTTTTATTGCCGTTGATGACAATTTCCACATTGTATGTCCCGATAGCGATGTTGGAAGGGACGATTACGTTATATGTCTGTTCATTTTCATATGTGGCGGTAAGCGTATATGAGGTCTCTCCGGATAGCTTGATTGATATTTCGTAATCCTTGCTAAAACCGTTTCCTTTGAGTTTGACAGGGATGTCCTGTGGCACGGAAGGTTTGTTTATGGTATACGGTGCCAGGCCGAAAATGAGCATATCGCTCACTGTGAGCGTTTTTTCTGCGTTGTTTTCTGTGATATCCGCTCCTTCCTCATCCTTCCTTCCGACAGAATAAGTCTTGATATCACGGAGATTCTTTGACGGAAATGCGACCTCAAGTGTTCGCCCTGAGCCGGTGGTTGTATCAAGCACCTTGTAGGTCAGCTCATACTGGCTGTACATCTGTGAATGGAGCATGTCATAGAAGGCAGTAAGGCTTGCACTGTCGGAAACATATACAAATTCGCCGTTTCCGCTTCCGGCAATCGTGTTAAGGTAGGAGGTGTCCACATCGCTGCCAAGTCCCATAGTATATATTGTGACGTTATTTTGTGACGCCAGAGTTCCAAGGGTTTCATATATTTCACTGTATGAATGAGGGAAATTGTCCTGTCCGTCCGTCATCAGTATGAGGACATTATTCTCATCCTTGGCGGCTGTAAATTGATTCAGGCAGTACTCAGCGGCGGAAAACATTTCAGTGCCGCCTTCCGCGTACATTGACTGTGCAAGGGAAACAAGGTCATCATCCGGGGTGTTGAAATCCATGAAGGTTCCGACCGCGTTGCTGAAGGTTGCAACGGCGAGGTTCTCATCTGAATTTTTTTCGTTGATGAAGGTTGTGACGGCGTTTCTTAAATCTTCAATGCTTCCGCCCATGCTGCCGGACACGTCGCACAGAAGGAGGACATAGGAGGTCTTAAAATCTATCTTTTTGAGTTCGTAATCTGTTATTTCTTTGTTGCAGTCATAAATCTTCAGGGCAGCTTTTAATTCATCAATATCCTTGATGTCGCAGTCAATCTGCACTCTTGCAGTTATATTTTCAAATTCAGAGCTGTCGATGGAGCCTATGAATATTGAACTTTTCACGCGGCTTACATAATTTATTGCCGTTTGTGAAAAATCGGGCTGTGACTCATCAGAATCACTCGTGGTACTGTTTGCCGCTTTTGCTGCTGCTATGTATGGCTCAACCCTTACCGGAAGCGAGTGGTCGAGGGCTGTTCCCACATATTTAGGGACATTTTTTATCTCATCAGACACCTCAGTGTTGTCGATTACGGACATAAGGCTGAGCATGGCAGACGAATATTTCTTGTCGTCAGAGTTTTGGGATGTGTTGAGTGCCGCCTGTATATAGGTCTGGGCGGATGTCTCATTTCCAAAATAGTTGTCAATCTTGGCAGCCTGCAAAAGAACCTTGGAGGTGTCGGTGCTGTCTACGGAGCTGTTTTCGGACACAAGCTCATCCTTGATTGTGAGCAGGACGATATCGCCAAGCTGTGAGGTGAGTGCATTGACGCGTGCCTTTAACTGTTTACGTTCCTGTTTGTTAAGACCGCTTCCGGCATTTTGATAAATCTTTGACAGTGCTTGCTTTAACAGTCTGGTCTGGGATGGATTGAGCTTCCTGAATTCATCGGAAAAATTTGATTTTGACACTAAATCATCCATGTACAGTTCGGATGCGACCATAAGCTCCTGATAGGAGGAGCTGCCGTCGAGACTTTTTACGAAGCCGGAGTAATCTTCGCTCATAATGTATGTCTTGATTCTTGCATTCTGCACGGGAGGAAGGGTGAGATACTCAGGGTGTTCCTTTTCGATCTCCTTGAAGCCGTCCTTGTAGTCCGAAAGAATTTTCTTATTATCTTCGTCGCCCGGCTCAACCGTGAGCTGGTCAAGCTCAACAATCATACGTGCATAATCGGATGCCAAAGCTGAAATAGGGTAATTTTTTTCAATATTTTTGAAAATATTCCGGGATACGTCATCGGAGGTCTGCGAGATTATACTGCTTATTGTCTCATAAGAGTCCTGCGTGTAGCCGTAGTCCTCAAGTGCGGCATCGGATTGGGTGAGGTAGTTGATTGTGATAAGGTCGGAGACGCTTGCGGAGGCTTTGCTTCTGGCAAAGACCACTTCATTGTCCTCAGCACTCACAAGGGAAGAGTTGTTGCACAGGTAATCATATAGAGCCGCGGCGCGCTCATAGTCGGCTTCGGACATGGCAACGCGGGCATATATAAGCCGACAGTTGTCGTCATAGCCGTACTGTCTGCTATACTGGTCGATAACTTCGTCAAGCTGTGTGTACGCGCCTTCCGAATATAGGGCATAAGCAAATTCAATTAATTCTTTTTGTGAGAGCGTGTGAGGGGATTGAATTTCCTTAAGTGAACCGGACGCACCGAAGAAGATGGATGTCCCACATCCGATGGTCAATAAGAGAGTGAAAAGTATTTTTTTAAATCCGATGGCACGCCGTTTTATCAAAAAGAATATGGCACCCACGGTTCCGGGCAGCAGCCCTAGTCCAATCTGTAGTAAAATATTCATAGTTTATCTCCTGTAGATTTATAAAGTCACTATAATATAACTTTACCATAATAATATAAAAAAATAAACATGTATTTTGGGACAGGGGTCTGACACCGGTGTCCCAGTGCACTTGTGGGACACCGGTGTCAGACCCCTGTCCCAGCGCTTGTGCAGCATAGGCATTTGTAGTATAATCTTGAACAGGGGCGTGCTGGGACAGGAACCAGACCCCTGTCCCAGCACGCTTCTGTCACGACGGAGGTATAGTTATGGAAGAGTATTTTCAGTCACCGTCACCATCGGTGTCGTCCAGAAGAATATTGTACACGGCGAGCAGCTTTGCGAAGAGCAATCTGATTTTTCTGCAGGAGACGGGTTCGCTCAAGGCACTCAGACCACATGTATCGAGACGTGATAACCTTCAATCGTATCTGTGCATGATGGTGCTTGACGGTTCAGGGTATATTGAATATGAGGGCCGGCACTACGATATGAAAAAAGGGGATTGTGCATTTATTGACTGTATGCGAAGCTACAGCCACAGCACAGGGGCGGATGTGTGGTCACTCCAGTGGGTGCATTTTTACGGCGAAAATATGCCGGCAATATATGAAAAGTATATTGAGCGCGGCGGTCTGCCGGTGTTCACACCCGAAAATGGTGAAAGGTATGCAGATATTTTTTCTAATCTGTACAATATAGCGGGTTCTGAGGATTATATAAGGGACATGAAGCTCAATGCGCTCCTAAATGAGCTGCTTGCTGTCATCATGGAGCAGTCATGGCATCCGGAGAACGCCTCGGGCGGTAAAAAAAGGCGTGAGCTTGTTGAGATAAAGTCCTTTCTTGATGAGCATTATATGGAAAAGATAACACTTGATTCGCTGGCAGCTTCGTTTTATATTGATAAATTTTATATGAGCAAAATATTCAAGGAAACGTATGGCACGACAATCAATGCTTACATTCTTTCTAAGAGAATAACACAGGCAAAGAAAATGCTGAGATTCACGGAGCTTAGCATAGACGAAATAGGCAGCAGGGTAGGCATGAATGACGCAAATTATTTCAGCAGGAGCTTTAAGAAGCTTGAGGGCATAAGTCCGAGCGAGTACAAGAGAACGTGGGAGAATCATTGAAAACCAAGATTGTGCTAATTTTTCTCTATATATGCGGTTACACTAAGTATATACTTGATATAAACTTTTAGAAAAAGTGAAGAAACCTAATAAACTGATATATAAAATATATGAAAGAAGAGGATATTTGGATGAAGAAGGCTTTAATTACAGGAATTACAGGACAGGACGGTTCATTTTTGGCAGAGTTCCTTCTTGAGAAGGGCTATGAGGTACATGGTATAACAAGACGTGCCTCCATATCAAACACAGCGAGAATTGATCATCTTTTGAGAGCCGGCAGCATAACATTACATGATGGAGATTTATCGGACTCCATATCACTTATCAAGATAATCGGTGAGGTACAGCCGGATGAGATATACAATCTTGCAGCTCAGTCACATGTACAGGTATCATTTGACGCACCTGAGTACACAGGTGATGTTGACGCTGTAGGTGTGCTCCGCGTGCTTGAGGCAGTGAGAGTACTTGGCCTTACAAAGAAAACTAAAGTATATCAGGCTTCCACCTCCGAGCTTTACGGAAAGGTTGAGGAGGTTCCTCAGTCTGAGACAACACCTTTCCACCCATACAGCCCTTACGCTATCGCAAAGCAGTATGGCTTCTGGATGATTAAGGAGTACCGTGAGGCCTATGGCATGTTCGCTGTAAACGGCATTCTTTTCAACCATGAATCGGAGCGCCGCGGTGAGAATTTCGTTACCAGAAAGATTACACTTGCAGCCGGAAGAATTGCAGAGGGTATCCAGGATCATCTTGAGCTTGGCAACCTTGACTCACTCAGAGACTGGGGCTATGCAAAGGATTATGTTGAGTGCATGTGGCTCATTATGCAGCAGGAGAAGCCTGAGGACTTCGTTATTGCGACAGGTGAGCAGCACACAGTAAGAGATTTCACGGAGAAGGCATTCGCTTCTAATGGAATTACTATTCGCTGGGAGGGAACAGGTGTTGACGAGAAGGGTTATGACGCAGCCACAGGCAAGCTGCTTGTGTGTGTCAACCCACAGTGGTTCCGTCCTACAGATGTAGATAACCTCTGGGGCAATCCTGCCAAGGCTAAGACCGTTCTTGGCTGGAACCCACAGAAGACCTCATACGAGGAGCTTGTAAAGATTATGGCAGAGCATGACCGAGAGCTTGCTAAGCGCGAGAAGGCTCTTCTCAAATAAAACAGCAAATATGGGACACGGTGTCAGACCCCTGTCCCAAATCATTGGGACAGGGGTCTGACACCGTGTCCCAGCGTAGATTGTGAGGAAAAGAAAGTTATGATGGAAAAGAATGCGAAGATATATGTTGCCGGACATCGCGGAATGGTTGGTTCGGCAATAGTAAGAGAATTAAAAAGACAGGGCTATGAGAACATAATTACAAGGACGCACAAGGAGCTTGACCTGTGCAGGCAGGAGGACGTTGAGAAGTTCTTCGCAGAGGAGAAGCCGGAGTATGTATTCTTAGCAGCTGCAAAGGTTGGCGGCATCGTTGCTAATCAGGAGGCACTTGCCGATTTCATGTACTACAACATGACCCTTGAGATGAATGTTATTCATTCCGCATGGCAGAACGGCTGTAAGAAGCTGGAGTTCCTTGGCTCATCATGTATTTATCCAAGAATGGCACCACAGCCTATGCCTGAGAGCTGCCTTCTCACATCTGAGCTTGAGAAAACCAACGAGGCGTATGCTCTTGCCAAGATATCAGGTCTTAAGTACTGTGAGTTTCTCAACAAGCAGTACGGAACAGACTATATTTCTGTAATGCCTACTAACCTCTATGGTCCGAATGACAATTATCATCCTACACACAGCCATGTTCTTCCTGCACTTATCAGAAGATTCCACGAGGCGAAGGAGCAGAATCTCCCTTATGTTACCTGCTGGGGAGACGGAAGTCCGCTCAGAGAGTTCCTCTATGTTGATGACCTTGCAAACCTGTGCGTATTCCTTATGAATAACTACAGCGGTGACGAGACAGTCAATGCCGGAACAGGCAAGGAGCTTTCAATCAAGGAGCTCACAGAGCTTGTAGCCAAGGTTATCGGTTACACAGGTGAGATTCGCTGGGATGCCTCCAAGCCTAACGGTACTCCGAGAAAGCTTCTCAATGTTTCAAAGGCAGCTAAGCTGGGCTGGACATATAAGACGGAGCTTGAAGAAGGAATAAGACTTTCCTATGAGGATTTCCTCAATAACCCTATGAGAGCTGAAAGATAAGATATATAAAATAAAATATATTTTCAAAAATAACTGCCATTAAAGCCTTAAGTTTCAAGGCTTTAACGGCAGTTTGCTTTATATTTTGTATGAAAATTTCTGCTTTTTTCGGATTTCACTTGCCTTTCATCTGTATTGTCCATAGAATAAGGTTTTTATTAACACGCTGCACCACTTGGAAATGTTGGCTTTGAATACTCCATACTCATTGGTGATGAATTACATAGACTGGTAGCAATGCAGCTGTTTAGAAACGGAAGGCGACCATTTTGCTTCGCAATATGTACTTTGGGAAGAGTTTGAATAGTAAACAGAGTTTCATAAATGGCATAAACACAAATTATCTGCTGGAGAAAGACTTAGTTGACTTGATTAAATTTCATTGATATAATAAGTTTCATTACATGAGTGAAAGCGGTGATATAAGTGAAATTAGATAGAATGGGATTAGAATGTGTCGAGAATAAGTTTTTACAACTTCCTAATATTCAGAAGTATGAAATTGTCAGCAGGACAGAAGATGGTTTTATTGCATCTGTGGAGATGGATGATGGGTATGAGTTTCAAATAAATGCCTGCTTCTTGAATAGGGTATTTCCGTCCACAATTATGAAATTGATTGACAAGCAGGATAAAAGTCGTGGAGTTAGCATTTTGGTTGCTCCATATATTTCAGACAGAACAGCACAAATATGTGAAGATAACGGAATGGGTTATTTTGACTATGCCGGAAACTGTTGGTTTGTGGGTCATTCTATTTATTTATCTGAAAAAGGGAATAAGAATCCAAGACCAAAAGAGCAAAGGTCTGTGTCTATATTTGAAAGGACTTCCGTGGTGTCTTCCTGTATTTTGCGCGAGCTGTTTGCTGATGTAACTAAGATATGGAAGCTTAAATATCTATCGGAAAAGGTAAATTGCAGTATTGGACAGGTATCCAAACTGATGAAAGTTCTGGTGGAAAATGCATGGGTAGAAAAATTGCCGGATGGTTATAAGGTTATTGATCCAGAAGCACTCTTGTTGGAATGGAGCAGGGATTATGGTAAAAAAGAAATAACATCCTATGCTTGCTATAGTTTAGATACTATATCTGTTATTGAGGAGCGATTAAAAAAATTAAAGATAGATATGGGGATTGATTCTTATCTTACAGGATTGTCCGGGGGAGTGCGTTATACACCAGTGGTCCGTTACAATAAGGTACATGTTTATATAGCACCGGAAGATATTCAGGAAGCAATCCGATATTTGGACATGAAAGAAGTAAATAGTGGTGCCAATGTGGTTATTTTTCCATTAGAGAACGATTCCTATATCAAGGATTATAGGGTGATTGATGGTTCGGCAGTAGTATCCCCTCTGCAAATATATTTGGATTGTATGCAGATAAAGGGCAGGGG
>OGKE01001042.1_pt1 | contig 20845 bp, 18 predicted proteins | sample 1572341 | NCBI WGS metagenome assembly OGKE01 (sample SAMEA2582091, study PRJEB24529) | metagenome | biome: Human gut stool | place: China | collected 2011
GGCCTGCCCGGCAGCGGCCCAGCGGGCGGCGCCGGGCAGGCTCTCCCACGCGGCGCGGTCCGCCAGCGGCGGGAACAGGACCGGCTGTGCGGTCTTAAACGGTTGCTTCATCTTTTGCGTCAACATACGATACCTTCATTCTCTGCATGTACTCCCGGGGGCTGACGCCCTCGAGCTTTTTGAACACCTTACTGAAATAGAAAGCGCTGTCAAAGCCAACCTTGTCGCTGATCTCGTAGACCTTCAGGTCGGTGGAGGCCATCAGTTCCTTCGCAGCGGTGATGCGGGTGGCAGTGACAAACTCCACAAAACCGCTCTCGCTGTTTTGTGCAAAAAGCTGGCTTAAATAGTTCGGGCTGAAATTAAAGACGGCAGCTACATCGTTCAGCGTCAGCCGCTCGGACAGATGATCGCGGATGTACTGCTGCACCTGCCCGACGACCTGCGCACGGTGATCCAGCTGGGTGTTAGGGCTTTCATGGTAGAAGGCCACCGGCTCGCCCTCATGCAGCAGCGGCAGCGCGGCAAAGGCGTCGTGCTGGCTCTCGCTGATCTTTAAAATGTCGTTCACCGGGCGGCCCACCGCCCAGTAAATGGCAGTGCTGAAATAGTTGTACAAAATCTGCCCGGCGGTTTTCAGGATCGGAGCCAGTACAGTCTCGGGGTCCTCGTCCGCTTCCAGCGGCAGCAGCACCGAGAAATGCCGCAGATCCATGGCGGTCACGCGGCAGGGGCGGTACTTGGGCAGCGTTTCGGCGGCCATGCGGGTCACGCCGGTGCTCAGCGTCACAAGCTGGCTCGTGGGCAGGTCGGGTGTTTGCAGGCTGCCCACCGCCACAATATGCCGCGGCGCTTTGAAGGTGACGCCCAGCTCGGCACACTGCCGGTCAAACACGGCGCGATCCGTGAACAGCCCGCCGTACAGCTGCAGAAACAGCCGGTCCCGGAAGGTGTCAAGGCTGACCGGGGCAGGGGATGGCATCCGCAGCTTTTTTTCTTTTTCGGCAGTGTCGCGGGCGTGCTCCAGCGCTGCGGTCAGGCTGTCGGCGGTCAGATCGATCTTGACAAGGTAGTCCACAACGCCCAGACGCATGCTGCGTTTGACATAGTCGAACTCCTCATAGCTCGTCAGCATGATGAAGGCCGGCAGGGCGGAGCCGTCCTTATGGCAGGCCTCCGCAAGCGCAAAGCCGTCCATGACCGGCATACGGATGTCGGAAACCACGATGTCCGGCTGCTTCTCCTGAACGGCCCTGAGCGCCTCGGCACCGTTGCGGGCGGTGCCGACGACCTCATAGCCCAGCGCGGCCCAGTTCAGCATGCCCTGCATACCGATCAGGACCAGCGGCTCATCGTCTACAAGCAAGACTCCGGTCACAAGAAAACCCCCTTTATTTTTGGCTGTCCGGGCCCGGCAGACGGATTGTTACCGTTGTGCCGATGTCGGGCTCACTCTCAATGCTCAGGCCGTAGGCCTCGCCAAAGCTGTATTGCAGCCGCTTGTGGACATTCCACATGCCCACATGGCGGTATTTGGCGGCGGCCTCCTCGGGGCCGGGCTCCTGCAGGGCCTTTGCGGCCTGCTCCGGTGTCATGCCGACGCCGTCGTCCGTCAGGTGGATGAGCACATCGCCGTTCGCGGTATCGCGCTCGACCCGCAGTGTGACCTCCCCGGCACTGCCCTTCGGCTCAATGCCGTGGAAGATCGCGTTCTCGACGAGGGGCTGCAAAGTGAACCGCGGGATCAGGCAGCTGTGGTTCAGCGACTCATCCTCGATATAGCTGACGTCCAGCGTGATCGTGCCGCCGTAGCGGTACTGCTGGATCGTGAAATAGTCGTTCAGCAGGGCGAACTCCTCATACAGCGGCACAAGGCGCTCGTTGCTCTTGGAGATGCTCTTGAGCAGACGGGACAGCGCCATGACCATCTCGGCAATGCCGGGGGCGTGCTGGATGGTCGCCATCCACTTGATGCTGTTGAGCGTATTATAAATGAAGTGCGGGTTGATCTGGTTTTGCAGCATCCGGTATTCAAGGTCCTGCTTCTGCTTTTCGTCCTCGAGGCGGTGCTCCATCAGCGCAGTGACGCCGGCCGACATGCTGTTGATGCCGCGGCCGATGTCGCCCAGCTCGTTGTCCCACTCAATATCCGGGTCGGCAGAGAAATCGCCGCCGCTGATTTTTTCAATGCGGCTCTGCAGCGCCGAGATCGGGTGGGCGATCATCCGGTGCAGCAGGAACGCCAGTGAGCAGCCCAGCAGCAGGATGGCTGTCAGGCTGATGAGGAGCGGCACCGACACGAAGGTGATCTGCCGCTGTGTGGGGCCGTTGGGCAGCACCTCGATCAGGTACAGCTCATGGATGCCGATGGGATACCGCACAACAAGCTGTGCGCTGCTGCCGGACCCGCGTGTGTAGACCTCGGTGTTCGGGTCGAGCGTGTTGCTGTCCAGCGGGACGGCATCGTCAAAGTCGGCGATGGAGCCGTTCAGCGCGGACAGCAGGCTGCCGTTGATCGTGTAGAGGTTTTCGCCCATTTCCCAATACAGCTGTCCGCCGTCGGCCAGGGTGAAGCTGCGCAGCGGGGAAAGGATCAGGGAAGGGGAGACAAAGATACAGACATGGGCTGTGCGGTCTGTGCCGGGCAGGGTCAGGGTGTGGGTGACGGGGATCGTGTTGGCAGCCTGGGAGTTCAGGGCCAGCGGGTCGCGGAGAATGCAGTCCCACCCGGTATTGGGCGAATCGTAACCGGGAATGCGCTGCAGTATATCCGGCGTCAGGGTCACGGCATTGGTGGCCGCCGTGCCGAACATCATCTGCCGCCCCGAGGCGTTGATGAGCAGAAAGCGCTGGATGTAGGCCATCGTGCGCATCGAGTTGAACTTGGCGGTCAATGTCGGGTACATCGACTGCGCCTGGTTGCTGGCGGTGTCGCCGGTCAGCAGGTAGGTGCGCATGCCGGGGTTGTAGGCGCACCAGCCGGCCAGGTCGTCGATCTCATCCACATCCCGGCGGATGGCCGATGCCGCGGTCTGCAGGGCATACTCGGCGTTCAGGATCGTCGTGCGCTCCCACTCGGCAGTCATCTGGTGCATATTGCTGGCGGCGATGACCAGGGATGCGCCCAGCGTAAAAAACATCGTAAGCGCCAGCACCCGTGCCTGGATGCCGCTGCGGCGGAATTTCAGCTTGTCCATGAAGGCTCCTCTATGTAAATATGTAAATAAAAATGCAAATCATGCAGGAAAGCGGGGAAGAAAACACACCGCCGTTTATAAAAAGATACCTTATTATAATAGGCGTGTCAAGCGCAAAAATGTACAAAACAGACAAAACGACGCATGCACAGACAAGGAGAACTGTAGGGAAAGATAAATATTGCAGGTTTCTTAAAAAAGTACAGGTTTTTCTGCCGCGATTGGGGAACTGCCGTAAAATTTGCAAACCGAACCCCAAAAAAACCATCCATTTCGACGGGAAGATGATGTATTATAATGGCAACGAAAGGGACCGGCCCCCATGAGGGGACAAGCCTGGATCCCGAAAAAATGTTTTCTTATTAGGAGGAGAAACATTATGCGTAAAATGCAGAGAATTGCTGCTCTCGGCCTGGCAGGTACCATGGCCCTGAGCCTGGCCGCCTGCGGCGGTTCCGGCGACTCTACCGCTTCCACCGCGGAGAGCACTGCTTCTTCCACTGAGGCCACTGCCGAGAGCACCGGCTCCGGCGACGAGGCTGTCACCCTGACTTGGGCACTGTGGGATAAGGACTCGACTTCCCAGTGGAGCGCACTGGCTGATACTTACACAGCTAGCCATCCCAATGTCAAATTTGACATGGTTGACCTTGGTTCCACCGATTATATGACGCAGCTGGCTACCCAGCTGGCCGGTGCCAATGGCGAGTTGGATATCGTTTCTATCAAGGATATCCCCGGTTATGCAAACCTTATCAATTTGGGCGTTCTGGAGCCACTGAACACTACGCTGGATGTTGATGCATCTAAGTTCAACGGCATTATCGAGCAGCTGACTGCGGATGACGGTAACTATTACGCTGTCCCGTTTATCTCTTCTTTCTGGGTTGTCTACTACAATAAGGATATCTTTGATGCCAATAACATCGAGTATCCTACCAATGATATGACCATGGAACAGTGGGATGCCAAGATTCGCGAGGTAAGTGAGAAAACAGGTGTTTATGGCAACATCTATCATACATGGCGCTCCACCGTTTCCTTGTTCGGCATTCTGGACGGCAAGAACACCATCATCGATGGCAACTACGACTTCCTGAAGCCTTACTACGAAATGATTCTGAAAGAACAGCAGGATGGAGTTGTTCCCAACTACGGCGAGCAAAAGACCTCCGGCCTGCATTACTCCGGTGCCTTTGAGAACGGTCAGGCAGCCATGTGCAACATGGGCTCCTGGTTCTTGGCTACTATGCAGAAGTATAATGCTGAGGCTTCTGCCAACGGCGTCCAGCCCGTCAACTTCGGCATCGTCAAGTATCCTCATCCGGACGGCGCACCTGCCGGCTCCACCCTGGGCACTGTGACCAGCCTGGCTGTCAACGCTAACTCCGAGAAGAAAGATGCTGCCCTCGACTTCGTGAACTGGTGCGCATCTGAGGATGGCGCCAAGTGCGTGGCCGCTGTCGGCACCTTCCCCGCCGTTGCCAGCGACGAGACCAACGCCATCATCTCCAGCACCGAAGGCTTCCCCTCTGACGACGCTTCTCTCGAAGCTCTGAACACCACCGCTATCTACCTCGAGATGCCTCTGTCCGATAAGGCTTCCGAGATCGAGACCATCCTGAACACCGAGCATGACGCTATCATGACCGAGAGCGAGACCGTTGACGAAGGCATCGCCAACATGAACGAGCAGGTCGCCGCTCTGCTGGGCTGATTCACCAGCTACACTTTTTCATAAGTTTTCCTTCTTCCGATAAGGGGCGGGCGGGCGCGCCTGCCCCTATCTTATTGCCAAAAATCCGCCATTGACCCCAAGGAGGTATGACCCATGGCTGAAACTACGCAGGCTGTGCAGGCAAACCCCAAACGCGGGATGAAAAAATCCACGCGGGACAGCCTAATCGCCTACAGCTTTATCGCCCCGAACTTCATCGGGTTCTGCGTGTTCACGCTGGTACCTATGATCTTCGCCATCGCGCTTTCCTTCTGCAACTGGGACGGTGTTCACCCGGTCGAGTTTGCAGGCATCAGCAACTTTGCTGCGCTGCTCAGCGATAAGACGTTCAAAGCCGCTTTTGTAAACACACTGGTCTACGCCATCGGCACCGTGCCCCTTACGCTGGTATGCAGCCTTGGCCTGGCCATGCTGCTGAACCAGAAGGTCAAGTTCCGCAACTTCTTCCGTACCGTTTCGTTCTTCCCCTACGTTGCTTCTCTGGTCGCCGTTGCTGCGGTCTGGAACATGATCTTCAGCCCCTCCATGGGCCCGGTCAACCAGATCCTCGCAACCCTTGGCGTGGAGAACCTGCCCAAGTGGGCCGCCGGTAAGGACACCGCTATGCTCACGGTCATCCTGTTCAGCGTCTGGAAGAACATGGGCTATTACATGGTCATCTACCTGGCCGGTCTGCAGGGCACCAACCCCGAGCTGGAGGAAGCTGCCGAGCTGGACGGTGCCAGCAAGTGGCAGATCTTCTGGAATGTAACCCTGCCGCAGCTGAAGCCCACCACCTTCTTCGTTATCATCATGCTGACCATCGCCTCCTTCAAGGTGTATGACCAGATGTACATGATCACCCAAGGCGGCCCCGGCAATGCGACCATGACCCTTGTTTACTACATCTACAACGTAGCCTTCGTCAACACGCCGAAGTACGGCTACGCAAGTGCCGTGTCCATGGTGCTGTTTGTGCTGGTGCTGTTTGTCACCATCATCCAGTTCAAGGGCTCGTCCAGCAACGACTAAGGGAAGGAGGAAACACACATGGCTACTACCGCAGTTAAGAAAAAGACAGGCTCCATGAAGGCGCAGCATGTTGTCAGCCGCGTGCTGATCTACGCACTGCTCATCGTCGTGGCAGCACTGATGCTCATCCCGTTCCTGTGGATGCTCTCCGCATCCTTCAAGCTGAACAAGGACGTCTTTACGTTCCCCATTGAGTGGATCCCCTCGAACCCGCGCCCGCAGAACTATGTGGACATCTGGACGAAGATCCCCCTGCTGACCTTCGTTAAGAACACCGCGTTCCTGACCATCATCGTCACGATTTTACAGGTCCTGACCTCCTCCTTCGCCGCCTATGCGTTCGCCAAGCTGAACTTCAAGGGCAAGAACGTGCTGTTCCTTGGCTACATCGCGACCATCGCGGTGCCCTGGCAGGCTTACATGGTGCCCCAGTTCATGATGATGCGCTCCTGGCACCTGAACAACACCCATCTGGCCATCATCTGCCTGCAGGCGTTCAGCGCCTTCGGTGTGTTCATGATGAAGCAGTTCTACGAGGGCGTCCCCACCGAATTGTGTGAAGCTGCCCGTATTGACGGCCTGTCTGAGTACGGCATCTACGCCCGCATTATGCTGCCGCTGTCTCTGCCCGCAGTCTCCACGCTGGTCATCTTCACCTTCGTCAATACGTGGAATGACTTCCTCGGCCCCCTGATCTACCTGACCAAGACCGAACTTAAGACCATCCAGATCGGCCTGCGTATGTTCATCAGCCAGTATTCGGCTGAGTACGGCCTCATCATGGCGGCATCTGTCATCGCGCTGATCCCGGTGCTGATCGTGTTCCTGTCCTTGCAGAAATATTTCGTGCAGGGCGTTGCATCCTCCGGCCTGAAGGGCTAAGCTGAAAGTAAAAACGAACACCCAATCCGGCGGGGCACAAGGCGAAAAGCCCTGTGCCCCGCCCTTGTTTTTGAAAGAGGTTCCTTATGTTGAAAACCTACCCCAATCCTGTCCTGACCAAGGCACAGGCCGAACAGGCCCTGGACACCGCCGCCTCTTTGGTGCGCCGGAACCTGCCGTTGTATACCGACCACTGCCAGAACCACTCCAGTGTCCACGACATCTACCCCCAGTGCGAGAACAACCAGTGGACCTGCGGCTTTTGGCCCGGCGAAATCTGGCTGAGCTATGAGCGCACCGGCGATGAAGCCTTTAAAAAGGCTGCCCTCACGCTGGTGGACAGCTTTATGTACCGCATCGAGCATAAGATCGAAGTGGACCACCACGACATGGGCTTTTTGTACAGCCCGTCCTGCGTGGCCGCCTATAAGCTGACCGGCAGCGAGATCGGCAGAAAGGCTGCCATTCTCGCCGCCGACCAGCTCTGCACCCGCTTCCAGGAAAAAGGTGAGTTCTTCCAGGCCTGGGGCGCTTTGGGGGCGCGGGATAACTACCGCTATATCATCGATGCCCATTACGCCGACCTGGCCCACAAGCATGTGACCACCTGCCTGGGCAACTCCATTCGCGCCGACGGCTCCACCTACCACACCTTCTTTATGGATCCGGAGACCGGCGCCCCCGTGCGCGGCGCTACCTGCCAGGGCTACAAGGATGACAGTTGCTGGGCCCGCGGCCAGGCTTGGGGTGTCTACGGCACAGCCATCAGCTACCGCTACACCAAGCAGCCGGAATACCTGGATGCGTTCCGCAAGGTGCTGGCCTACTACCTCGACCGCCTGCCCGACGATCTGGTCCCCTACTGGGATATGACCTTTACCAGCGGCGATACCGAGCCGCGGGATTCCTCCTCGGCCTCCATCGTGGCCTGCGGCCTGCTGGAAGCCGCCAAATACGTGGGCAAAGAGGAAGCTGCCGAGTACACGACTCTGGCCACTCAGATGCTGGGCAGCGTGGCGGAGCACTACGCCGTCAAAGAAGGCCCCCAGGGCATCGGTCTTGTCCGCCACGGCACCTACAGCAAAAAGAGCCCCTACAACACCTGCACGCCCGAGGGCGTGGACGAGTGCGTGAGCTGGGGCGACTACTTCTACATGGAAGCCCTTACCCGCCTGACCAAAGATTGGGAACTGTATTGGTGATATTATGGAACTGCATACAAAATCTGATTTTACCGCGCTGGCACGCAAAATCTTGAACCCGCTGCTGCCCCTGTACTCCGCAGGCGGCGCACGGCTGCATTTGGGTGATACCGGCGTGACCTACCCCGCCCGCACCATTGAGATGGAGGCGTTCTCCCGCCCGCTGTGGGCGTTAGGCCCCCTGTGGGCAGGCGGCGGCCGGGCCGATGACTTTCTGGCCATCTACCAAAAGGGTCTTGCCAACGGCACCGACCCGCAAAGCCCCGAATACTGGGGCGCCCCCAACGATTACGACCAGCTGTTTGTCGAGATGGCCGCCCTGGCCTGTGCCATTCTGGAAACACCGGAAAACGTCTGGGCATCCTTGACCGATGCCCGGAAAGCCAACCTTGCCAAGTGGCTGGACACCATCAACCACCACGAACTGCCCGGCTGCAACTGGCTGCTCTTCCGCGTACTGGTCAATCTGGCGCTGGATTCGGTGGGCATGCCCTGCGATATGCAAAAGGCCGCCGCCGATATGGCCGAGGTGGACAAATGGTACGTGGGCGACGGTTGGTACTCCGATGGCCCGGCAGGCATCAAGCCCCAGAAGGACTACTACAACCCCTGGGCCATCCAGTATTACACGGTGCTGTACAGCGTGTTCGCCGCCAAGCGGGACCCCGCCCGCGCAGCGCTCTACCGTGACCGTGCCACCAAGTTCGGCCGCCAGTTTGCTCGCTGGTTTGATGCAAACGGCGCGGCCCTGCCCTTCGGCCGCAGCCTGACCTACCGCATCGGGCAAAGCGCCTTCTATTCTGCCTGCATCTGGGCCGGGCTGGAACCGCTGCCCCTGCCGGTGATGAAAGGCATCATCGTGCGCAACCTGAACTGGTGGCTGGCAAAGCCCATTTTTGACCGGGACGGTGTGCTCACCATCGGTTACGGCTACCCGCAGCAGTACATGGCCGAGCAGTACAACGCCCCCGGCAGCCCTTACTGGGGTCTGAAGGTGTTCCTGCTGCTGGCCCTGCCGGAAGATCACCCCTTCTGGACTGCCGAGGCCGCGCCCCTGCCCGCGGAACTGGCCGCGCCGGGTGTCGTCAGCCAGCCCTGTTCCGACCTGCTGTTGCAGCGCCTGCCGGACGGCCAGCTGAATGCCTACTCTCCCGCCAACTACGAGAAGGGCGACCACGGCCAGTTTGTGGAAAAGTACGGCAAGTTCGTCTACAGCACTCGGTTCGGCTTCTCCGCCAGCCGCAGCTATGTGCAGCTGGAGCAGGCCGCTCCGGACAGCATGCTGGCCTTCGTCATTGACGGCTGGACCTTTGTGCGCCGCCATAGCGATTGCTTCATCCTGATGGGCGACCGTATGCTCAGCCGGTGGAGCCCGTTCCCCGGCATCCGCGTGACCACCGAGCTGATCCCCACCGAGTGGGGGCACATCCGCAGCCATACGATCGAAAGCACCATCGCCTGCACCGCCTACGATTGCGGCTTTGCTGTGCCCAAGTTTGCGCCGGGCTTTACCGCCGCGGCCGAGGGCGGCCACGCCACTGCTCAAAATGACAACTGCAGCTGCACCGTGCAGGGGGCGGCAGGCGAGGGCTTCTTGGTGAACGCCTACCCCAACACTAACGTGTACGACCCCAACACGGTCATTCCTGCCGTGAAATACGAGATCCCGGTGGGGAGCATCAGCCTGACCACCACCGTGGAAAGCCACGCCCAATAACATGTGTAGGCATGCGCGGGGGAGAGGGGAAAGCTCCCCCGCATCTTTTGAAGCATCCGAATTATAGAGAGGTGTTTGTTATGTATCCGCAAACCAATGCTGCCCGCAGCGTCCGGGATCTGTCCGGCGTGTGGGATTTCCGCTTCAATGCCAACGACCCGTGGCAGACCATCGCCGTGCCCGCGTCCTATAACGACCAAAGCCCGGACCCGGAGTTCCGCCGCCACTACGGCATGGCCTACTACCGTACCCGCTTTACTGTGCCAGAGGGTGCCCGCCGTGTGCTGCGGTTTGACGCCGTGACCCACAACGCCGCGGTGCGGCTGAACGGGGAGGAGATCGCCACCCATCGCGGCGGATTCCTGCCCTTTGAGGCGGACATCACCGCCCTGGCCCAGCCCGGCGAGACCGTGACGCTGGAAGTGGAAGTAGACAACCGTATCGGCCACAGCACCCTGCCCGTGGGCAACGAGGGCGGCACTGCTTTCTTTGGCTCCGACAACGCGGGCATCCCGGCGGTGGAAGCCGGCAAGGTCCGCCAGCAGATGCAGGGCGTCAACCTGCCCAACTTCGATTTCTTCAACTACGCAGGCATTACCCGCCCGGTGCATCTGTACACCACCCCGGCCGCTTACATTGCGGATATTGCCCTGGCGCCCGCGATGGATGGCACACTGGACTACAAAATCAACACGATCGGAGACGGACTCGCCAGCATTGAGATCTTGAACGACGAAGGTAAGGTGGTAGCGGATGGCAAGGGCGAGAGCGGCACCCTGCATGTGGAGGACCCCCACCTGTGGCAGCCCCGCCCCGGCACGCCCTACCTGTACACCGCCCTAGTCAAGTTCGGTCAGGATGAATACCGCCAACAGTTCGGCTTTCGCAGTGTCGAGGTGCGCGGCCACCAGTTCCTCATCAACGGTGAACCGTTCTATTTCAAAGGACCCTGCAAGCACGAGGATTCGGCTTTTCGCGGCCGCGGCTATGATGCCTGTGTGACCGTGACCGACCTGAAGCTGTACCAGTGGCTGAACGCCAACTGCCTGCGCATGAGTCACTACCCCTATGCCGAGGAAGTCTACGACCTCTGCGACCGGCTGGGCATCGTGGTCATTGATGAAACGCCTGCCGTAGGTATTGGCGCGGGGGCGGCCTGCGACCCGTACAAGACCTTCCCACTCAAGGCCTACCACAGCGCCGTGCTGCGCGCCATGATCGACCGCGACAAAAACCACCCCTGCGTGGTGCTGTGGAGCCTTGGCAACGAGCCGGACACCGAACACTTCCCCCAAAGCGCCTACGATTACTGGCGCCCGCTGTATGAGCAGGCCCACGCCCAAGACCCGCAGGACCGTCCGGTCACGATGGTCTGCTGCCAGAACGACTATACAAGGGATATTACCACCCGCACGATGGACGTAGTCTGCATCAACCGCTACTACGGCTGGTATAACCTGAGCGGCGACCTGGAAAACGCTGCGTATGCGTTCCAGCAGGAACTGGACTTCTGGGCAGGCATCGATAAGCCGCTGGTCCTCTCCGAATACGGCGCGGATACGGTGGCGGGCCTGCACGGCACCGCCCCCGAAATGTTCACCGAGGAATTTCAGGTGGAATATTACAAAACCATCAACGCCTGCCTTGACAGCCGCCCCTTTGTTGTGGGAGAATGGCCTTGGAACTTTGCGGATTTCTCCACCCAGCAGGGCCCCATGCGCGTAGGCAGCTGCAACCGCAAAGGCCTGTTTACGCGGGAGCGCACCCCCAAGCTGGCCGCCCACTACTTTAAAGACCGCTGGGCCAAAAAACAGCCCAATGACCGATAAAAGAGGATGACACTATGACACCCGAACTGAACTGGCTGACCGACCCCACCGTGTTTGCCGTGAACCGGCTGGATGCCCACTCTGACCATGTCTGCTATAAAACCGAGGCGGAGGCCGAAACCGGCCTGACCTCGCTGCGGCAGTCGCTGGACGGTGCCTGGCGCTTCGCCTGGAGTGCTAACCCCGCCGCACGCCCGGCGGATTTCTATAAGCCGGATGCCGACCTGACCGCCTTTGGCACCATCCGTGTGCCCGGGCACATTGAACTGCAGGGCTACGGACAGATCCAGTACACCAACACCCTCTACCCCTGGGATGGCCGTGCTGCCCTGCGTCCGCCGCAGATCAATTGGGATGATGACCCCGTAGGCAGCTACGTGAAAGAGTTCGACCTGGACGAGAGCCTGCGTGGCCAGCGGGTGTGCGTCAGCTTCCAGGGGGTGGAGCAGGCTATGTACCTTTGGTGCAACGGCCGGTTCGTCGGCTATGCCGAGGATACGTTTACTCCGTCTGAATTCGACCTGACACCCTATATTCAAGAGACCGGCAACCGTCTGTGTGTCGAGGTCTACAAGCGCAGCAGTGCCGCCTGGATCGAGGATCAGGACTTCTTCCGCTTCTCTGGCATCTTCCGCTCAGTGTATCTCTACGCTAAGCCCAAGGTGCATGTCCGGGACATCTGGCTCAAAGCCGAATTGCTGTCCGGCAACACCACCGGCCAGCTGACATCTGTCATCAAGCTGGACGGCGAGACCGAGGGTGCCAAGGTGCATCTGCGCCTGACTGACCGCGAGGGCTATGCCCTGTATGATGACTTTACCGATGGCAGCGCCATCACGCTGGAGGGCATCCACCCCTGGAGCCACGAAAAGCCGATCCTGTACCACGCCGTGCTGACCCTGCAGGATGCCAGCGGCGCTGTGCAGGAGGTCGTGCCCTACGACATTGGTTTCCGCCGGTTCGAGACGCTGAACGGCGTCATGTGCTTAAACGGCAAGCGCATCGTGTTCAACGGCGTCAACCGCCACGAGTGGAACCCCAAAAAGGGCCGCGCCATTGATGCGGACGACATGCACGCCGCCATGGCCGTGTTCAAGAAAAACAACATCAATGCCGTGCGCACCTGCCACTATCCCAACCAGAGTTTGTGGTATGACCTGTGTGACCAAAACGGCATCTACATGATCGACGAGACCAACCTGGAAAGCCACGGCAGCTGGCAAAAGCTGGGCACCGTGGAACCCAGCTGGAACGTGCCCGGCAGCCTGCCGGAATGGCGGGACTGCGTGGTCGACCGCGCCCGCAGCATGTTTGAACGCGACAAGAACCACGCCGCCGTCCTGATCTGGTCCTGCGGCAATGAGAGCTACGCGGGCGAGGATATTCTCGCCATGTCGCAGTTCTTCCACGACCACGACCCGGGACGCCTCGTGCATTATGAGGGTGTGTTCCACTGCCGCGCGTTCGACGCCATCAGCGACATGGAAAGCCGGATGTACGCCAAGCCGTGGGAGATCCGCGAGTATCTCGAATCCCACCCGAAGAAGCCCTTCATTCTCTGCGAGTATATGCACGATATGGGCAACTCGCTGGGCGGCATGGAGAGCTATGTGCGCTTGGCCGACGAGTTCGACCAGTACCAGGGCGGCTTCATCTGGGACTACATGGACCAGGCGCTCCGGCACACCGACGCGCTTGGCCGCAGCGTGCTGGGCTACGGCGGCGACTTTGCGGACCGCAACACCGATTACAACTTCAGCGGCAACGGCATTGTCTACGCCGACGGTGCCGAGAAGCCCGCCATGCAGGACGTGCGCTACTGGTACGACACCCCCGCCCGCCGCGCCGCCCGCGATGCCCGCAACGCCGCAGCCGCCGCCCGGGCGGACCGCGACGCGGCCAAAGCACAGGCCGCCCGCAAGCCCGGCACGTTGACCGTGACCGAGGGCGACGGCAACCTCGGCGTCAGGGGCGACGGGTTTGAAATTCTCTTTTCCGCGGGCGAGGCCGGGCCGTCGTCGCTGACCGTCAACGGCAGCGAGTGGCTCTGGCGCGCCCCGCGCCCGGCGTTCTGGCGCGCCGCCACCGACAATGACCGCGGCTGCGGCTTCCCGCAGAAAGCGGCGGCCTGGCTGGCGGCGGATGTCTACCTGCAGAACCTCGGCTTTGTGGTCTTGCGGAAATCCGCCGACGGTGTGCAGGTGCGCTATACCTACGGCGTGCCCACCGTGCCCGGCGCTAAGGCCGAGCTGACCTACACCGTGGAGCCGCAGGGCACGCTGCTGGTCGAGGCCGTCTATCATGGCGTGCCCGGTGCACCGGAGCTGCCCTGCTTCGGCGTAAAATTCCAGACGTTTGCCCCCGTGGCCCGCACGCTCTGGACCGGCCTTTCGGGCGAGACCTACCCGGATCGCTGCAAGGGCGGCGTCTTTGGCTGCCATGAGGAAGTGCCGCACATTGAACCGGCCCTCGTCCCGCAGGACTGCGGCCTGCATGTGGGCACCCGTCAGTTCACGCTGGAGCAGCACAACGCCTGCGGTCAGACGGCGGCTGCGCTGACGATTGAACAGGCCGACGCGCCGTTTGCCTTCAGCGCACTGCCCAACACTGCGCAGGAGATCGAGGCCGCCCAGCACATCACCGAGCTGCCCGCCACGGGCCGCACGAGCGTGACGATCCTGGGCGCAGCCCGCGGCGTCGGCGGCATCGACAGCTGGGGCACCGATGTGGAGGAGCCTTACCACGTCAGCGGGGAAGGAGAGCACCGCGTCGCGTTCCGCATCGTGTTGTAAATACCCTAAAGGCAACACCGCCTGCGCTGCACCTGCCCATAAAAACATAAGCCGCCCGTGTCAGCCTGACACGGGCGGCTTTGCTGTCTTATGCGCGTTTAATCCAAGCGGAACACCTGCTCCAGCTTGGGCTGGGCGCCGGTCACGGGGTCCATTTCCAGCTCCAGAATGTCCTTCATGTAGTCGTTCCAGCGGTCTACAACGGGGCTTTCGGCCTGTACCTTCTCGGCGTAGGCAATGCCCTTCGCGCACTCATAGTAGCCGAACAGCTCGTCGTTACAGTAGAAGATGCTGTAGTTGCAGATGCCCGCAGCCTTCAGCACCTCGACCATCTCGGGCTAGATCTCCGCGTGGCGGCGCTGATATTCCGCTTTGCAGCCGGGCTTGATGCGGCCCTTCCATGCTATATGCTCCATTGGTATGCACCTCATTTGACAGTCTGGATTTTGTCTTTATTGTACGGCGCGCAGCGGCGGTTTGCAACGTGGAATAGTACAGATTTCTTTGGGAAAATTCCACTTGCCGCGCCCGGCGCACAGCCCGTCACATCAGCGGGCTGAACAGGCGCAGCACGCAGTCCCAGCCGCGCACGGCCAGGCTGCGGGTGTCGGCGTACTCCTGCGTGACCTCGCGGCAGACGGGGAACAGCGCGTCAAAATCGCGGCGCACATCGGCCACGGCGCTGCAGCCGCAGAACCAGCAGGCGTTCTCAAAGTGCAGGTACAGGCTGCGGAAGTCAAAATTGATTGTACCCACTACGGCTTCCGTGCCGTCGGCTACGCATTGCTTCGCGTGGATGAACCCGGGCGCGTACTCATAAATGCGCACGCCGCTCTTGGCAAGGCTGGCGTAATAGCTGCGCGTGACCGAGAAGATCAGCTTTTTGTCCGGGATGCCCGGCGTGATGATCCGCACATCAACGCCGCTGGACGCGGCCAGCCGCAGTGTGCGCTGCATCTCGTCACTTAAAATAAGGTAGGGCGTTGTAATGTAGACGTAGTCCTTCGCACTGCGGATCATGTTCAGGTAGACGTTCTCGCCGGTGGCCTCGTCGTCCAGCGGATTGTCCGCATAGGGCAGCACCACGGCATTCTCCCGCGCGGTGTAGGGCACATCGGGCAGATAGCGCTCGACCTCGGGGGCGGCCTTCTGCGTTGCGCCCCACAGCTCTAAGAAAATCAGCGTCAGGCCGCGCACGGCGTCGCCCTCCAGCCGGATGCCGCTGTCCTTCCACTGGCCGTAAGGGTGGGTGCGGTTGAAGTACTCCTCCGCCAGATTGTAGCCGCCGGTAAAGCCGACACGCCCGTCCACAACGGTGATTTTGCGGTGGTCGCGATTGTTCATAAAGACGTTCAAAATCGGGATGACCGGGTTGAACCGGCGGCACTGGATGCCGCGCCCCGCCAGCTTTTTGACAAATTTGCTGTTGATAAACCCGATGCTGCCCACGTCGTCGTAAAATACGCGCACCTCCACGCCGTGGGCGGCGCGCTCGGCCAGAATATCCTCCAACTCCTGCCAGGCGGAGGCGTCCTCAATGGCGTGGTATTCCATGAAAATAAACTTTTCCGCGCTGCGCAGGGCTGTTTTCTGGGCCTCCAGCGCCTCGCAAGTGTCGCCGTAGAACGTCACATCGGTGTTGTCATAGGCGGGATAGCCCGCGCGGTCCTGCAAATAGCGGGCGTGGTTGCGGGTGATGCGGTCCGGGTAGGGCAGGGCGCGGCGCTGCTGCAAAATGGGTGCGTGATACCGGCGCAGCATCGTCATATTTTTCCCGAAACGGCGGCGCATGACGCTGACGGCCCCGCTGCGGCCAAACAGCAGATAGATGGTCAGCCCGAAGATGGGAAACAGCAAAATCAGAATGATCCACGAAATTTTATACGCGGAGTTGATATGCAGCCCATATATACGCAACGTAATCAAAAATGTCAGTACCGACGTGCATACCTGAATGGCGGTGGAGTAGTCGTTCAGCTTGAGGGCAAGCCAGAAGATCCATAAAACCTGCAAAAGTACGCCGATGCCCGCCAGCAGCATCCGGCTGACGCTGTTGGGGATGGCCTCGCGTTTTTCCTCGGTGGTGTTTTTCATGTGTGGCCCCTTTTGTGCCGGGCGCGGCCCGGCTGTGTTGATTTTTTATCCAGTATAGCACAAAATCTTGCAGTATACCACACTTTTGCACCGGAATTTGCGGTGTTTTCACAAAGGAGCGTCCCTGTGGCCGGGCAGGGGAGAGAGGACACGGAAAAATGCAAAATAGCACAAAAATTGCCCGCCTGTAAAATTGGCCTGTATACGCTGAAATCCATACGCGATGCGCTCTGCTGCCCGCACCGACAGAGACAGCACAGATAAAATGAACGCAATATATGTGCGGTTTCAATGGCGGCGGTGTTGGCCGCGTTTTTTGGCGTGACGGCGCAGCTGATTTTTAAAAATGACGGTATTATGTATAGAATTCCGCGCGGCGGCAGAGGGGTAGCCACGGCAAGGCGGTTGGAATACAACAGGCAAAGCGGTGGGAAATTGAAAATAGAAGCAAAAAAATATTTTTTGCTGTTTTTACATAAGGCTGTTGAAATTTGGCAGATTATGTGATATTATATTTTCACAAATGAGGACGCACGATGTCCTTACTGAATTTATTGGAGGAATTTGTCATGTTCGAGAAAATTCGCAAAATGAAGAACAAGAAGGGCTTCACCTTGGTAGAGCTCATCGTCGTCCTGGTCATCCTGGCCATCCTGGCCGCCCTGCTGGTTCCGGCTCTGACTGGCTACATCGACAAGGCGAAAGAGGAGTCTATCAAGTCTGAGACTCGTATGGTAGTTATGGCAGCACAGACTTTAATTGACGAACAGTATGCGAAGGCACCGGTAAACACTACTGTGACTGTTACGGTTTCTACGGATGCTAAGGTGTCTACAGGTTACGACGCAACAAAAAGTGCGATTACATTGGCGAAGAGTGATATTGAAAATCTCTCTGAAACGAAGGGTACAATTGGTGCTATTACCATTGATGGAACTACTAAAGGCAAAATCGCTAGCTTAGTGTATACCAATAAGGGCAAAAAGTGCACTTATAACTACAGTGCCACTGCAGGTTCGACTTATTCGATTGCTAATGCTGATTAAGCTACTTTAAAAGTAATCTCCCACCGCCACCCGGCGGTGGGATTTTTTGTGCTTTTGCTGTGGTTTCACTCAATTCCATTTCTACTACGGACACTCCCACGGGCGGATATGGAATCCGCCCCTACGGTCTGCCAATCCCGTTGCATTCTGCCTGCCGCTAACTTCGGCGGGGTGGGGGCACCCCGCCCTACGTCCTACCGAAAAAGGGGAACGTAGGGCGGCCAGCCCTCTGGCCGCCGTGCCCGCTTCCGGCCACAGTAAACCTTCCGTGCAATCCCCCACCCTTACCCCGCAGTAAAAGCCTCCCTTTGACAAGGGAGGCCGGACTGTCGAAAAATTGCATCCCTGCCTTATTGCGTGTGTAGGGGCGACCATGGGTCGCCCGTCAGCTTACCGCCGCAACGCAATTTCCGGGACAGTTTTCATACATGGCAAACGGGCACGGGCGAGCAATGCTCGCCCCTACAAGAGCGTTTCGACACGCTGCCCCAGCCTTAAACTTCACTTCAAATTTCACTCTTGCAAAATCCGGCAAAGTGTGCTACAATCTCATAGCATACCGTTTTAGTGGGAAATATTCCCGCAACCCTAACCAAAAAAAGGAGAGTCCCGCCCCATGTCCGAACGCCTGTGGGGAATCCTTGTGGATTCCTTTGGTAAAATATTGCTGCCCGGCCTGACCGTCACCATCCCGCTGACCGCCATCTCGTTCACGCTGGCGCTTATCATCGCGGTGGCGGTGGCGCTGGTGCAGTTTGCCCATGTGCCCGTTTTGCAGCGGCTGGCCCGGTTTTATATCTGGGTCATCCGCGGCACGCCCGTGCTGGTGCAGCTGTTCGTTGTATTCTACGGCCTGCCCGGCGTCGGCATCCTGATTGAGCCGTTCCCCGCGGCGGTGCTCGTCTTTTCCATCAACGAGGGCGCGTACTGCGCCGAGACCATCCGCGCCGCGCTGGAATCCGTGCCCAAAGGCCAGATGGAGGCGGGGCAGTGCGTCGGCATGAGTTACTTACAGATCATCCGCCGCATCATCCTGCCGCAGGCGCTGCGCACGGCCTTCCCCACGCTGGCCAGTACGCTGATCGCCATGGTCAAGGACACCTCGCTGGCCGCGAACATCACCGTGACCGAAATGTTCATGACGACCCAGCGCATTGTGGCCCGCACCTATGAGCCGCTGGCCCTCTACATTGAGGTCGGTCTGGTTTACCTGCTGTTCTGCACCGTGCTGACCCGCCTGCAGGCCGTCGGCGAGCGGTACCTTAACAGCAAGGGCGCGCAAAGGAGCTGAACTATGCTGCAAATCAGAAATCTGCGCAAGTCCTTTGGCGATTTGCAGGTGCTCAAAAGCATCGATCTGGACGTGAACAAGGGCGACGTCGTCGCCATTTTAGGCCCCAGCGGCAGCGGAAAAACAACGATGCTGCGCTGCTTGAACTTTTTGGAAAAGTCCGACGGCGGCACGATGCTGTTTGACGACCAGCGCGTAGACCTGGCCCACGTCACCCACGCCGAGGCCAACGCCCTGCGCCGCCGCACGGGGTTTGTCTTTCAAAGCTACAACCTGTTTGCCAACAAGACCGCGCTGCAAAACGTGACCGAGGGGCTTATCATCGCGCGCAAAATGCCGCGCCGCCGGGCCGAGGAGATCGCCCGCGCTGCGCTGGTCAAGGTCGGCATGGATGACCGCGCCGACTACTACCCCAGCCAGCTTTCCGGCGGGCAGCAGCAGCGCGTGGCGATTGCCCGCGCCATGGCCGCCGACCCGGAGATCATCTATTTTGACGAGCCTACGTCCGCTTTGGACCCCGAGCTGACCGGCGAGGTGCTGGCCGTCATGCGCAGCCTGGCCGGGGAAGGCCGCACAATGCTCGTCGTGACCCACGAGATGGATTTTGCCCGCCATGCGGCCAACCGCGTGGTGTTCATGGAGCAGGGCGTCATTGTGGAGCAGAACACCGCCGAGGCGTTCTTCAACGACCCGCAGCAGCCCCGCGCCAAAGAATTTTTGCAGACCTACAAGCAAAGGAGCCTATTGTAATGAAGAACCTGACCAAGCTGACCGCCCTGACCCTGACCGCCGCGCTGGCCCTGACCGCCTGCGGCAGCAGCGCCGCCACCACCGCGCCCGCCGCGAAATCCGCCGCCGGGAGCACCGCCGAGGCCGCGTCCGGCGACCTGTTGAGCGAGATCCAGGCCAAGGGTACCATCACGGTTGCGATGGAGGGCACATGGGCACCCTGGACCTACCACGATGAAAACGACAGCCTCGTCGGCTACGACGTCGAGGTCGCCACCGAGATCGCGAAGAAGCTGGGCGTTGAGCCGCAGTTTGTCGAGGGCGAGTGGGACGGCCTGCTGGCCGGTCTGGACGCGGGCCGCTATGACATCATGGTCAACGGCGTGGACATCACCCCCGAACGCGCCGAAAAATACGACTTCTCGACGCCCTACGCCTTCAACCGCACCGCCGTCATCACCAAGGCCGACGATGACAGCATCAACACGCTGGAGGACCTGAAGGGCAAAAAGACCGCAAACACGATCTCCAGCACCTACGCCGAGCTGGCCGAGCAGTACGGCGCGACGGTGACGGGCGTCGACGACCTGAACCAGACGTTTGAGCTGCTGCTGAGCGGGCGCATCGACGCGACGCTGAACGCCGAGATGACCTTCTACGATTACACGAAGGAGCACCCCGACGCGAATGTGAAGATCGCCGTGCTGACTGACGATGCGAACCAGATCGCCATCCCGATGCGCAAGGGCGACGAGACTGCCGCCCTGCGCACGGCCATTGATGCCGCCATTGACGAGCTGCGCGCCGACGGTACGCTGAAGGCATTGAGCGAAAAATACTTTGGCCGCGATATTTCTACGGAAGAATAAACTTTGTAAAAAACATAGAAGGGGCTGCTGCACACGCAACAGCCCCTTTTGTTTTTGGGGAAATTATACCTTGTGAAGGATGCCGTCGGTCAATTCGACGCTGTCGCCTTCCTCCATTCCGCCGCGGCGCAGCGCTTCGTCGGGGTAGGGGAGCACGCGCCGCGTGCCGTCAGCACTTTCCAGCACTACGTCAACCGGAATCGGCTGGTCGGCGGGCGGCTCCTCGCAGCCGTACATCTGTTCCTCAATGCGGAAAATTTTGTATTTCATGCAGCTTCACGCTCTCTCCGGGGCGGTGGGGCCTGTCTCCACGGCCTCGATTTCTTTGATCAACATCTCATGGCCCTGCAAAAGGTGGGTGCGCGGGCTCTGGCAGTGGGGGCAGGTGCGGCCAAACTGCACGGTGGGGTACTGTTGGCCGCAGTCCTCGCACACGGTCACGGCGGGG
>OGKE01001044.1_pt1 | contig 20790 bp, 10 predicted proteins | sample 1572341 | NCBI WGS metagenome assembly OGKE01 (sample SAMEA2582091, study PRJEB24529) | metagenome | biome: Human gut stool | place: China | collected 2011
CCTTTCTGGATAAGCCACATGATTGGTGAAAGTGTACTCCCTGTAGTCTCACAACTCATCCCATAACCTTTATTTTTTAATCTTTAATTCTTAATTTATAAAGATGGATTATTCACAATTTCTACATATGCGGGAAGAACTGTCGCTCGTAGCAGTTTTACTATTGCTGTTCCTTGCCGATCTCTTCATGAGTCCGGACGCACACAAACAAAAAGGGACGAGACCCGTTTTGAACACCATGCTGCCAGTTATCCTGATGGCCATCCATACAGCGATCAATCTGGTTCCAGGCACAGCTGCCGACATTTTTGGCGGTATGTATCACTATGTACCCATGCACACGGTTGTCAAATCAATCCTGAACATAGGCACGCTGATTGTTTTCCTGATGGCACACGAATGGATGAAACGCGACGATACTTCATTCAAGCAAGGTGAGTTCTATGTACTTACACTCTCCACCCTGTTCGGTATGTATCTCATGATTTCCGCCGGACACTTCCTGATGTTCTTCATCGGACTGGAGACAGCTTCCATCCCGATGGCAGCCTTGATCGCTTTCGACAAATACCGCCATAACTCCGCTGAAGCCGGTGCCAAGTATATCCTTACCGCACTTTTCTCCAGCGCACTGTTACTGTTTGGTCTGTCAATGATTTACGGTTCCGCAGGAACACTGTATTTCGATGATCTTCCTGCTCATATCGATGGAAATCCGTTGCAAATCATGGCTTTTGTATTCTTCTTTACCGGTATGGCGTTCAAGCTCTCTCTGGTTCCGTTCCATTTATGGACGGCAGACGTTTACGAAGGTGCACCGAGTACGGTTACCGCCTATCTGAGTGTTATCTCCAAAGGTTCGGCAGCATTTGTGCTGATGGCAATTCTGATCAAAGTATTCGCACCGATGATACATGACTGGCAAGAAGTACTTTACTGGGTGACTATCGCTTCTATCACCATCGCCAATATATTCGCTATCCGCCAGCAGAATCTGAAGCGTCTGATGGCGTTCTCCAGTATTTCGCAGGCAGGATATATCATGCTGGGTGTAATCGGAGGAACGGCACAGGGAATGACCGCCATGGTATATTACATACTTGTATATGCCGCTGCCAATCTCGGAGTATTTGCCGTCATCACTATCATAGCATTACGCAGTCAGAAGTTTACCCTCGAAGATTATGCGGGACTCTACAAAACGAACCCGAAAATGGCTTTTCTGATGACTATTTCGCTGTTCTCACTGGCAGGTATTCCTCCGTTTGCCGGATTCTTCTCGAAGTTCTTTATTTTCATGGCAGCTTTCGAAGCGGGCTTCCACTTGCTGGTATTCATTGCACTGGTTAATACCGTGATTTCATTGTACTACTATCTGCTGATTGTAAAAGCAATGTATATCATGCCTTCCGATAACCCGATTCCGACTTTCCGCAGCGACCGCTGTACAAAGTGGGGACTGGCGCTCTGCACACTGGGCATCATCGGACTGGGTATTGCAAGTATCGTATATCAGTCTATCGATAAACTATCATTCGGAATATAAGAAACCGACTCTTTGGGGCTGACTTTTTAGTCAGCCCCATCATTCTTGTCTATTCTTCCGACATCACCACAAAACAGGGAAGGCTAAACCAAAAACGCGAACCCTTTCCCGGTTCGGATTCCACCCCTATCTTTCCGCCCATTTGTTCCACAATACTTTGGCAGATGGAGAGCCCCAGGCCCGTGCCGTGTACAAAGGAGTTCAACTTCACAAAACGTTCAAAAATATGTGCCTGACTCTCTGCGTCAATACCAACTCCCGTATCTTGTACATAGAACTCCAGTTCTTCTCCTTTCTGCTTATATCCCACACGGATACTTCCCTCCGAGGTAAACTTAATCGCATTGTTCACAAAATTGGAGATTACCTGGTGCAGTCGGTTACGGTCACTAATAATGCGGCATTCCGCAAGATGCGGATCGAACATCAGTTCGACATTCTCCTTCACCTTCATTTGCATGGAGCGGACAATATCTTCACAGAGCATATTCACGTCTACATCTCCGTTGGTAAACTCAAATGTACCCGCTTCAATCTTAGACAGGTCGAGTATATCCGAAATCAGTTGTAAAAGCAGGTCATTGTTCTCCTTCACAATCTGAATATACTCCCGTCGTTCCTCTATATTTTCCGTATCGACGAGCAAGTCGGAGAAGCCGACGATGGCATTCAGAGGAGTACGTATTTCGTGGCTCATGTTAGCAAGGAAAGCACTTTTGAGACGGTCCATCATTTCGGCTTTGTCACGTGCCAGGATCAATTCTTTCTCCGTCTCCTTCAGTTCGGTAATATCATAGTTGATACCGATGATTTCCACTTCGTTTTCCTCCGGATTGTATGTCGTAACGACTACATTCATACGTATCCAGTTCCATTCATTCTTCTTGCCGGGACGGTAGATTCGCATTTCTCCCTGAAAGTGCTTCCGGTTTCCTTTTCTGACCTCCCGATAGAAATCAAAAATACGTTCACGGTCTTCGGGATGCATATTACGATAGACTCCCACCACGTCCGCCAATGGAGTATCCTCTTCTTCACCTAAATTTTTATACCATTGTTTAATGGCATATCCCTTCCGGTTCAGCAGATTCAACTTGGCATATCCCACCTTTGCATAATCCGATATGAGCAGGAAGAAATTCTCAAAATCACGAATACGGTTCATCGCATCAATCTGCTCCGTATTATCAATGCTAATCAGGATATAGCCGTTAAAGTTTCCTTCGTTATCATAGAGCTTGCTGACTTTCGTATATATATCTATCGTATCCCGACGATCGGGGTGATAATAACCTTCTGCCCGTTCAAAAGAGTAATTCAGACGGAAGTCTACCAAATCTTCATCCCGCACACGGTCACGGATATGCTGCGGTACGTTCGGATTCTCAAAGAAGTTGACTCCTATCACATCCTGTTTATTTTCTACACCGAATATTTCCAGATCCTTATTATTCAGGTCAATCAGGAATCCATCCTTATCATAGATTTCCACTCCTGCCGGGATATTGGCAAAGATACTCTTAAAAAGCTTCTCACTACGGTCCAGTGCCCTATTGGTCTTCACGGCCTCCGTGGAATCTGTAAACAGACCTACCACTTCATCTTTTTCCGGAGAATAAACTATCCAATGGGTATAAAGCTCTGTCTGCGGGAAAAAGATATCCTTTTCCCTGTATGAATTGTTATCCAGCACTTCTTTCAGAAAGAGGAGCTGTGAAGAAAAATCCGGATATATTTCAGAGGCCAAGACTCCTATATACGTTTCGGCAGGTCGGGCAAAGAAGCGGGAACAGGCCTTGTTGACATCCGTTATCTTATAATCAAGAAGCTGACCGTTTTCATCACGGACGACAGACATCCGTATATAACCTAACGGCATAAAATGGAACAGATTGCTTAAAAAAGACTGTTCGCGGACAACACGATCTTTGGCCTTGCGCAATTCGATGCAAATACTGATGATATTCGCCAATGAAGAGAACCATTGAAAATCCTCATTGCTCCATTCACGATACGATTCGACCAGATCTATACCCATAAATCCCCATACACGGTCACCTGCCATCAAAGGAGCGACCATCAACGAACAAATACCTTGAGCGTCAAGGAATTTATATTCATTCTCCGCTTCTTCGGGCAACTGTTTCAAGGAAGTCAGTATGATGGGTTTGCCAGATAGAATCTGCTCACACCACCATCGGGTTTCATTAACCGGAATGGACTGCTGCTTGTTTTTCTCTTTGGAAACACCTTCCGAAACGACTTCATACGTGCAACTATGATGCGTATAGTCTTCGTTATACTCAAAGATATACACACGACCGCCTTGATAGAGGCTCAGCACGTCATTCAATATCTCCATAATACAAGAATCTACATCGTCATCATGGAGGAAGCGAAGCAAAGACTGTGATATATAGTTTTGCCGGCGTAACAGGTCGTTTACACGCCGGAGGGTATTTTTCTGTTCCACTTCTTTAGGCGCCTCAACACGCTGGATGACGCCAAAAGATTTGTCACCTCCATTGGTTCCGGTACCTTTCTCACGAAGAGCCAGACGGGTATGCAGCCAAACTTCACCATTTTTTAAACAGATGGGAAAGGTTTGTTCATAAAAGTCTTTATGGATATTTGCATTGGCCCGAAATTCCTGTACTATCTGTTCGCGGTAATCCTCACGTATCAAATTCTGGAAATCCATGAAAGAGATGGTATCTCCTTCCAGTCCCAAAAGATCACAAAGAAAATCAGAGCAGACATAATGCCCAGCCAAAAAGTCCGCTTCCCACCATCCTATCTGAGCCAAAGAAGACATTTTACAGTATCGCTCGTAGTTTGTTTGCATAAGTGATTGATCGTATAATAATGAATAGCAAATATACGAAAAAGAAAATCAGCGAAACATATAATATCTGAAATAATTCATAATAGAAGAGAGAGGATAGTAGCAGGGATAGCCAGGGAGGTAAAAGCGTAATAAACGCATCTCATTATTATATGATTTGGCACGGATTACGCGGATTACACGGTTTTAGTAAATCATAACCGTGCAATTCGTGCAATCCGTGCCCGAAAAGTAATACCTACTGTGAAAAAGAACCGTTGGCTACTTCATCAGAATGCTGATAAATTATAGCCTGTCCAGCCGAACAGAGAAGCGTCTGCACCTGTATTGTCTGCCGATTCGACAAATGTATTCAGTTCGCCGTTCTGCTTCAATCCTGTGAGACTTAATGTACTTGTGATGTTAATGCTGGATTCTATGTTTCCTGCACCTTTGCTGTCTTTCATATCAACCAGGTCGATAGCACCACCCGTACCCTTAACCAATGCATTGGTGATGGTAGCTTTTGCTCCGCGACGAATCTTGATTACATCCTGCATACGGTCTACGTTATCGGCAGTGTTGGCAGCATTATTCACGATAGTCATGTTTTCCACCTTAAAGTCAGACTGACGCAGGTGATCCGGATACAGACCGTCCATGTTACCGTCGGCTTCGATGCCGCGGGGATCGGCTTCCGTACTTGTGTAGTCGCTTTCCCAAACGCCATAGCAGTTCTTCAACGTACCGCAATAGCCTTGTGTGAAGTCGAACATATCGTCATCCGGATTAACAGCCAGCAGATTGGTCACATTTACTGTTCCACCAAAGAACTCGATTGCATCATCGGCACTTTCCAGTACGTAGATATTTTCAATCTTTGTTCCGTTGCCGACACCGTTCAAGGTCAGTCCGTTGTGTTCGATGTCTGCTGTGGAACGTGCACCTGCATAGCAGATTTTCACGTAAGTCAATGAACCGGAGTTGTCATCAGCTGCGCTGCCGCCGTATTTATAGTCATTGTTGATTTCCGTCAGTGCCGTATCGCTCTTGTCGGTCTTTGAACCGGAAATAGGTGCTTTACCATTGATGATCACGCCACCCCAATATCCAGATACCGGGCTGGTGGTATTTGCCGTAAAGACGATTGGTTTATCGGCCGTACCATCGGCATAGAGTTTACCTCCCTGCGCTACCAGCAGGTAACTGCTGAAACCTTCACGCGCCTTGATGGTAGTTCCGGCAGGGATATTCAGGCGACCGCCGTCGGCGATGATAACCGTTCCGTTCAGAATGTATTCTTTGGCATCCAGTGTCTGTTCACCGGTCAGTGTACCGGACAGGATATTTTCGCCTACCACGATAGAGCTACCTGTTCCTCCGCCATTTCCACCGTTACCGTTTCCATTGTCATCTCCGTCACTATCACTACTACACGCAGTGAATGTCAGTGCAGTTGCCATAGCGGCAAATGTCATAAAGTTTACAAACAATCTTTTCATTTTGCTTTAATAATTAGTTAAATAATCTTATTTCATTATCCGGTTTAAAATGTGCACGACACTCCCAGACTGATATTTATTCCTTTTTTATAATCGCTGAGTACTACCTTCTCTCCGCTTTCGTTGGCTTTGCGGCTCAACTTATAAGAGGGATTCAGCAGATTGCGGGCTTTCAGCGTAAGTGAGACATACTTGTTGAGTTTGGCTTGCGAAACGAAGTCAAGCGTCATCATTCCCTGCTCCATGATGTCTTGGTAGCCTTGCGTACCGATGGTATAAATCTTATCGCTGACATAGTTGAGTACCAATGTATTAATGAAGCTATGATTTCCTTTCGTGAAGTTGTGGGACAAGTCGAAATTGGCGATCCAGGGAGCGGCCCCCTCCAGTTGCGATCCGGTGGTAACCGTTGCCAGAGGCATTTTCGCATTTGTATAGATGTACGATCCGTTCAAGCCGAAAGAGAGCTTGTTCATTCCGTTTGCCGCACTGCTTAGCGGACGGACAAACAGATTCTTACGTACTTCTACTTCCACTCCGGCTACTGTTGCCTTATCGGCTATATTTTCATACGAAAGGTATCCTCCGGCACTTGCCACTTCAATGCGTGAGATCGGATTCTTGATGAGTTTATAAAAAGCTGTCAGAGAGATCAGTTCAGTGGGGGTAGGATTAAAGTCCCATTTCAAATCGACGTTATAGTTGTCCGAAGGCTTCAGGTTTGCATTTCCCTGACTGTTGAAATTCACACCTACGTAGCGATAAGGAGAAATTTCCTTAGCTTGCGGCAGCGTATATGTTTTGCTCGCTCCGAGACGCAAGGAGTGTTTTTCACTCAGATTGTATTTCAGATTCAGACTCGGGAGAAAGAAATCCTTTTGAATCGTGTTGCTTCCTTCCGATCCGCCTTTATTCACATTGTAGTCTACCTGAATATCCACATTGTCATACTTCATTCCTACATTTACAATCCAACGGGGAGTAAACTGGTAGGTGGCTTCCGCATAAGCGGAATGGATATTCTTGGTGACCGAATACTTATCAATGTTCTTCTGAACGGCAAACCGTCCGGAAGAGAGATTCTGCTGATTATAATAATCGTCGAGTGAGAAATTATCCAATGAGGGGATGGAAGAAGCGTGTCCTACTGTGAGGTTGTATTCAGTCGCCTTGAAATTGTCGTCTACAAATCGGCCTGTATAGCCCAAGCGTATATTAGAGATTTCTTCTACGTTATCTTTCAGACGGTAGATGAGTCCTGCCTTTACGTTGATGTCATCTTCGTCCAAAGTGGAGAAATACCGTTGCTGGGAGTTGCCTCTGAGTAAGGTATATCCTTCTTCCGCTTTGGTTATGTTGTTAATTCGGCGGTCGGGTTCATTGCCTTTCACGATATTATAAGAAGCACCGGCATCCAGACTCAATGTTTTGGTCAGTCCCCAGTTAGTCATCAGCTGGTTAACGATTAGTAAGTTGTCATTCGCTTGCTGGCGACGGGTAAATCCCTGATTATCATAATCGTCACTGAAGATGGAGTTTTTACCGGTATAGTCTCCTACGGATTGCACATTGGCATGAATCATCATGAAGTTATAACTCATGTGGTGACGGTTCTGCATATCATAATCCACATTGGCCAGTGCCAGTTGGCTGATATTCTCAGTGTACTTCTTGCCTGTCATATCTTTGTAGATCGTACCGCTCGTCGTTGTGTTGCGGATAGTTTCATCCGTAAATTGATAATCAGTGGTATGTCCGGCAGTGAGAAAGAAAGAGAGCGGATTCCTGTCTTTTCCTATATGAAACCGCTTTCCGCCGGAAATGCTATAACTCCGGTTTATCTGCAAGCTCTGCTTGGAGGGGTCCAGCTTATTCTTGAATCCCCAGTTGTTCTCATCGGCGGGTTCTGTTGTAGTGGCGAAGCCCAGAAGGTTTACTCCGTCCTGTTTCAGAAAGTCGGCTGTCACAGTCTGCGTGTTCAGTCCTCCGGAAAGGCCGATATTCAGGTTTCCGCTGCCAATCAGTTCTTTGGAAACAATGTCGATTGTCGCACCGCCGACATCACTGATACCTCCTGCATTAAATGCCTTATTGACGCCAACAGACTGGATAATATCCGTGCCGAAGAAGTCGAGAGAGATATTCTTATATTCCGGATCTTCCGAAGGAACGGCAAATCCGTTAAAGGTAGTCGCATTATAGCGGTCGCCCAGTCCACGGACGAAAACATTCTTCACTCCATCCTGTTTGGAGACTCCCGCCACTTTGGTTACAGCCCCTTCCGCATCGGAAACACCTTTGCGTGAAAGCTCTTTGACGCTGACAGCCTGCACGGCAATGACCGCCTTCTGCTGTTCGAGCAATAACATATTCTCATTTTCACGATTCTTCTTTGCTACCACCACAACGTCCGAAAGTTCGTGCGCATCTGTCTCCAACTCCAGATTCAGAATCGCCAGTTTTCCGTTTTCTACACGGACCTTACGACGTACTTCCGTTTTATATCCTACATATTTAATCTCTATATCATACAAACCTTCCAAAACACCGGTACTGTTCAATTCAAAATTACCGTCCATATCGGTCACGGCTCCGGCAGGAGTTCCTACCAACCGTATCGTTGCTCCAATCAAAGGCTCTTTGGAAAGTTTATCTTTCACAGCACCTTTAATCTTAATATTGGCAGCCAATGCGGGAAGAACACACAACAAACAAAAGAAGGCTGCAACTGAAAATCTTAAAAGAAATAGTTTTTTCATCGAACTTCGCTCTACGTTTTTATTACGTCGGCAAAGGTAGACCCAAGAGATTACAATATGAATACGAATCAGATACAATGGTTTGAAATAGCCGTTTCAGGTTTGTTACATCGTGTTACAAACTTGTTATCAATGACTTACCACACTGTTTCAATCCGCTTACCAATGAGGTTTAGTCCTCTTCTACGTAAGATTTAATCCGCATATCAAAAGAATTTATCTCCCGTCATGCACAGAATTAATCGTCTGACTATAGTTAAACTTGCGTCTGACAGTTGTCAGACGAAAAAACAACAACTGTCAGACGATTAGTTTTGTACCTAACGGAGAATAGATGTCACCCCCCCCGAAGAATAAATCTTAGGAAACAAGACTCTAAATTCAACACGATTCTAAGCTAATTATTAGTCAGCCCTAATAGAGAAACAGACTAGTAAAGTATGCGAGGAGACAGAGAAATTAGATCAGTTTCTTTTTCTTCCGGTAGTTCTCGCGAAACTCCTTCGGAGAACAATCTTTTTTCTTCTTAAAGATACGATTAAAATTAGACAGGTTATTGAATCCGCACTCATAACAGATTTCTGCGATAGACATCGTAGAATCTACCAGCAACCGCGAAGCGAATCCCAGTCGGATATCAATAATATAATCGGAAAGGTTCTTCCCCGTACGCAACTTAAAGAAACGGCTGAATGACACATCAGTCATCCCGACCATGCTTGCCAACTGTCCCAATCGGATTTCTTCCTGATAATGGAGATTGATATATTCCTGCACCTTCTGTACCCGGCGGCTATCGGAATGAACATCAATCTTGGCAAAAGAAGAACTGGACAGTGTCCGGGCCTCTTCCTCAAAGAGAGAAAGTTCATACAGGATCGTCATAAACTTGATCACCGCATAGAACCCTTGTTTCTCGGAAGCAAGCGTATCCAGCAACGGATATATCTTAAGTATGGCGGACATCGGGAAACAAAGTCCTTTCTGAGCTTTATCCAGCATCCGGCGGATAGAGTCGAACTGGTTCTTATTGATAAAGCTCTTGAAGAACAGGTCGGAAGAGAATTGGATGGTGATCTCCCGTATCTCTTTGGAGCGGCATTCATTCTGTTCCCATACGTGTTCCAAGTCTTTGCCCGTAATCAGAACCAGATCATAATCTCCTATCACTTCGGAGGAATCTCCCACTACACGCCTGACTCCGGCGGCCTTTTCCGTAAAGTTCAGTTCAAATTCAGAATGGTTATGAATCGGATAGGTAAACTCCGTCTTATAACGTTCTGCAATATAGAAACAGTCTTTGTCGGACAAAGGTGTAATTTCACGGATAATCTGATTGGGTATAGGTGTGTTCATAATCAATAATGGTTAACAGTATGTATCGTTCTTAAAATATATAGTATTCTATCTTTTAAATCAGTGTTCTATCTTCACTCCTATCCGTCGCAGGTCTTCACCCGACGGATTCTGAAAGACGCGCAGGCCGAACTCCGGAATGATGGCAAGTACATGGTCGAACACGTCTGCCTGTATGCCTTCGTAAGCAACCCATACTTTGTTGGCAGAAAAGAAATAAAGTTCCAGCGGAATGCCGGTTTCTGTAGGCTGAAGCTGGCGTACCATACAGGTCATATCCTGATTAACAGTGGGCAGGCTTCGCAAATAATTGGTCAGATAGGCACGAAAAACTCCCAGATTGGTCTGCCTCCGCCCGTTCACCAACACGGAATTATCAATATCATGCTCCTTATTATATTCTTCTACCACTTTCTCCGTTTCATCTACGTAATTTGCCAGCAACTGTATCTTGCGATATTTTTCCAGCATTTCGGGAGTACAAAAGCGCACGCTTGTCATATCGATATTAATGGAACGCTTCACCCGGCGTCCGCCGGACTCCTGCATTCCCTGCCAGTTCTCGCTGATCAGCAGGTAAGGAGGAATGGTCGTAATCGTATTATCGAAATTACGCACCTTCACGGTATTCAGCGTTACTTCTATCACTGTGCCGTCCGCACCATATTTCGGCATGGTGATCCAGTCGCCCACCTTCAGCATATTGTTGGCAGAAAGCTGAATACCGGATACAAATCCCATGATACTATCTTTGAAAACCAACATCAGAATAGCGGCAGACGCTCCCAATCCGGTCAGCAAGACCATCGGGCTCTGATTGATCAGAATGCTTATAATAATAATGGCTCCTATAAAGAAAAGAATCACTTGCGCCGTCTGCAAAAGTCCTTTCAACGGTTTGTCCCGATACTGCTCCCGCTCACTGTAGACTTGATAGACAGCCGTAAACAAAGCGCTGATGAAACGAAGAAAAACAGCAATGATATATATCAGACAGAGACGCCGCAGAAAATCGAGCAAATCAGAATCCGCATGCTCGGGGAATGCGATAGGAATGGCGATATAAATCAGGATAGGCGCTACCATCCGGCTGACATTCACCATCACTTTATGGTTGAATACAATGTCGTCCCAGGTAGCTTTGGTCTGCTTCACCAACTTGGCTACCACCCGTAAAATGATTTTACGGCAGATTATGTTAGCCAACAAGGCTATTCCGATAATAAACAGCAATACGATCAGATTATCTATTTTGTCCGCCCATACTTCATCCACACCTGCCGAGAGCAACGTACGGTTGACCTCCTGCATCACGACATTGCCAACATTCTCCGTATCTCCATTTGCCAATGCCACACTCACTGTATCAATCACTTCTTTCATAAAATAGTATCTCTTTTAGTTTATTCCCTTATTAGTTAGTTCCCTTTTATTCATTCTCCTTTGGCCAGATATTCCTGAATGTCCTGCCTCAGCCAGTCGTAGTGGAAGAGTCGCTTATAGGCGACGTTCTTCTTCAACATGATTTCGACATTCACCTGGCTGTTCTGATAACAAGTCAATTCATTCCTGAATTGTTCATTATGTTCCGCCAGTCGTTTGATTTCCTGTTCCCGTTCCCGGCGCAGGGCGGTACAGACGGGAATCAGAAGTTTCATCACGACATTATCCATCACGTGATGTCCCTGCATATATAAATAGGTGGTTTCGGGGACGAGTCCCAGTTCCTTTAATTCCGACCGCAATCCGTTCACTTGGTTGACAGAACCGGGGAAGCGTTTTTTCAGTTCAGCAAGTTTCTGATTAACTCGGTGTTGCAGTGCTTCCAGACTGTGTTCCGGATGTTTCAGACTGATCTCCCTCAAGGCAGTATAAGTATGGAAGTCGTACATCGGGAAAGTATACGTATCCCGTTGACGATAAAACCACACGTTCCACAGGAAAAGCGGGTATACGATTTCCGAATACCGTTTCAGATAAGCGTTGAAATCCAGTATAAAACGGTCGTTCAATGTGGCCTGCACACATACTTCGTGAAGACTTTCGGCAAAGCAGTGATAGTTTTCGATAGCGTATGTGTAGGTTTGGAATATGTACTTGTTCCGGTTGATCTTTCGGGAAGTGTTCGTGGCTCCCTGCAACAGGAAATCATAGTCACTGTCGACACAGGCAATCAGACTTCTGCCCAGTTCGGCGGTATTCAGCGTGTTCATGAGTACCATCTTCTTCCCCTTTGCCAATGAGGTGGCCGAAGGGAGCATCACTTGAAAATAATGCTCGTCATCTTCAAACTCTTCGAGTAATGTGCGCCAGAAAGCAACATCATCATAGCTCTCTACGTAAGCAATGATGCGCCGGCGAGCCTTTTTGGAATACAGCTTGTGGGCAGCATTGAAGTAAGAAGAAGTCAGATTATCGCGTAGTGAAGTTGCCATGTAGAAGTTGTCATTAACAATTAATAGTCGGGGGGAGTCTGAATCCGTCCGCTTCGGTGGAAATATCGCTCACCTCTGTCACTGCATCCAGCCAGCCCTCCATGATGACGGCAGGCGAATGGGTGGTCAGAATGATTTGCACATTGGGATTCAGTTCTCGGATCATTGAAATCAGTTTCTGTTGCCATTCGATGTGCAGGGAGGCTTCCGGTTCGTCCATGAAAAGGACACAGTGGCTGTTGTCCTGCACGAGCACTGTCAGCAGAATCACGAGCATTTGCTTTTCACCGGACGAGAGTTTGTATGGAAACAGCAATTCTCCGTCCTGATAGAAGGCTATGTCATTCCGACGGCGGTCTATCTTTTTGCGGGTGTAGCTGAAAAGTTCGTCAATCATATCCTGAAAACGACGTTTGGCAAGGGAGAGGGTGGCGGCTTTGCTGCGCTGTTCCTCGTCATTGCTGGAAAGCATTTCGATCATCTTATTGCCTATATTGACCTGATAATCGAGATAGCGGCGCTGCAACAGATACAGTTGCCAGTCCAGTTCGGACTTCACGTTCTTGTCTGCCATGCGTGCCGTGAAGTCACCCATAATCAAGGGGCGGTCGTAGCTGCGGATCACATCGTATGGGATATAAGTCGCTGCGGGATTATCAAAGAAGAGGTGTACTCCGTTCTTTGCGTCGCTTTTCATTTCACCGGAGAGCTGTATGTCGCCGGAAAGCTGTTCGAGGTATCCCACCGAACGGTTCAGAATAGTGGTCTTTCCCACTCCGTTGATGCCGGAAAGGATATTCACATCCGGACGCAAATCCCATTGTATATTAAAGCGGGCCCAGAGTCCTTTGATCTCGATCCGCCGGATATAGTCTGCCTGTTGTTCCATAATATTCAAGTTTAATCAAGGCAAATATAAACAAATCATGCGACAAATTGGTTACCTTTGCAGCAGTTTTCAATAAAGGTAACAATTAAAAGGTATACACAGACTTATGGGCAATAACAAGAATCTGCACGGACATCTGTTTGCACTCACGGCAAACGTTATGTGGGGGCTGATGTCTCCTATCGGCAAATCGGCACTTCAAGAGTTTTCAGCTATCTCCGTCACCACGTTTCGTATGGTAGGTGCGGCAGCGGCATTCTGGATACTTTCCATCTTCTGCAAACAGGAGCATGTGGACCACCGCGATATGCTGAAGATTTTCTTTGCTTCCCTCTTTGCTCTGGTTTTCAATCAGGGGATATTTATCTTCGGGCTTTCGATGACTTCGCCTATCGATGCTTCTATCGTAACGACTACTCTGCCGATAGTTACCATGATTGTGGCAGCCATCTATCTGAAAGAGCCGATTACGAACAAGAAAGTACTGGGTATTTTCGTGGGAGCTATGGGAGCGCTTATCCTTATTATGAGCAGTCAGGCAGCGAGTAGTGGTAACGGAAGTCTGATCGGCGACTTGCTTTGTCTGGTTGCGCAAATCAGTTTCTCCATCTATCTGACGGTGTTCAAGGGGCTGTCTCAGCGATATTCGGCAGTAACCATCAATAAATGGATGTTTATCTATGCTTCGATGTGTTATATTCCTTTCTCTTATCAAGATATTTCGGTCATTCAATGGACCAGCATTCCAATGGTTGCCATTTTGCAGGTATTGTATGTCGTACTGGGAGGAAGTTTCCTTGCTTATCTCTGCATCATGACAGCTCAGAAGTTACTTCGCCCTACAGTGGTAAGTATGTATAACTATATGCAGCCGATTGTGGCTACGATTGCAGCAATCCTCATGGGAATCGGGAGCTTCGGCTGGGAAAAAGGAATCGCCATTACACTTGTGTTTCTGGGTGTGTATATTGTGACGCAGAGTAAGTCTAAGGCGGATTTTGAGAAGGCGGGAAAGGAGTTGTAGGAGTTCCCTCATTCCGATTAAAATAAAGAAAAGCATCAATGGGGATGTGTCGAAACCCTCATAAATTTAGAAGGGGGGACACATTCCCATTGATACTTTTCTTCTATAGATTCAGCTATCTTTAGTTAGCCAGAATCGTTATCTCCGCACCGGACGCAAAATCCTGTCCATTCTGTTCGCTTAAAGCCGTGAAACGGATATAACGTGCCTTCACCGGTTTGTCAAACAAGACTCTCTTTTCTTTGGAGTCCCTTGCGAACGTTCCTTTATTAACAGGCTCTCCCCATTCTTTTCCATCCATGCTGACCTGAATAGAGTAATCCTTGATATTACCGTTTCCTCCATTCTGTCGTGGCAGGTAAGTAAAGCCTTTGATTTCCTTGACTTCACCGGCATCCAGATCTACCCAATGCGGGTATTTGGCAACTGTCACCGAATACATGGTATGCCAGATGGTATTCGGATCACCATCAGTCAGATGAGAAGCATCGCCTTCACCCGATTCCTGACTACTGGCGTATACGACTTGCGTCTGAATGCTTTCTATTTTCTCAAACTTCATCGTGCTGCTGATATCCTTACTATCCTTATACCATGCCTTGATCGTACCTCCGTTACGCATAGGGACAGGCTCTGTGTATTCCTGCACTTTCTTACTTCCGTCAATGCTATAACAAATGACAGCATCTTTCTTTGCCGAAGTCAATTCGACCATTCCGGCAGGGGTACGTGTGATAGACAGAGGAAGATCTCCCGCAGGGGCAACATTGGCAACGACACTCAGTTCCTTACCGGCAGGACGAATGATGAAGCCCATGCTGTGCTGATTGGCAAACACACGGTCGTGTACGAGAGGACCTCCCTGGCCACAACTGTTACCACCCAGACCGGTCACTGCACAATCCAAATGCAGATAGGTATCGCCTGCCTTCGGCAACTGATAAGGATGGGAAGCCAAAATCAAGTCGAGAGCCGAGTACTGAAGTGCCGAAGCCGAAAGACGGTCGGTAGCTACGAAGACAACTCCATTCCCTGCCTGATTGGTCAATGCACACCAGCGAACATCTTCGTGATTGCCCATATCCTGAGGTTTTGGGAAGTTTACGAACTCACCTGCTACGCTATTCGTATACTGTTCGATAAACTGTCCGCTCTTACGGTCGGCATAGTTATCTATCGGTCCGCGTCCATAGTAAGTGAAGTTACTGTATTGTTGTGGAACTTTCATCACATAACCCAAACGTGGCAGAACCAAACTTGAACGATTGGAAGTAATGCTGGACTGCAATTCGATAGAACCGTCCGGATACACTGTCCATATCTGGTTAGTGACAAATTTAAAGTCATTGCTACCGAATTTTCTGTCGGTCAGTTCTTCGATGCTATTCTTACCGGAGCTTGTACCACCCTTAATGCGTGCGGCATTCGGTGCCTGAGATTCTACCGTAAAACTCAATACCAAAGTGCCATTGCCTTTATTCAGTACTTTATATTCAGTTGCTTTATGAATCAGATTGTGCAAACCATGTTCGAACCAGGGGGCATAGAACCAGTTATCATTGTTTGTAAAAGCACGGAGAGCATCGAGCTTCGGACCGTTGCCATCGGCGATAACAGTCTCGTTGCCATACTTCAGACTGTAGATACTTCCGGTTTGCGGGTCAAATATGGCTTCAAAGTCAGCTCCCTTTATAAGGATGCGCTTCGTATCCTTGTCCAGTACGAATCCATCCTGTTTTGCTGCACCGGCAGTTACTTCACTGATGGACGGGCGGTCTGTAGCCTCCTTTATCAAAATCTGTTCTTCTGCCATCGGAAAGCCTTTGGCAGCCCAAGGTCTTTGATCTTTCAGTATAAACTGTAGTTTCATAAAGTACTCAGCATCTTTCTTAAGAGAGGCATGATCATACGGCAGAGTGATCTGTGCACGTTGGCGTGGAGCTATATTGATATCCATCGGTTTACCGGTCATTATCGGTTTACCGTCTTCATAAAGCGAATATACCAACTGGTAATCTTCCGCCAAGTTCTTAAAGTAGTACTTATTGAAGATCTCAAATACCCCCTTTTCTGTATCTATTGCCTTTACGCCGATGTGCTGATATACCTTTTTCACTTCATAGTACTGAGGCTTCGGTTCAAGGTCACCAAACACGATGCCGTTCATTACAAACTGACCATCATTGGGAGTATCGCCAAAGTCTCCACCGTAAGCCAGATAACGGACACCTGTCTTCGGGTCATAATTGTACATAGACTGGTCTACCCAATCCCAAATGGCACCTCCACAGAAGAAATTGGTCGACTCCATAGCTTCCCAGTAATCTATCAGATTACCGCAGGCATTCCCCATTGAATGGGCATATTCGGATATATGGAACGGATACTTGATATCATATTTCCCCTGCACGGCCCCACGTACCCAGCCGATAGACGGATATTGGTTGGAACCCATATCTACAATGTCATTATTACGCTCATATTGCACAGGACGGGAAGTATCAAACTTCTTCAAAGCATCATAAGCCGCCACAAAGTTCTTGCCCGGTCCGGCTTCATTGCCCAACGACCAGATAACGATAGAAGGATTGTTGACATTGGCACGCACCATTTCCATCACACGTGCCACGTGCGCATTTTTCCATTCCACCGGATGAGAGAGGGAGGCAGCACCATAATAATATTCGTGCGATTCTATATTCGCCTCATCTTCGAGATAAATACCGTATTTATTGCACAGGAAATACCAATACGGATCATCCGGATAATGTGAATTACGTACATGATTGATGTTGGCACGCTTCATCAACATAATCTCTTTCTCCATCATCTCACGGGTAATGGCGTGCCCTACTCCCGGATTGGATTCATGTCGGTTCACCCCTTTCAGTTTGACCGTCTTTCCGTTCACATAATAATAACGTCCGGCAAGTCCGAATTCATCTTCGGAAGCAGGAGTATCCTTAATCTCCACTTTGCGGAAACCGACAATGGTGGAAACCATTTCAACGGTTCTGTTCTTCTTATCCTTCAATTCGGCTACCAACGTGTAGCGATACGGAAATTCAGCCGACCACTTATTAGGAGCCTTTACCTTAAGAACAGTCTGAACACTACCGGTTTCATTCGGAGCGATTTTGTCGATCACAGGAGATAAGAATCCATCTACCAAGGTATTCTCATCAGAATACAGTTTGTTGGCATATAAAGAGTAATATACCTTGTAGTCTTTGATGGCTTTCTTATCCAGATTACGGATTTCGGCATTGACAGTCAGAGAACCGTCCGTATAAGTCGCATCCAAATCGGGTGTGGCAACCAAGTCACGGAAATGAACTTTGGGAACCGAGTACAAGGCAACCGTACGGAAGATGCCCGGCAGACGGAACATATCCTGCGCTTCGAGGAAGGAACCGTCCGAACTACGATACACTTCGGCGGCTACGGTGTTCTTGCCTTTCTGTAAATAGGGAGTGATATTGAAATTAGCGGTATTACGCGAATTCTTGGAAAAACCTACGTACTGACCGTTGATCCACAGATAGAAGAATGAATCGACACCATCGAAGCTGATAAAGACTTCGCGTCCGTCCCAGTCCTGCGGGATTTCGAAATCACGGCGGAAGGAACCTACTTCGTTCCGATCCTTGTAAGTAGTCCAGTTGGCAGGAGGAGTACGCATCACGCCTCCGCGCCAGTCATCCACCTTCACGCTGTGCTGGAAGATTACCGGTTGGTTGACGTAGATAGGCGTTCCGTACTTCTGGCTTCCGTCCTTTTGAATGCCATAAATATTCCAGCTTGAAGGCACGGGAATCGCATCCCATGAGCTGACATCATACTCAGTCTGATAGAAATCTTTGGGGCGGGAGTCGGGGTCGGGTGCCCAGTGAAACTTCCAGTCACCGTCAAGTGACTGCCAATACTTACTGTTTTCCGGCAATACCTTGCGGGCATTATCCAAATGCTGGAACGGAAAGAAATAAGCATGCGGCTGCTCTTTGTTGAGCGCCAAGTTTTCGGGAGATTCCCACTCTTTTCCTGTAGGAGCATTCACCGAACCATAGGTGAATCCTTCTAACGGTTGGTCTGCAAAGCTCTGTATTGACAAACTACAACACAAAAGCCCGGTTAATAAGGTTTTGTTCATTAGGTGTAAAGTTAACAATTGGTTATTAATTAGGGTATAGTTATCGGGGGTAAATGTTCGGTCGTTTTAATCCATCACTGTTTCTGCTTTATCATCGTTTTAATTCGTCAAAATAGGTATCCAGCAGGCTCTTAGCAGCGATAAACGAAGTAAGATTTCCCTGCAGCACTTGTTGTTCCTTCTCCTGAAGCATCGCTTCAATCCGAGGATTGTGATAGAAGCTATCACGGAGCTGTTCATTGATCGTTTCGTACATCCAGTACTTGCTCTGTTCATTACGGCGATAGTCAAAATAACCGTTCTTCTTCACGAAGTCGATATATTCATACACCATATCCCAGATTTCCTTCACGCCGATATTATAAAAACCGGAGTAAGTCAGCACCTTCGGAATCCATCCCGATTCGGGAGCCGGAAACAGATGCAGCGCATTACGGAACTGACTGGCAGCCAACTTGGCAGGTTCCAGATTATCTCCGTCGGCTTTGTTGATGACAATACCGTCCGCCATCTCCATGATTCCTCGTTTGATGCCTTGCAATTCATCTCCCGTACCTGCCAACTGAATCAGCAGGAAGAAATCCACCATAGAATGAACAGCCGTTTCGCTCTGTCCCACTCCGACGGTTTCCACAAAGATTTTATCGAATCCGGCAGCCTCACAGAGCACAATCGTTTCACGGGTCTTCCGGGCAACTCCTCCCAACGAACCAGCTGAGGGGCTGGGGCGGATAAACGATTGGGGATGTACGGAAAGTTGTTCCATACGTGTCTTGTCTCCCAGGATACTGCCTTTACTGCGCTCACTGCTCGGGTCGATAGCCAGCACCGCCAACTTACCGCCTTTTTCGAGCACATGCAGACCGAATACGTCAATCGAGGTACTCTTTCCCGCACCGGGCACTCCACTGATACCTACACGGATGGAATTGCCGGAATAAGGCAGACACTTCTCGATCACTTCCTGGGCGACAGCCTGATGTTCGGGCTTCACGCTCTCTACCAGTGTCACAGCCTGACTGAGAATAGTGACATCGCCTTTCACAATACCTTCTACAAATTCCGCTACCGAAAGCTGACGCTTTTTGGGCTTACGTTTCAAATAAGGATTCACGGATGAGGGCTGTTCGATGCCTTTATTGACAACGAGTCCTTTATATTCTTCGTTATTTTCAGGATGTTCCATGATAATAAGAGTTAGCGTTTGATATTTATTTCAACTTTCGGACGCAACGGGTCGTTTGTAATCATCAAGATACGTAAATGATGTTTCTTATTACCTACATCCCGCTTGTGGATCGTCACTTTCAACTTAGTCATTCCGTCCGGCGGAATGACCGTCTTTTTCAGTCTTACTCCTACAGAAGAGTTGAATACCTGTAGCTTACTGATGACTAACGAGGTCTTGCCCGCATTAGCAATCAATATATCATGGCTGACTTTATTCTTCTTGATCAACGGAATACTCAGGTCAATATTCGTCTCCGAGATGTGGATGGAAGGAGCATTCAAAGAATCTTTCTCCGTCATACGCGAGAAATCGGGAAGAAGAATGGCCGAAACGGGTATCTCATTGTCTTCACTCACTTTATCACCGGAGAAACGGGACAGGTAGACAGAGGTCTGTGTCAGTCCGAAGTCCTGTAGCTGGCTGGCATCCAGTGTCAGCTTGATCGTTCCTTTTTTACCTTTCAGCAGTACTTTAGGTTCCGCTTCCATCTTCAGATAAGGAGGCAGGTGCATCAACACCGGTTCGTACGGACGGTCGGAAAGATTGGCAATGCTGAACGTCATGGACGGTTGCTGTCCGCGATAGACATCGGGGAAGGAGAACTCGTCACGGTCAATGCGGATATTGCCGATGGCATACGGAAGAAGTTTTGAATAATCTTTGATTTCCTGCACTACCTCACCGGTGAATTTCAGATAAACCAGATTCGGAGTGGCATTGCTGTATATGCCTATCGACTTGTCAAAACGTCCCAGCGCTTTCGCGTCAAAAGAGGCTTTCACAGTTCCTTTGGCACCCGGAGCAATGGGTTCCTTTGTCCAGTCGGCTACGGCACAGGCGCAGGAAGTCGTGACATTGGTCAGCACCAACGGTTCGTTTCCGGTATTGGTGATGGTATATTCTACTGTTACCGGCTTTTTCCATTCTATTTGTCCAAAGTTGTGCGTCTCCTTGTTAGAGGAAATACGGGGTTGGGCAACAGCCGCCAAAGTGACAGTAAGCAGAGTAAATATCAATAGTAAAGTACGTTTCATGTGATATATTTTATTTTGGTCCACAAATGTAGGAGTTTTA
>OGKE01001048.1_pt1 | contig 20705 bp, 20 predicted proteins | sample 1572341 | NCBI WGS metagenome assembly OGKE01 (sample SAMEA2582091, study PRJEB24529) | metagenome | biome: Human gut stool | place: China | collected 2011
ACAGCCGCGCCAGCGGAGACCTGTTGTGTTCCCATCGTCAGGGGGCGTGGCAAATATGACGAGTAATCCGAACAGAATAACAGTAGCCGCACCAGGTTTTTATCCGAAGATTTCTTTCAGACTGGTGCGGCTATTTAAGTATTAAGATATTAAGGAGGCGAGAGTGATGTTTGAAAAATTCCATCGAGGTGACATATATTCGGCTGATTTAAGCCCTGGTATCGGCTCTGAACAAAGTGGCTCTCGTCCTGTACTCATTCTTCAAAATAATGTGGGAAATTGTTTCAGTCCTACGATTATTATTGCAGCAATTACCAGTGTAAGCAAAAAAAGCAGAAAGTTCCCCACGCATTACCACTTAAATGACAGATGCGGTTTGGTGAAACCATCTGTTGTTATGCTGGAACAGATCAGAACAATCGACAAGTCGAGGTTAAAAAACTATATTGGTCATCTAAACAAGGATGACATGGAAAACATAAACAAGACGCTCTTGTGCAGTCTGGGGATTACATAAAAGTGCCGAAAGGCCGTATCATTTTCAGGCTGTGCAAGTAGAGTTATAATTTCGTTAGGAATTGCGGAGGTGATTCTGAATGGAGAATATCCAGAATAAAAGCGCATTGATTCCTTCAGATGAAATCCGGTCAGAAGAACTTCTGGCGGAACAAAAATTTGAAGCGTTTATCACTTCGCTGGCACATATCATCGAGAAATATGGTATGAGAGTGCTGGGCGAGGTTGACGGAGCTGCGTGAGAATCGCAGCTTTACATAGGATATTTTCCAAAAGTTAATTTTGGAGGTATGAATTATGAACCGATATGGAAAACGCTGTGTTTTGTATCCGAGGGTCAGCACAGAGATGCAAGTGGACGGATACAGCCTGGAAGGTCAAAAAAATATGCTGACACGATTTGCGGATCGTGAGGAAATGATCGTTGTTGATACTTATGAAGATGCCGGTAAATCCGGTAAATCCATTGAGGGACGGCCTGCCTTTCAAAAAATGCTCAGAGATATTGAGGATGGCTTGGACATTGACTATATTTTAGTGTATAAGCTGTCACGGTTTGGCCGTAATGCAGCAGATATACTTAACTCTTTGGAGTTGGTTCAATCTTATGGTGTAAATCTGATTTGCATAGAAGAAGGGATTGATTCCTCTCAGACAAGCGGAAAACTTTTGATTTCTGTACTATCTGCTGTGGCTGAGATTGAGCGTGAGAATATTATCGAGCAGACGATGAACGGGCGGCGCGAAAAGGCACGGCAGGGTGGATGGAATGGCGGCTTTGCTCCCTACGGATATACACTGGAAGATAACAAGCTGATGATTGAAGAAACAGAGGCTGTGGCAATACGGAAGATTTTTGAATTATATACTTCATCGGAAATCGGTTTGGGTGGTATTGCGAATCAGTTGAACTTACAAGGTATACGGAAAATTCCGAGGCAGAATGGCACATTAGAGGATTGGACAGGACATTTTATTAAACTGATATTGGATAACCCGGTTTATTGCGGTAAAATTGCCTATGGACGGAGAACGAAGGAAAAAGTCAAAGGCACAAAAAACGATTACCAGATGAAAAGAAATGACGATTACATTCTGACAGAGGGACAGCATAAAGGAATCGTTAGTGAGGAGGTATGGGAAAAGGCTCATGCCAAGCGTCTTAGAACCGGAGTAAAGCAACCGTCAAAAATTGGGCGGGATCGAGTTCATTTGTTATCCGGTCTGCTGAAATGCCCGGTTTGTGGAAGTCCCATGTATACGAATAAACACGCATGGACAAATAAAGATGGCACTTACAAAGAAATTTACTATTATGTATGTAGTCGGAATAGGATGGTCCGAGGTAAGCATTGTGAATATAAGGCAATGCTGAAAAAGACCGATATTGAACCGATGGTCATTGAGGCAATTCGTGAGATCGTAAGGAATGAGGAATATGCCCAGGCCATTAAAAAACGGATTGGCGTTCAGATTGACACGAAAGCAGTGGATAAAGAACTGGAGGGCTATCAGGCAAAGCTGAAGGAAGTTGATCTGAATAAAACAAGATTGGAACGGGAAATTGACAGTCTCCCTGCTGATGCAAAATACCGGGAACGAAAGCTCCATGATATGACCTTGCGGTTAGATTCCCTATATGATGTCATTGTTGAGTTGGAGGAAAAAATCGAAGATGCCAGACTTCGGCGAGATGCAATTAAGCAGCAGGCAATTACTCTTGAGAATATTTACAAAATTATGGTGAATTTCGACTGCGTTTATAATATAATAAATGACGAAGAAAAGAGAAATGTGGTCACAGCCTTGATTAAGGAAATTGAAATTTACAGGAATGACGAGTCTGAATATCCGCTAAAGCGGATTGGTCTGAATTTTCCGGTGTTCAAGGATGGCGGGGAAGTTACGGAGCTTTTGTGGGACAAAGGTAATACCGTTGAAACGGTTGTTCTTTTGTCCCAACTGAAATAAAAGCCAGATGATTACATTAATGTAACGATTGAACTTGATGATGTGGATATAACATCTGCAGAGACTAAGGCAACATATGATGAGATAAGGAAGTATGTGTCTGAACATAATGCCGGCATGAAAGTTTCCAATCTGTATATTTCACAGGTAAAGAGAAAATGTGGAATTGAGGTTGAAAAGAATTATAATTTACCTAAAAATGAAGACAGTAGGCAACCACAGTGTCCGGAAGATAAAGAGAGAGCAATTGTGGAGGCATTGGAGCATTTTAAGATGATTCAGCAGAAATAAAAGGAGTTTGATAAAGGAAAATACTGACTTATGAAAATACATATTATTGGTTGCAGTGGTTCTGGAAAAACCTATTTAGCAAATGCACTTTCAAAAAAGTATAATATTTCCCATTTCGACTTAGATGATATTCAATGGGATAATAACGCCAAAGAATATGGCAAAAAGAGAACGCTTGATGAACGAAAAGCGTTATTACAAGAAATATTATATAATAATGATGAGTGGATAATTGAGGGGGTATATTATGCCTGGGTACAGCAAAGTTTTGATGAAGCTGATAAAATATATGTTTTAGATATGCCTGGTTATTTATATAAAAGTAGAATTATTATGCGCTCTATAAAAAGAAAATTGGGAATACAAAAAGGAAAAAGAGAAACTTTGAAATCGGTCTATAACCTTTTGAAATGGACTGAAACTTTTCAGAATAAAAATCTGAAAGAAATAAGAAGTATTTTAGATAGATATGATGATAAAGTTATATGGCTATCAAGAAAAAAGATGTAGAGAAAATAATAAAGCCGGTATGATAACTTCCAGATTTGTATGTATGGTAAATCTAAACTGTATTTTAGCAATATTTCCTGAGTGGAGGCAAAAAGCGCCGTCAAAATGATAAAATGGGGGCAAAAAGTGCCCCCACATATAATAAACAAAGGGTTCAAGGGAAAAATCCCTTGCTAGAACGGCATTTGGATGGAGACATCTCTAATGCGTATCTAGCCGTCGCTGGGGACTGATATATAAGAAGGAATATTGTTTAAGCAGGAAAAGACATAGAAGACTCTGACTATATCGCAGGATATGTGTCTTGAAAGAATTGATTTGTGATAGATAGAAATATTTGAAAACTACCATTCAGTAAAATCTATTCCATTTTAGTAAGTCTTGAGATAAAATATGTTCTGTGAATTATTCACAAGATAGTATTTTAAGGAGGCTTGGCAATGAACAAGGATTTTGAACGCTGCTGTAGCTTTCTTGCAGACATGATTATTAAATATGCACCAGAGATAAAAGAAGAAGTAGAGGTGTGTATGATGATCAAGGATTCAATTGATGACGAGAAAGTAAGCAGGCAGAAACAATTTGACCGGTTCTGTTATTACTTAGGTGGGATAAAACAGCTTCTGGACAAAAAGGCTGCATAGGCAGCTGGCATCCTGTAGATAATATGCTATGGGATGTATACATATATTACGGGACTTCATTCATAAGAGTGGAGTCTTTTTGTTTTATTCTTTCATCTTGGAAAAAGTTTTGGTTGAACAGAGGTTGGAATGATGATAAAATTTAGTTGGGACAATAGCGAACGCATGCGTTCACATTTCATAACTAAGAAGTAATGGATTGGAGAGGTGCTTATGGCAGATAAAATTGGAACCGATGAATATGGGGAAATACTTATATATCAGACTGATGATGGGCAGACAAATATAGAAGTTAAAATAGAAGATGATACAGTATGGCTGACACAACAGCAGATGTCAGAGTTATTCCAAACTTCTCGAACAAATGTAGTAGAACATATTAAGCATATTTATGAGGAGGGTGAATTAGACGGAATTTCAACCTGTCGGAATTTCCGACAGGTTCGAAAAGAAGGAAATCGTGAGGTGACAAGGCAGATTCCTCATTATAATCTTGATATGATAATATCTCTTGGATACCGTATTAAATCAGTGATTGCAACAAGATTTAGGCAGTGGGCAACAAAGCGGCTAAAAGAATATATGATTAAGGGATTTACGATAGATGACGAGCGTTTGAAAGGAAATGGTGGAGGAAATTACTGGAAAGAGTTACTTGACAGAATCAGGGATATAAGATCTTCAGAAAAGGTATTGTATCGCCAGGTTCTTGATTTGTATGCTACGAGTGTAGATTACAATCCTCATAGCGAAGAGTCTGTTAGATTCTTTAAAATTGTTCAGAATAAACTTCACTATGCAGCACATGGTCATACTGCGGCAGAGGTTATATATCAGCGGGCAGATGCAGAAAAGCCATTTATGGGACTTACTTCATTTGCCGGAGAATTACCAGCATTAAAGGATATAGGAATTGCAAAGAATTATCTTGAAGAAAATGAACTCAAAGTATTAAACAATCTTGTTTCTGGTTATTTTGATCTGGCTGAAATTAATGCAATTGAACATAAACCTATGTACATGGATGATTATGTAAAGCAATTGGATAGTGTTTTGTCATCAGGAAACAGAAAGCTTTTAACTGGTTCCGGTTCTGTAAGTCATAAACAGGCATTGGAGAAAGCAAAGTCAGAATACAGAAAATATCAGGAGATTACTTTGACACCAGTCGAAAAAGCATATCTTGAAAGCATTAAAGAGGTTTCCAAGGAAGTAAAAAGAAGATAGCTTATATAATGAATTGGAGGGCATGTATGAATAAAAAAAATGATATATTAGAGTCTTGGATAATGGTAGAACATTTATCAGAAGGTGACATTAATTTAAAGGACAAAAATATTTTGACATTTAGAAGTTTGCAGAATAGTGATTACTATTCTATGCTGGTAAATGAAATGCATAAGAGAGAGTTTGGAAAATATAAGCATAGTGGGGTTGTCCTTTACTTTGATATTTTTCCATTTCAGGAAGTAGTAGATTTTTTGAGAGAACAATATAAATTAAAACCAACAGAACAAGAAATTACATTAGGAAAGAAATTTTCTTTTGCATTATATTTTGATAAAAAACTTAATTTTATTAATGAAATGACATTTTTGACAGAAAGCTACTATATAAGAAATAAAAGACGAATACCAAAACAACAAGATTTTAATGCATTTGAGGTAGAAAAAGTTAAGAAATTTGGAGAAATGTTTGTATGTTCGAATGATATGAATTATAGTATACATTTTAATAATGCTATATCATCAATTTTAAAAGAAAATAATATTTTAATTGATAATTGTCGAATGCAGCTTTTAACAAATATTGATTCAGAATCTACGAATTTACATTCTTTTTTTATAACGGATTTGGAAAAAGCAAAAAAGATACAATCGCATAATCTAGATAAATATATTACCGGAGTTATAACAGAACGTAATAATTTAAATTGCCGTAAAGAGAGTGAAATGTATAATCCTGAAATATTTTGTAGAATTTTAAGACCCAAAAATTATCCTATTGCAAGGTTTCCTGATAATCCTGAATTTTCATTAGCTTTGATGCAGCAGGTGGCAGTCAATTTATCAATAGGATTTGATAATGAGCAGATTAGAAGTGTAAATGGACCGCCAGGTACGGGAAAAACAACTTTACTAAAAGATATATTTGCTGAACTTATTGTAGAACAAGCATATGAAATGGCATCTATGTCTTCAAAATATATAAGAGGAACTGATTTGACAAAATATTGGGATAATGCATCTATTGGTAGTGTTCCGAAAACAATAGCTGAGAAAGGTATAGTAGTTGCTAGTTCGAATCATGGTGCGGTTCAAAATATTGTTGATGAGTTGCCTTTGTCGAAAAAAATAGACAAGGAGTTTATAGATGCTATTGTTAGTGTAGATTATTTTAAAGAAATAGCAAATTCATATGTAGAAACAGAATGGATTACAGATGAAAAAGGAACATATGAAAGATTAAAAATAACCAAGAAAGAAGATATGGATAAATTTTGGGGCGTTTTTTCAATTGAGGGTGGAAAAAAAGATAATATGGAATATATAGTTACTGTGTTGAAGCATATTGTTTACCACCTTGAACAAGAATATACACCGAATAATGATATATATTTGGGCTTTATTACACTATATGACAAAGTTAATAATTATCGAAATAAGATTCAAAATGTCGCAGAGAAAATAATTAGTATTAGAAAAATACAATTAGAAATCAAAGAAAAATTTCAAAAATTTGAAAGTAATCTAATTAGAAAAAAGAATGATTTAGAACAACTTGTGTCAGAAAATAAAAAAAAGAGAGAAGATATAAAAGAAAAAATAAAAGATTTAGAAAACGATAGAATTAATTTGGATATGCAGTTACAGGCTGCTGAAATTGAAAATAATAGGATTTTACAGTGCATTGAGGCATTAAAAATTCAGAAACCGGGATTTTTTTCACTACGAAAAAGTAAGAAAGAATATAGAGAAAAGAATAAGATGTATTCTGAACAATTACAAAGTAGTATTACCAACAAAAGTTTGATTAATGGTAAGCTGATTGAAGTAGAAAGACAAATACAATGTTTTCAAGTAGAAATTGAGAAGATTATTAGTAAGTCAAAAGATGAACAGGTTGCATTTACAAAATGGAAGCAAAATGAAAGTCTTGAAATTGAGTGTTTGGAAACTAAAGTAGAAAAGATACAAGAAAAACTTAGTGGTATTGAAATAAATAACCTTCAACTAGAATCGGATTATGAAACATTACAATTGAGCAATCCATGGTTTGATATAGAATACAGAAGGTTACAATCACAACTGTTTGTTAAAGCAATGGAAGTTAGGAAACAATTTTTGTATGAAAATGTGAAAAATATAAAAGCCGCTTATATTATATGGAGTAAACAAAAAGATTATATAGAACGCAAAAATATAATAGCCGAAGCGTGGAATTGGATAAATCTTACTATACCAGTTATAGGCTCTACTTTTGCAAGTTTCTCAAGAATGTGTGCAAATATGGGGAAAGAAACAATAGGACATTTATTTATTGATGAAGCAGGGCAGGCACTTCCACAGGCGAGTGTAGGTGCTATTTTTAGAAGTAAATATGTTATGGCAGTAGGAGATCCATCACAGATAAAGCCTGTTCTTACATTAGAAGCTAACATTCTTAATATGCTTGGAAAATATTATGGAGTGTCACAGAAATATTTGTCCGAATCAGCATCTACGCAAACATTGATAGATGAAATAAGTCAATATGGATTTTATAAAGATAATAGCAAAGAAAAATGGATAGGAATACCATTATGGGTACATAGAAGATGTAAAAATCCTATGTTTGATATAGCAAATAAAATTTCATATGGTGGTAATATGGTACAGGGAGAAAAAAAAGATGGGGTTTGTGAGTGGTATGATATCGAGGGATATGCATTAGATAAATATGTTGCAGAACAAGGAGAGTTTTTAACAAATAAAATTAAAAATATGATAGTTGAAAATCCGGATATTATTAATAAACAAAAGAAAGATATTATCTATGTGATTAGCCCGTTTAAGAATGTTGCATATCAATTATCGAAAGAATTAAATAAAATAGAATTTACAAGATATGATAAAAAAGGAAAGCCTACTAATATAGGAACTGTACATACTTTTCAAGGAAAAGAAGCACCTATTGTATTTTTTGTGTTGGGTGCAGATAAAAAATGTATAGGAGCAGCAAATTGGGCAGTTGGAACAGATAATCCTAATATTATGAATGTTGCAGTAACACGAGCAAAAGAAGAGTTTTATATAATTGGTGATAAAGAAATGTACCTATCACTCAATAGTGACGTAATAAATGATACATGTAAAATAATTGAAAAACATAATATGAACACTTCACTTTAATGATGTATTAGAATTGTTTTGATATACAGAAAGGTTGTGGTTTGTATGAAAAAACAGCAGAAATGCTATATATACACAAGAGTGTCAACTTCCATGCAGGTAGATGGTTACAGTCTTGATGCACAGAAGGACAAGCTTAGAAAATACGCAGAGTATCAGGAAATGTCTATCGTCGGGGAATATTCTGATGAGGGTAAATCTGGCAAAAGTGTGGAAGGCAGACCACAGTTTAAGCAGATGCTTGCGGATGTAGAAAGTGGCAAAGACAATGTTGATTATGTGCTGGTATTTAAGCTGTCACGATTTGGAAGAAATGCTGCAGATGTTTTATCGTCATTGCAGAAAATGCAGGATTATGGAGTTAATTTTATCTGTGTAGAGGATGGGATTGACAGCTCTAAGGATGTCGGGAAGCTGATGATATCTGTGTTATCTGCGGTTGCAGAGATAGAACGTGAGAATATCCTTGTCCAGACAATGGAAGGCCGCAGACAGAAAGCGAGAGAAGGCAGATGGAACGGCGGATTTGCGCCATATGGCTATCAGCTGGTAAATGGTGAACTTATCATTGCAGAAGATGAAGCAGAGATTATCCGTATTATATATGATAAATTCGTCAATACAACGATGGGAATGGCTGCGATAGCTGCATTTTTAAATAACAGTGGTTATAAGAAAAAGCTTCGGCAGAATAACACAATTGAAGGTTTTTCTACATCATTCGTCAAGGGTGTGCTGGACAATCCGATATATTGCGGTAAGCTTGCATTTGGCAGAAGAAAAAATGAGAAGATTCCGGGAACAAGGAATGAATATCATATCGTAAAACAAAAGGATTACTTGCTAAGTGATGGAGTCCATGAGGCAATTATATCAGAAGAAATGTGGAACCAGGCACACAGAAAGCGGCAGGAGACAGGTGTTTTACAGGTAAAAACACATAGTCTTGAGCATGAACATATTTTATCAGGGATTATTAAGTGCCCTGTATGTGGAAGCGGTATGTATGGCAATGTGAATCGTAAGAAGCATCCGGACGGAGGCTATTACAAGGATTATTTCTATTATGCCTGCAAACACAGGAAGCTTGTGGACGGACACCGCTGTACTTATAAAAGACAGTGGAATGAGGACAGAATCAATGCGGCAGTTGAGGAAATTATCCGTAAATTTGTAAAGAACCCAAAGTTTGAGCAGGAAATCCGTAAGCAGATAGGAAGCAGCATTGATACTTCGGAGCTTGACAAGGAATATGATGGATTAAAAGATAGACTGAGCCAGACAACCGGGGCAAAAAACAGGCTTGCTGACCAGATGGATCATTTATCTGTATCCGATAAGAATTATGACAAAAAATATAATGACATGCAGGAACGTTTGGACAAGCTATATGATGAAATCACTGATATTGAGGATGCCATGGAAGAAGTCGAAACAAGACTATATAATATCAGGCAGGACAAAATCTCAGAAGATAATGTTTACCAGTTCCTTTTATTCTTTGATAAGCTGTATGATAAATTTACAGATCTGGAAAAGAAGACATTTTTGAAGAGCTTCCTGTCGGATGTGTTTATCTATGAGGAAGAGCAAAAGGATGGCAGAATATTAAAAGGTCTCCGGTTTAAATTTCCTATATATATGAATGGCAGAAATGTATTAGGCGTGGATTGGGACATCGAGAGTACAGATGAAACAATAGTTGCACTACATCGGACAGATTTGTAAGAATCCTTGATTTTAGGCACTTTGAGAGGTTTTTCAGGTTTGATCAGAGTGACCGAAAAACATACAAAAAGGCAATTTCTGATGGAGTAAATGTGTCTGTGGTATTGGACTGCGGCTTCGGAAACACATCAAAGGAAAAGTAATATTTTTATCATTCAACAGAATAAAAGAAACGTGAAAGACCGTTCATTTTCAAGAGAAATTGAAAGTGAGCGGTCTTTCTTTATACCTTTAAAACGGATTTTATTAAGACGTTTTGAAGGGCTGATTCGATGTGTTCGAGAAAGGCGATCTTATGGAGACAATCCGGAATGTAGATGTAAACAGATTGCATGATTTCAAAAATCATCCATTTAAAGTAGAGATGAATACAGAATTGTGCGAGCTTATGAGAAGTATTGAAAAAGAAGGAGTGCTTGTGCCACTTCTTGTAAGGACTAATCCATACGGTGATGGATATGAAGTTATATCAGGACATAGAAGGAAGGAGGCAGCAATTTGGGCGGGTGAGACTAAGGTTCCTGTTGTAGTAAGAGAGCTTGATGATGATCAGGCAGTTGTGGCAATGGTTGATTCTAATCTGCATAGGGAAAATCTTAAACCAAGCGAGAAAGCATTTGCGTATAAGATGAAGCTGGATGCGATGAAACATCAGGGAAAGCGGTTATCGGATGATTCACTGTCAGATAATGGAACAGAAGTGCTGGCAGGTAATGAAGCAAATCATATGACTTCGGCTCAAGTTGGACAGAAGTGTGACACAGATGGAAATGACAGAGCGGATAATTCGGGGAATAGAGCTAATGAAGTTGTTGAAGAACATTCCATGATAAACAGCAACGAGCTTCTTGCAAGACAGGTCGGAGAAAGTGTAGCACAGATAAAAAGATATATCCGGCTGACAAATCCCATTCCCAAGATGCTTGCTATGGTGGATGAGGGAAAGATAGCGTTTACGATTGGTGTGGAATTATCCTATCTGTCAGAAGAAGAACAGTATGAGCTTCATGCGGTGATGGATTTGGAACAGTGTACACCTTCTTCATCACAGGCAAACCGTATGAAACGAATGAGCCAGAGAGGTGAGCTTGGTATGGATGCTATATATTTGGTACTTGAGGAGAAAAAGCCAAACCAGAGGGAACAGATAAAGATTCGGGCAGATACGCTGGATGATTATTTTCCGGATGGTTTTACACCAAAGCAGAAAGTGGAATTGATTGAGAGGCTGGTAAAGGAATGGCATGATAAGCAGGTTACGATGAAAGAAAGGAACAGGTGAGTTACTATGAGCAATGATAAAAAATTTTTATATGAACAGATGGGCGGTACTTACACAGAGATAGATGGGATATTTTATCCGAATATAACGCTTGGAGATGAGATAGCAGAGCATAATAGCTCCTGCGGTAAGTATGGTGATATGATGAGATTTGTGACTATAAGGAAATCCGAGATACATTTAACGGAGAAAATGTGAAACTAATTCTCTGCCATTATCCGATTTTGATGTGGAAGGAGCAGCATTATGGTTCTATCCTTTTATATGGACATGTTCATAATTCTGTTGAAGAATATTATTTTAAGAAATGTTTACATGAAATGAATACGGAAACTTTCTTTGATAGAAGAAAGGGAGATAAGCTGCTTCGTGCATATAATGTGGGCTGTATGATGAATAAAAAGTATTAAATAATACACCAAACAAAAAGATTTAGCATGCCAGTGCTTTTTCTGGCTCGGTAAATTTTTTGTGCGGTAGACTGGGAATTGATGCATCAGCATCAAGGCGTGTAGCGCAAAATATATGAGGAAAAACAAGCCAATATGTAGTATAATATAAATGTATGACAAATAGATGTACAGATTATTGGACAGGTAATTTTATATACTAAAAAGAAAGACAAAGGAGAACTTTTTACAATGGCAGATATTAGTAAGATTGAAGAATTTTGGGATGATAATCCTATTGATGTATCAGCAGAAGTTAATTTTATATGGTCTATTGCAAATAAATTAAGAGGGCCATATCAAAGTGATAAATACAAAGATGTAATAATTCCTATGGTAATTATTAGACGTTTTGAATGTGCATTACAGGAAACAAAAGATGCTGTTGTTGCACAATATAAAAAGATGTCAACATATCCTGCAAAGGCTATGTATAAGATTTCTGGCTATCAGTTCTATAATACAAGTGAATTTACATTAGCAGAACTTGTAAATGATGCGGATCATCTTGCATCAAATTTTAAAAGCTATATTAATGGTTTTTCTGCCAACATTCAAGACATTATAAAAAATCTTGAGTTTGATAAACAGATTGATAAGATGGATAAGCATAACAGACTTTTAGCAGTAGTAAAAGCATTTAGTGAAATAGATTTAGATCCAAAGACCATTGATAATATGAAAATGGGATATATCTTTGAAGAACTCATTAGAAAATTTTCTGAAAATGCTGAAGCTGGTGACCACTATACAGGTAGGGACATTATAAAAGCAATGGTTTCAATTCTACTTGCAGAGGGTTGTGACGATATATTTGATGATGGAAAAATTGTAACTATATTAGATCAAGCCGCTGGAACTGGAGGTATGCTTTCAACTGCAAACAATTATATTAAACGTTTTAATCCGACAGCAGATGTTAGACTATTTTCACAAGAAGTAAATCCAGAGTCTTATGCTATGTGTCTTGCAGAAATGCTTATTCGTGGACAAAATGCGGATAATATCAGATTACAAGACACAATGAAAGCAGATTGCTTTACAGATACAAAGATGAGATTTGTTATAGAAAATCCACCATTTGGACAACCATGGGGCGGCAAAGATGCACCAGAAGGTGATGAAGAAGCTGTTAAAGTAGAAGTATTAAAGGGAACATCTGGAAGATTCCCAGCAGGAGCACCAAGTTCGGGAGATATGCAGTTATTATTTATTCAGTCGGCAATAAATAAGATGGATGATAAATGTGGTAGAGCCGCAATCATTGAAAATGGTTCACCTTTATTTAGTGGCGGTACATCATCTGGTGAATCACAGATCAGAAGATGGTTACTTGAAAATGACTATATAGAAGCAATTATTCAGTTATGTACAGATATATTTTACAATACTGGAATTGCTACATATATTTGGGTACTTTCAAAAAATAAAAGAGTAGAAAGAAAAGGAAAAATCCAGCTTATTGATGCATCAAGTTTTGCGCATCCATTAAGAAAATCATTAGGCAACAAGCGTAATGAAATAACACCAGAAGCTAGAGTAGCAATTACGAAATTGTATGCAGATTTTAAGGAAAATGAATACTGTAAGATTTATGATAATACAGAATTTATTTATCGTGAATATGCAGTAATGCAACCACTTCAAAGAAGCTATGCAATCACAGAAGATAGAATTAATGTAATGCTTTCAAGTGGTGCTTTGTCAGTACTTTATGATGAAGCAAAGGTTGATGAGCTTGAAAATGCGGATGAATTAACAGGAAAAGACAAAAATAAATTAGATAATTTCAAAAAGAATAAACCTGTATATGATGCTATTGTTGATGCTCTTAATTGTGCTGTATCAGATAAGGTATACAAAAATCCAGAAACATTTACACCAGTAGTAAATGATATCCTTTCTGGAATTATTTCGGATGCAAAAGATCTTAAAAAGATTGCTGATAAAGTTATAAAAGGTTTATCAGTAATGGATAAGACAGCAGATATTCAGAAAGATAAAAAAGGCAATGTAATCTATGATACAGAAACAAAAGATACAGAAATAGTACCATGGGAAATAAATATTGATGATTATATGGCAAGCGAAGTTTTACCACACGTACCAGATGCAAAAGCATTTTTTGAAGAAGATTTAGGAAAGAAAAATCCTGTAATAAAGACTGGTGCAGAGATACCATTTACGAGGTATTTTTATAAATATCAAGCTCCTGTATCAAGTGATGAACTTGCTAAAAGATTCAATGAATTAGAGGCTTCCGTTGATTCAAGAATTAAGAAATTATTCGGAGGTAATTAAATATGGCAGAAATGAAAGATAGCGGCATTGAATGGTGCGGAATGGTTCCTGAAGATTGGAATGTAGTGCCGAATAAATATGTAATGTACAAGAAAAAAGATTTATGTACTAAATATAACGGAGAGGACATTCTTTCATTAACAATGGAAGGTGTAATTGTTCGTGATTTAGACGCGGGTGGTAAAATGCCTGCTACTTTTGATGGATACCAAATTATTCATCCAAACAATCTTTTAATGTGTTTATTCGATTATGATGTTACACCAAGATGCATAGGTTTGATTAAAAATGAAGGATTAACAAGTCCTGCATATAGTCAATTTATTTTAAAAAATGGAAATGTTGCAAAATATTACTATTATTATTATTTGATGATTGATAATACAAAGGAATTACTACATCTTGCAAAAAATTTGCGACATTCATTTACAGAAGAGCAGTTAGGTGCAATTAATACACCTGTGCCACCTATAGAAATTCAAAAAAGAATTGCAGATTTTCTTGATAAGAAATGTGGAGAAATTGATAATTTATACTCTACCATTGAAAAGCAAATAGAAACACTTGAAGAATACAAAAAATCTGTTATTAGAGAAGCTGTGACAAGGGGATTAAATCCAAATGTTGAAATGAAAGATAGTGGTGTTGAATGGATAGGGAATATTCCAGTTCATTGGAAAGTGAAAAAAATAAAGTATAGTGCTACATTAACAAGAGGGGTGTTTGGACATAGACCACGAAATGATCCTAAATACTATGATGGTGATTATCCTTTTATTCAGACTGGGGATGTAGCATCAGCAAATAAGTATATAGAGACTTTTTCTCAGACATTAAGTGAATTAGGAAAAAGTGTTAGTAAAGAGTTTAAAAAAGGAACAATAGCATTTACTCTTGCTGCAAATGTTGGAGATGCGGCTATTTTGGATTTTGATTCTTATTTTCCTGATAGTGTAATGGCAATAATACCCAATAAAAACATAAATAATGTATATTTATATTATATTTTATCTGTTATGAAGACGGAATTCTTAAAAGTCGCTATTGTAAATACACAAATGAATTTGAATGTTGAAAGAGTTGGTAATGTATATATTCCAATTACATTCAATGATTCTGAGCAACGTGAAATTGTAAATTATCTTGATTTAAAATGTACAGAGATTGATGGTGCGATTACTGATAAAAAACAACAATTAGAAACAATTGAACAATACAAGAAATCACTTATATATGAATATGTGACAGGAAAGAAGGAGGTTCGTTAATGGCAACATTTGAAGAACAGTTGAATGATTTATTAGAACGAACAAAAAGTATTAAATCACCAATTAATTCGGCTGGATTAGGAACTAATATAAATGAATATAATCGTCCAAGTGAAATATGGGTTAATGATGTTGAAATTTTTTATAATCAATATTTAAAAGATCATCCGTTGGGAAGTAGAATGCAAACAATTTTATTCCATAGATCATTGGATGCATATAGCCAGTTGATTACCTGTTTGGAAAGCATAAAAAATGATCAAGTGTTTATTGATAAAATGAATGGAATTGCTACTGAAACAGTACCAAAATATCAAGCAAAAACTTTGCCCGAATATGATGTATTTATTTCGCATGCTAATGCGGATAAAGAAGAACTCATTGAAGAACTTTATAAATCACTTGATAAATTGGGAATAAAAATTTTTTATGATAAAGAAGTTTTGGAGTGGGGAGATAAATGGAAAGATAAAATCCTTGAAGGAACAAAAAAAGCGGAATTTGCCATCATTGTTATTTCAGAAAACTTTTTTGATCGTGAATGGACTGAACGAGAACTAGTAGAATTTTTAAATCGTCAAAATCGCAATGGACAGAAGTTAATATTGCCTATTTTACATAATATAACAGTTGAGCAGTTGAAAGAAAAATATCCCTCAATAGCTGATATACAAGCGATTGATTCAGCAAAATATACTTGTGATCATATTGCATTGTTGTTTGCCAGACAATTAATCAAAAGATTAAAGGCATATTAATTTATAGACAGGAGAATTTATAGTATGAATGAAATATTGACTGAAAAACAGTATCAACATTTCATCATGGACTATCTTAAAAATAATAACGGTTACTTTATCCGAAAGGATAAGGACTTTGACCGCTTGCATGCAATGGATAGAGAAATGTTATTCAAATTTTTGAATGATACACAACCAGATGAAATGGAAGCGTTAAGAAAAGTATACAAGCAGGATTTAGAAGAAACACTTGTAAATTATATCAATTCAGAAGTTGCTAAGGCTCGTGGTAGCTTACTTGACGTTTTAAAGCATGGTATAGAAATATCTAATATAAAACTTGATTTGATGTATACAAGACCTGCAACAGATTTTAATAAAGAGCTTGTTGAAAAGTATGAAAAAAATATATTTTCTGTAATGGAAGAAGTTTGGGCTTCTGATAAAGAAAGAATTGACCTTGTAATATTCTTAAATGGACTTGCTATAATGACATTTGAATTAAAGTGTAATGTAGCAGGACAAAGTTATGAAGATGCTATTTATCAGTACCGAACAGAAAGAAATCCAAATACAAGACTATTTTTATTCAAGGCTGGTGCATTAGTAAATTTTGCAATGGATTTAGAACAAGTTTATATGACAACCAAACTTGATAAAGATGCAACATTCTTTTTACCTTTTAATATGGGTAATGGTGAAGGTGTCAATGCAGGTGCAGGAAATCCAATATTTGAAGATAAATATAGTGTTTTCTATATGTGGGAAGATGTACTTACAAAGGATTCTATTCTTGAAATCATAAGCAAATTTATGTTTATTGAAGTGAAAGAAAAAGAAGATGAGGCTACTGGTAAAAAGAAGATAAAAGAAAATATTATTTTCCCTCGATTCCATCAAAGAGATGTATTACACAAGATACTTGCAGATGTATATGAAAATGGTTCTACACAGAATTATTTAATACAACATTCTGCAGGATCTGGAAAAACAAATTCTATTGCTTGGCTTGCTTACCGATTATCTTCGCTTCATGATGCGGATAACAAAATTATTTTTGATAATATCATTATTGTTACTGATAGAATAGTTGTAGACAGACAGTTACAATCGGCAATTATGGGGATGGAGCATAAATCTGGACTTATAAAAGTTATGGATGATAAATGTAATTCGTCTGATCTTGCTATTGCTCTTGATGGAAATACAAAGATTATTGCAACAACCATCCAAAAATTTCCATATATTGTAGATGATGTAGCAAATTTGAAAAATAAGAAGTTTGCAGTAATCATAGATGAAGCACATTCATCAACCGCAGGAAAAGATATGGCGGCTGTTACAATGACACTTGGTTCTGGTGAAGTAAGTATTGATGAAAGTACAACAGAGGATTTGATTGTTGAAGAAATTGCAAAGCATGGAAAGCAGAAAAATGTATCAATGTTTGCATTTACAGCAACACCAAAGCCAACAACGATAGAATTATTTGGTAGAGTAAATAGAAAAGGGCAAAAAGAAGCATTTCATATTTATTCTATGAAGCAGGCAATAGAAGAAGGGTTTATTCTTGATGTATTGCAAAACTATACAACCTATAAGACATATTACCAGATTAATAAAGCGATTACAGAAGATCCAAAATGCAAGACAAACAGTGCAAAAAGACAGATTGCAAGGTTTGTTGAATTACACGAAACGAACATAGCACAAAGAATAGAAGTTATTGTTGAGCATTTTAGAACAACAGTAATAGATGAAATTGGTGGAACTGCAAAAGCTATGGTAATAACCAATTCAAGGGAAAGTGCTGTAAAATATCGTCAAGCCTTTGAAGAGTACATAGTCAAAAAAGGATATACCAATATTCGGGCATTAGTAGCATTTTCTGGAAAAGTGACCTTAAAGGATGATAAAAAAGAATATACAGAAGCAGGAATAAACGGATTTAGTGAAGATAAATTACCAACAGAATTTGATAAGAATGATTATAAGGTATTGCTTGTTGCGAATAAATATCAAACAGGTTTTGATCAACCTAAATTATGTGCAATGTATATTCTTAAAAAATTAAATGGTGTAAATGCTGTACAGACATTATCAAGACTTAATAGAATCTGTCCACCATATGATAAAAAGACATTTATACTTGATTTTGTAAATGACTATGAAGATATACAGGCGGCATTTTCAAAATATTACACAACAACCCTATTATCTAATTCAGTTACAACATCTGCAATTTATGATTTAGAAGCGAAAGTAGATGGATATACAGTAATTGATCCATTGGATATAGAAGATGCAAATGATATTTTATACAAAAATGATATTACAGCAAAGGAAAAGAAACGTTTAACATTCTTATTCCAGAAAACTAAGAAAAACATAGATAAACTTGATTATGAAGAACAAAAAGAGCTTGTAATGACAATGAGGCGGTTTGTTCGTTTCTATGAATTTTTATTACAAGTATCTTGTTTTGAAGATACGGAACTACACAAGAAATATAGATTTATAGCTTTATTGCTTGCATATGTAAATATATAGCACCCAGGCGGTGGCTATAATTTAGATGGAAAAATAACAGCTATGAATTTTGTTCAGAAGAAAAAAGCAGAGCATAAATCTAAATTAAAATCTAATCCTGTTACGAAACTTCCGACAGCAGACCACTTTGTATTATCAGAAGATAAAGAGGAGAAGCTATCACAGATTATTGTAGAGATCAACAGTATAGCAGGAAAAGAATATGATAATGATGTAGCAGTAAAAGCAATGCTTCAGATAAAAGACATTATGATGAAATCTGAGAAGCTAAAAACATCAGCAAAGAACAATACAGAAAAAGATTTTGAATTTGCATATTTTGACAACATAGATGATGCATTAATAGAGGGATTGGAGCAGAATCAAGACTTTTTCAGCTTATTACTAAGCAATGATGAAATGAAGAGAAAAGTACTTGGTATTTTCTCGGATGAAATATATAACAGCTTGAAAGAAGCAGAATAGAAAAATGCAGGTTGAAATATACCTGCTTTTTTATACTTGAAATATACCACAATATATAGTATTTTATAAAATAGAGCAACCACAATATGGTGTATAGTTTTAAGCTGGAAGCGATAGAAATATTTTTTGTTAGTAAAATATCATAAATAAAAAGTTGTCCTATATGTCACAAAAGAAAGTATTACTATGGAGATATAAACAATGACAGGAGGTAAATTATATGTCAGCAACAACAAGTGAATTATTAGATTCATACACAAAAATGTTGGATAGTGAATTTTATAAAAATCTAAAAGGTATAACAGCAGGAATAGAAGCACTACAAAAATCACTTGTAGGAAGTGATTTACATAAACAGATGCAAGCATGGCAAACTGTATTAAACGATCCAGAAAGTTCTATTAATAAATCCATGCGTATGTGGTCTGAATTTTCAAGAAATATTGATTATGGAAAATTGACTGGATTACAGGCAGGATTACAGCAATTTGCAGATCAGATGACTAATTTTGATACAAGTGCATTATCATCATTAAAAACAGAACAATTATTTGATACCAATACTGAAATAGGTAAGAATTTTACAGAAGTTTATGATTGTGCATATGAAACTGCAAAAGAAATTGAAAAGCCAGACATTGGAAAGGAGGAATTAAAAAATAACATAATTGAAGAAATTGATAATAAGGATGATGATAAATCTACCATCAGAAATAGTGAATTTCAAAAAGCTGTATTCAATATAATATGCTTTATTCTTGTAACTACTTTTATATATTTGTATCAAATTGGCAAGATTGAACATTCATCAGCAAACGATTTTATAAATTGTATAATGACTATTTGCGGGGCTCCACTGTTAGTAAATAATTTGCCTGAGAGCTTTAAGACGATAAATAAAGGTATTGGAAAAAATGATGAACAGTAATTTATATAAATGTTGGATTTTGGTATAATTAATCTATCACGAAAAGAAAAGGAGGGCTTTATTTATGCCAAAAGAAAACATATTTTCTGGCAAGTATGAACCAGATCGGGACACTTGCACAGAGGCAAATGAAAGTAATGTTGCCAGATTCAGAACAGCAATGTTAAAGTTAGACAGAATACATAATGATGATAATGAAAAAGATTTAACTGAAAACATTATGCAGTTATGCTCCAGAAACAATAAGACTGGGGAAAAAATTGATTTAAGTACTGATTATGAATTTGAAGATGCAATGGACTGGCTGGAAAAAGTCTATAATGATGTAGATGCAGATTTAATGATAATGGCAATAGACCAATTAGCAGAAAGATATGGTTATACATCAGATATGGATGAAACTATTGAAATTGAGCAAGAGGATAAGTGGCGTTGTTGGGAAACTTTTGAAAGTGTAATTAATAAAAGCATAAGAACATATGGTTCACTTCCAACAGCAAAACGACAGGAAGATTTTAGAACAAGAATGGCAAATGCTTTTTATTACATTGATATATGAAAAAATCAGTAATACGATTCAATCTATAAAAATTTTATCTGAAAATGCGTAAAAGGACGGATAATCAAAGTTCTTTAGGGTTTGCCAATCTATTTTAGGGTTTGTCGATAGG
>OGKE01001068.1_pt1 | contig 20355 bp, 23 predicted proteins | sample 1572341 | NCBI WGS metagenome assembly OGKE01 (sample SAMEA2582091, study PRJEB24529) | metagenome | biome: Human gut stool | place: China | collected 2011
TCAGAACGTCGTGAGACAGTTCGGTCCCTATCTGTCGTGGGCGCAGGATATTTGAAAGGCGCTGTCCCTAGTACGAGAGGACCGGGATGGACGAACCTCTGGTGCACCAGTTGTCACGCCAGTGGCACAGCTGGGCAGCTATGTTCGGATCGGATAAACGCTGAAAGCATCTAAGCGTGAAGCCGGCCTTAAGATAAGATATCCCACTGAGTCAATCAGGTAAGACCCCTTGAAGACTACAAGGTTGATAGGCACACAGTGTAAGCGGAGTGATCCGTTCAGCTAGCGTGTACTAATAGGTCGAGGGCTTGACCCCATCTTGATCAGATACTCTATTTGCAAAAGCAGTTCGATATTCAGTTTTGAGGGTACATCCTCAACAAAAGAGAAGCATGACAAGCGCCATGTGAATGGCCGGTGTCGATGACGGTGAGGTTCCACCTGTTCCCATTCCGAACACAGAAGTTAAGCTCACTTGTGCCGAAGATAGTTGGCTGGAAACGGCCTGTGAAAATAGGTAGATGCCGGCTTCTCTTTTTTATTATGGCCCGTTGGTCAAGCGGTTAAGACAGCGGCCTCTCACGCCGTTAACGTGGGTTCGATTCCCGCACGGGTCACCAAGACAGCATAATCCGAACTTAATTCTTTATGAGAATGGGTTCGGATTATGTTTTTGTATCAGTGATTTATATACGAAATAGCGCAAAAAATCCGGGCGGCAGTCGATATGACTGCCGCCCGGATTGCATATAAAGGGCTAATTGGATTCTTTTGGCATATCCTTTTGAGATAGTTCGCGCTCGTAGTCCTGCTGGATATAGGGGAGAATAAACTTTGCAAATTGATTTATGTAGGCAGAATCAATCTGCGGGTCTTTGATGGTGGGGATGATCTGAGCGTCAATAGATGCATTATCAGAAGACTTTTGCGGCAAATAGAACTCCTTTTAGTCAACCATAAATAAGTCGAGAATATCATTACATTTCACGGAAGTGTAACCCCATAGAACGGAACTGAGAATGCTTAGAGCTTCTTCGCGGCGGCTGTAATAGGTGCGTATGGAAAGTGTGAAGCCTCTTCCATCGAGGGCGTACAGAATCTCATTAGCGTTTTCATAGCGCTGTGGAGAAAGATATGAATAATAGAGAATCCAATAGTAGAGCTCACCTTTCTTGTGCTTTTCCCGCATCAGATTAACGGATGAATCTATAACAGACAACATCTTTTTACTGCGTGATATGGATTGTGCGTACCCTTCAAGGTGCGGATTTGGGAGAGCTAAATCGTCAAAAGATGCCCTATTAGAAGCTCCATAGGCGGCGTGAAACTCGGCATGCAAATTTCGTTCTGCAACTTCTACATTCCATAGTGCATCCCGGTAGTTTTTCATAAGCGTCAGAGTATCGTGAAAATATTTAGAAACGTCTTTCTTTTGATTGTTCAATGCAAAAGCTCCTTCTTTTTATCAAAAATTAAAGTGTGGTTTTAGTGGATAAAATCTCTCTGGCAGTAGTTTTGGTTGTATCCGCATTGTTTTTCCTCATATCTTTGCCGGAAAAGAGGATGGGCGCACAGTATTCCAAAATACGACCATAAATACGCGAATGCTCGACATCGGGAGCGTTTTTCATCTGCTCTAACGACAGGTTGGTTGTGACGATCAGTGGCTTACAGCTGCGGTAGCGGCGGTCAACGACTTGGAACATCTGTTCCATAGCGTAAGAGGTGTTGCGTTCCACACCCAAATCGTCAAGAATCAGTAAATCGTAACGTCCGATGGAATCTATGTAGTCAATTTGCTCTTCGGGAAACATCCCCGTCAGGCGGGATAAGATGGTGGGAAAGTTTGTCATCATCACGGAAACATCCCTGTTCAGCAGTGCATTGGCAATGCACCCGGCAAAAAAGGATTTTCCTGTGCCAACATCCCCGAAAAGAAGTAAGCCGGTATTTGAAGTGTAGGCCTTATCCCAGCCATCAACGTAAGCACGGGCCTTTTCCATCAATGGATTTTGCCCATTGTCGTTGGCAAAGGTGTAATTGTATAGGTGACGGTCTTGCAGGCCTTGCTCACGCCTGCGCCGGATGCGCTCAATACGTTTTCTCTGTTCTTCAGTCTCTCTGCGGCGCTGTTCTGCAATCGCCAGACAGGGGCAAAGGCATCGAGGGGTGAAGTGCTCTGCAATACCGTGAATAGGAATTACAGCCTGTCTTTGCCCGCCGCAGGACTTGCAGTGAATCAGGCCATCGGCGGGGTCGATGTACTCATCTGCGGCTAGCACGATGTTTTGTGCAGCGCTGTTGAGCAGTACGTGAATCTCGGAAGAAAGCTCTTTCATACAGTTTCGCCCTCCTCCACGCTGTAATCACGGCTGTACGTCTGCTGATGGCTTTTCTTCTGATCAGCAGCGGCCCAACGACGAATCGTCGCAGCGTGATTTTGGTATTGACGTCCACTGGATGTCATGTACTCGGAGAGCCTGTCAATGTAATGCTTCCATGAGGTTGGTAGTTTATTTTGCAATTCAACTAATTCGCTGTCAGAAAGAAAGACGTTTTGATAGGCTCCGAATGCGGAGCGGATGGGCTGTCCCTCTTTCTCTCTCACTCTGACTTTATCTCTATCTCTTTCTTTATCTCTAATCTCTATCTCTGGTGGACAAATGTCCGCCCTTACGGTAGAAGATGGGAGCTGTTGTTGGAGACGAAGCCGCTCCATACGCTTGCGTTCTGCCTCGGTAGAAGATTGACCGATAAAGAGTTGAATATCGGTCATATAGTAGGTGCGATTTGCAAGAATCTCTATAAGCCCGAATTTAAGAAAAATCTTGATGGCACGTTCAACGGTGCCGACCTGATAGCGCGTGACAATGGCAAGAGTCTGGAATGTATGCGGCATGTTTTCACTGACCAACAGGAGACCATTATAGGGCAAAGAGATAAGGTAGAATTTGAGCAGCAAGAGAATGTATAAAGGACCGTCCTGCATTTGCTCTAAGAGCAGAATTTTAGAATCATTGAAGAAGGTCTCTTTCAGCTTCATGTAGTAGTATTTGTGGCTTTCGGACATGGACAAAATCCTTTCAGAGATTAAATGTTTCCTGAAATTCTCGGAAGTTGATAATCTGCAACTCGATGGAATCTCCGCAGAGTGGCCGCAGCGCGTCTGCCTGAAAATCGAAGCAGACGATAATGCCGCTGTATTTCAGAAAATTTATAGCAGAGATAAAACGAAATAGGCGTGGAATGTCCGGCAGATAGCTGAACAGAACCGGCGCGCCTGAGTCGGTGAGGGCATCGTGTTCAAAGTGACTGCCGGAAGATGGCGGCTGAAGCTCCTGTCGAAGTATGGCGTTTACTTGTTCGACGATTTCGGGGAGGCAAAGCATCTGCAAGAGCGCCTCCCCATAGGAATCGTTTGTCAAAAAGTAAAAATGTTCGTAGCCGTCATGCAGCAGGAAGTGGTCGCGTTTGTGAGTATGGGAACGCTCTAGCAGGGTGCGAAGAGTGTCCACACTGTCTGAGAGTAAAAGACCACTTGTTTTTGGATTGAAAGAAACTTTTTTCCGACAAATTTGCTCCAACATGGCTTTAGCACGTTGCTCGACTTGCGGCTCAAAGACCGGCAGAAAATCCATGCTGTTGTACACGGCGAAAACGCGGCTGGACGTGAACAACGCGCCTGCCATACGAGAACCACGAATCTTGAGCGTTTCGAGTTCGGCTTCTTTCATCTCGCGGGAGTCATAAAAGCAGGGCTGCTCGATGCAGAACGGGCCTCTTGCGGCTGGGGAGAAGATGGGTGGCTTTTCGTCACGATAAATCAGTGCGCCTGCATTCAGCATCGTCACATAGGTTTGTGCGATACGGTGCAGGCGAACGCGGCGAGAAACCTCCGACTTTATAGCGTTCGTGTCGCTGCATCCAGATAAGTAAAATGCAAAGCGTTCGGGTTCTTGCTGCAATAACAGCCGTTTACCACGAACACCAAGCCGATAGCCGCGAAGATGATGACGGGAAAAGATGCGCAGGAGCTTGTCATGTGTCAAGGACGTGACGACTTTTTTGCGGTAACTTTCACTCGCGATAAGGTGGGAAGAACAGGCGCAAGGAACCTCGCCGCAGATGGCCGTGAGCGACAACAGCTCATAATTGAGACTGTTGTGAGACGGTAAAGTTGGAGACTGTGAAGAAATAGGAATCACCTCGTTTTCCTACCGTAAGCACATTATCCTCGGTGCAACGCTTTCGTGAGGAACGCCAAAAAAGCGATTCTGACGCGGAAAAGTCACCAAAATGTGCAAGTAGAGATTTTTTGAAGAATTTTCAGACGAAATGGAGGTCAGCTTTTTATGGATTTTGCCGGATTTTTCATGTCCAGCCATGCAGAAAATTTCTCTTTTTGCATGACGGAAATGATGGTACAGGATGAATCTGCAAACCGTGTTGTCTGGAACTGATCGCACAGAGCGCCGGTGTCATCGGTCATGCAGTATAGCGTGATAATGTCGAGAACTTCTTTCGTTTCAAGATTGTCATAATCGCGTACGGCTTTGATGGGCAGGCAGCGGTCATAGACATGTTCGATGCAGACGGTACATTCGCGGAAGTGGGGAAGATTTTGTTGTTCGGCATACTGCTTTAGTGCCGCATGAAGCGCTGGCTGCAAAAATTTGAAGCCTTCGGTGCGTGTCTTTTTGGGTAACAGCGCAGGCAACATAACAGACAAAATGCATTTTCGCGGCTTGCAGATAGTAGTCCTGCGGCATCCCGCCGCAAACGGAAAACAGAAAATTGCGAAGCTGCGCGGTGCTGCGCTCACTGAGTAAAGCCATATTCTTGGCCACTTCAAAAAATCGAATAGGATCCGAACAGGAGAGTAGGCATTCCAATTCGTGCAGTTTCTTATCGATGTCGATAAGACAGCGCTGCTCCAAGCGGATATGAGTTAAAAGTGTATCTGAATTCAAAAGTACCTCCGTGATGACGTATAAGCAGGCGTATAATATGCGTATTAAGATAATTTTCCGACAGGAGAAAGTGATAATACGCAAACATTACGTTTGCTATACGCATTGAGCTTATACTACGTGTTTGTTTTAAAAATTCGGAAGGAAACAAGGATTCAAGGCCTAAAATCAGGTTGTGCGATTCGGAGTAAAAACACCGATGGAAGCACAACATTTGTGCGCATATTTACTTTACCATGTTTGCTGTGAAGAAAAAAATACATAGGTGCTGCAAATTTTATGCGGATTTTGTGCGGCTGCTTTTTTCGCATGAGAACTGGCGTACAATAGACGATTTTTTAAAATATAAAGAAAAAAGCGCCGCTGGAAAAAATCCAAGCGGCGCAGAAAGCGCTAAAGCTGTTTTATGTGGCGAGGATAATAAGTGAACCGGGACGGTAAATACAAGGAATCACTTATTATTCTTCTCCTGTGGCTGCGGAGAGTCCGGATGCGTTTCAGGGCGGTGCGGCTGATAAATGCCCATGATAGAGTACGGCGGCCAACCGTCGATTTCGTGGCGGATAGCAGTATCAAGGGCCTGCCGGCCAATTTTGTGAATAGCAGATTCTTTCTTTTCCATTGAAGAGGCCTCCTTTAAAATGATAGACTTCATATAGCAAAATTATTGCACGCCAAATCCATATGCGGAAAATGCCAGCAATAGCGCAACCGAAAAAATAGAAAAAGCGATACATCCAGCCCAAACAGGGTTCACTAAAAAGGCAAGGGCAAATATTGCTAAAGCAAAAGCGACGCGCAAATAAATACGCGGACGCAGTGCAGACATTTCAGCGGAGGAAAGGTGCAATTCTGGATGGTTTGCCGGACCGATTAGAACAATGGAAAATCCCGATATAATGGCAACAAATACAAATAGACTTGTATGAGGCATACAAATGGATAAGTAAAGAAAGAGTACTTGGAGAATAACTGATGTAATAAGACATCCATGAGGCGTTCTTGCGTGATAGCCTCCGGTACGCGCACGTAAAAAACGGAAGGTAAAGGTATATAATATAGAACCAAACCATCCAACAACAAACGAGCCAATGGGAATTAAAAGGCAAAGGGAAAGAACAGACATGAGAAATTTGATAACTACATAATGACACCATTCTTTTTTATCTTCAGCTATGTAGTTATGTGCTGCAAGGAAAACGGTAATCTTTTCTGCCAAATTTTCCATGTCCATCACCTCTGCAATTACACTACTATAACGAGGTGAGAATGTCCAAAAAAGTGGCGTAACTGCAATTTGGCGTGCATAACTGCAATTATTTGTTCGGCTTGGTTAGCTAAGCGGCGCATCCCTCGCACCACTCGGCGCAGAACAAAAAAGAATTATTTTTATAGGACATCAAATGGAAAGCATCGTACTTGTGCAGTGTTTCAATTACATTGCGAAGGCCAAACCCATGCAGCTCTGGTTCTTGCTTTGTTGTTGCGATGTGGTCATCTACGATTGACACGGGCAAACTGGAATTTTCAACAGACAGAAAAACAGAGCAGGGAGAAGTGTTGGTGTTGTGAATTACCTTGACAGTAATCCACCGGCGGTCGGATGGCAATTTTTCGCAAGCTTCGATGGCGTTATCCAACAAATTTCCGATGATGATGGTTAAATCAACAGGAGAAGCTTTTATCTTGGATAGATTATTCACTTCAAATCGTATATCAATATCAGAGTTTTTCGCTGCGTATCCTTTTTGATTCAGAACGGCATCAACAGATGGATTGTGGCTGTTAACCAACAAAATCCGTTCGGTTTGCTGTACCTGCAGCTGTTTAAGATATTCGGACGCTGCGGAAATTTCCCCTCGATCCAGCATTGCAGATAGAGTAAAAAGATAGCCGCGAAATTCATGAGTCATTTTGCGTTGGGCAGCGTAGGAATCGCTAAGTGCCTGCATACCGGCGGCTTGTGCATCTGCGCGCTGTCTTGCAACGGCAAGAGCCTCGCGGGTTTGTGCGGTACTCTCAATATTGTCAAATAAAAACAAAGCAGCGACATCTACTACACACATAACAAACAAGCAGAATGTCCAAGAACTTGTTTCGGAAGAGGAAGTCTGCAGAACGAGCAGAACAAACAGCGTACATAGCGGAAAAAATGTTGCGAATGGTACCCAAACACGTGGTTTGCCGAGTTCCTTCAGTGGGGTATGAAAGTGATTGATGAGGGCAATCAGTATGCCCAGAACACCTAATCGAATAAAGCAAAAAAGTATATACAGAGGGGCGTTGTTCAGGTATTCTGTGCGCGTCATTTTGGTAATGCGTAGCAACAATGTTTCCATCAAAGAACTGATAGAATATATAGCAGCATACGATGTTACAACAGTAAATAGACGGCGATCCCAGCGGCCATAATAGAGAGTGACATTCATTCCATACAGAATAATAATTTCCATCAGAAAAACAAAAGGACCGTTTAATTGGATGCTGCTGGGAAATACGTTTGTGGCGACTGTGGCAATAAGAGCCCACAAAAGCCAGTATCCCCAAAACAGCCGGGAAGTATGGCGGCGCACGAAAAAGGCATTCATAAAGAACATGTATAACAACATCTGGATGCTGTTCAGCAAAGAACTTAGCAGATAAACCATTCTTATGTGCGACCTTTCCATTCCAAGTATTTTGACTTTATGCCTCTGTAATTATGAAGACTCAAGGGGAGAGTTTCACCTGTTGTTAAAGTGGCACCAGACGTTTGGAGAGAAGAAAGATAGTTCATATTTACCAGATAACTGTTATGAATTCGTAAAAAGCCTTCGTCACACAATTTGTCTTCCATACTCCGAAGTGGCATACGAACCTTCAAGGTTTTGGGCGGAGTATCGCTTATATGCAGAATCGCGGCACGTCCGTCCGTCTCTGCATAAACAAGCTGATCCAGAAAAACAGAGGTACTTTCACCCTCACAAAAAACATTTATTGTACGATTTTTGCTTTGGCAGGCTGCCAGAGCCTTGCAAAAGTAATCTGGCAATTTCACTTTTAGTTGCAGCTTGGGCAGGAAGCGGAAAGCGTTTACCTCGTAGCCCTCAGCTGCGTATTCGCCATAATTTGTTACAAAAATCAGAATGAAGCTTTTGCTTATGCTTCGCATCTTACGGGCCAATGACAGACCGTTGATGTCACCCATATCGATGTCCAAGAAAATCAAGTCGGATGTTTCGATTACGGATTTATCTATTGTACGAGGATCATCGAGGGTCGTGATTTTCATGCAGCGGCGATCAAATTCAGGCAGCAAAGTAATCTGCTGTGAAAGAAAATCAGCAAATGTGCGGTCATCATCGCAAATCAGAATATGCAGCATATTTTCTCCTGCTTTTGTTAAAATTTCCTTGTCTAATCGTGTACCCAAAATAGCGCACCTCGCATTTCCTGTCAATATGTAAAAATCGAAATCGGACAAATCGACTGATTATAATGATAATATACGAATTATTGTCCACAGTCAACCTGTACACTATATATGTATAGGAGGCTGATACAGTTGGTTATCGACTTTTCGGATAGACTTCGCGAGCTTCGCCTTGAAAAAGGCTACTCTCAGGCAACATTATCCCAAAAGATTACGAATCTGGGGCAGCCCCTGAGCGAAGCTGCCTTGGCAAAGTATGAGAGCGGGCGTACGATTCCAAACTTGCAGGTGGCGGCATATCTGGCGGATTATTTTGGAGTCTCAATAGATTATTTGGCCTGTGGTGAAAAAGCATCGGTTCTTAGTACAGAAGGCTTAAAAGAAGAACAAATAAGACTTCTTGTGGAACTCATAGGTGCGTTGCAAAAGCAAAACCAAGCGCGTTATACGGCCACGAAGACACAGCCTACGCAGAAACAGCAGGAACTGGTCTTTCGATTAATTGAACAATTTTTGAAATAACTGCAAGAAGCGGGTGCGTTAGCACCCGCTTCTTGCAGTTATACCACTTTTTTTGCAGTTTTGCCGTTTAATTGGAAATCAAGAAAAAGGTATGGTAGAGTGTAAACAACAAAGGCAATAATGCCTTTTGGATATTATAAAGTATCGGTGCACAGGTGCTTTACAATATTCGCAAATTGTAAATTTAAGGAGGTACATCAAATGAGTATGTCTATCAAGAAAAGTCGTCTTTTCAAGCTGCTTGCGGTAGCGGCATTGGTGGTAGTTATGGCCATCGGCACTGCGCTTCCGTCTTTTGCATCAAGCGATGATAAGGTCTTTTTCTTCTCAACGGAAGAAAATTACGCTAAAGAGGCGTTTATCAGTCCAGCACTCATAAAGGAAAACACGACCTCTATTTACTGCTGGATTAAGAACTCTTCGAACAGTAAAGTATCATCTGTAAAGATGAATGCGCGTGGCGGAGGAGGAACAAAGCCGAACAGCCAGTGGAGCTATTGCAATTCTTCTATGAGCAATGGCAGAATTATGCAGGTGGGGACGAGTTACTTCATTTATAATAACGTGAAGGAAGCTGGTTACAAGTATGCAACGCTTAGCTTTACGGCATCGAAAGCATCTGTTTTCCGTGGCGTGTGGAGCCCTGACAGCGTTTATCAGAGCGGTGTAGCGCAGATCTGATATAACATAAAAACAGTAGAACCCTTATATTGCCGGGTGTGTTTTCATCGCAGAAAGCAGAGAACACACCCGGCATAAGTAGGTTGAAAGGACATGACTATGAAAAAGTATTGTTGCATCATTTTGACACTGGCTTTGGTTCTCGCGGGATGCTCTACTACAAAACCTGCTGATTCAGTATCCAGCACATATGAAACTACAGAAACGAACTTGGAAAGCACCTCTTCGAATGAAAGCACAAATCCGAGTGCAAGGGAGGAAACTTCCAATGCAAATTGCTATACCATAGAGGAAGTCGCAAATGGTGCGGCAGATGGTACAGTGGATGAGCACGGAATTGAAATGTTCCCGGAAGAGGCAACGCAAAAAGCTCAGGATGCTATAAATGGTGGATATGTTCTTAATGGTCTTGGCGCGACTTTTGAGGACACAGGTATTACCTACACTTTACAAGATGTTTGGTATGAAAAAACAACGGACAATATGCAACAAAACTACTATGAATTAAGTTCGTATGTAGAAAACCCTATTTATATTTTTATGACTTTGCAGGCTGAAAATAAAGATACGGTTGAACATATATTCTATATTAATGACGGAAGTATAATGGTATTTCCGAAATCCGATAAGGTGCAAGGTGCCGAGTTTACATATCAAGATCATGTTACTGATCCGATTCCCCATAATCATGACTATGCTGTGTGCAGATTAGCGGCCGGCGAGAAAGAAACCTACACGATTGCATTTGCGGCAGAGTCTACCTTTGCAACATACAATCCGATTTACCTTAATTGGCAGTGTTTCCCGAAAGGAATGTTTGAAGAAACGTTAGAAGGCGATATGCATGAGGTATGGATAAAGCTGCCTGAACTTGAAAGTAGGTGAGTCCTTTGCGCAAACTTCTGAAACTGGATTTTCAGCGATTGTTCAATGGAGTTTTGTTCAAGTTGGCATTAGGTGTATGCGCAGTACTTGGTATTTGGGATTTGGTGCTGAATGTGCAGGCACACTATGCCAATATAGAGGCGCTGAAGACCCAGACAATTGCATACAGCTACCCATCTTCTGTTTATAATTCATGCATCGCGGCAGATGGACTTTATCTTCCTTCAATATTGCTATTTTCGTTATTTCCGCTACTTGTGACGCTGCCAGCGGGGATTTCGATGGCAATGGATATCAAAAGCGGATATATAAAAAATCTGAGAGTTCGAAAAGAGCAGAAAAGCGTGATCCTGTCACGGTACATCTCGATTTTTGTGGGGGCGTTTCTGCTGGCAATGGCGGCAACTTTTGGACAGATGATTTTCAGTATGATGTTCCTTCCAACGATATCTCCTGAAATTGCATCTTATACATTTCCGATGATGGCTGTTGGGCAGGTAGGCCACTCGTTTTATGCAGTGCACCCATTTTTGTACTTGCTTTTGTATAATCTGTATGATGCGGTATATCTGGCAGGAATAGCAACACTGGCGCTTCCATTAGGATGGCTTACGGGAAACCCATTTGTGTCTCTTATAGGTCCAACAGCGATATTTTACTTTATAGGATTCTTTTTTGATACTTTTAGCGCTTCCCAGTGGGAACCCAGTTGTATCCTGCCGCCGTACTCAGATATTTATCTTTCTCTGCCGATTATGATAATTGAACTTTGTATTCTGCTAGTGATTTCTGCTCTGCTGGCAATGACCTGTGCGGTGAAGAAGCATGATGTATTTTAGAATGCTTCGACTGGAAGTTATGATAAACCGTAAAAGGCTGGGGCTTTTAATATTAGCAGGTGTAGGAGTGGCACTTGTAATGGGTGTATCGTTCTACGTTTGGCATTATATAAAGGCTCCATTCGACAATAAAATAATCCCATCCTTTTGGGATCAGCTTGCTTATTTTTATTGCGGCATTCCACCGTTTACGCCAAGTAGACAGGAATCTTTTGAAATGCCGATTGCCTATTTGATTACGAACTTAGTACTTCTTTTTGCATTGGGAAATACGACGGTGTCGGTGTTTGAACCCTATGGATATGAATTATTCACACGCATTCCCAAACGAACAGTTTGGTGGCTGGCACATTGTTTGTTGGCGGTTATGGCAGCGGTAGCAGAGCAGGTGGTCATAACAGGGACAATAGCGGTGCTTTGCCTTGTTGTGGGTGGATCATTTTCAATTTGTGACTATATTGGGTTGGCAATTCCGGAGATCGTTTCATGGCCGGGGGATGGCTATATGCAAGTAGTATCATTGTTGTTATTGCCTTTGCTGACAACCATAGCGCTTGCATTATTTCAAATAGTTTTTGAACTTGTAGCAGGTGATACGGCTGGTTTGTTGCTTACTATAGCTTTTGTAGTATCGGGAGCCTTTTTAGATGAGCCTATACTGTTTTGTGGGCATGCAATGATGCAGCGTTTGTATGCATTTACAGGAGAGGGAATCACCCTAAGACAAACTATATTATGGACAGGAATTACTTCAGTGACCAGCGTTATTGTAGGCGCAAGACATTTATCGAAAAAAGATCTGATAAGGTGAGGTGCCGCTCATGAAAGTAGAACTGAAAAATGTATCGAAAAGACTGAATGATGTAACAGTGCTGGAAGATATATCGCTCACGCTTGAGTCTGGAACAATCTATGGATTAAAAGGAAAGAATGGCTGTGGAAAGACAATGCTTATGCGTATGATGGCGGGACTCATTTATCCCACCAGCGGTACGGTCAGTATAGACGGAGAAATTTTGCACAAAGACATTGCAACTCCCCGGAGCATAGGCATCTTGATAGAAAATCCGGCATTTCTTCCCGGATACACAGGACAACGAAATTTGGAATTGTTGGCAGGCCTGACAGGGAAAGCGGACAGAACCCAAATTGCGAAAACTATGAGCCGTGTAGGGCTTGACCCCAATGATAAACGAACTTATCGAAAATATTCACTGGGAATGAAACAGCGCTTGGGCATTGCCTGTGCGCTGATGGAATGTCCGGATTTGATTCTGCTGGATGAACCAATTAATGCAATCGATGAAAAAGGCGTTCCTAAAATCTGGGAAGCGCTGCAAGAAGAAAAACAGCGCGGTGCGTTAATTGTGTTGGCGTGTCATGACACAGAGGAATTAACAAGTCTTGCCGACCAGATTATAACAATAGAGGAGGGAAAGATATGCGGCATCTCTTCGCAAATCGAAAGAAACTCATAGTTGGAATCATAGTTGGCGTAATGGCAATCGTAATATTTGCGTGGCGATATATAGCGGTTAATAAGGCGTGCCCACCAGCTCAGGTTGAGCAATATAGTCTTGGCGATACTGTTTTGCATAATGGCGTGGAGTACACTTTGACTGACTACAAAGTGCTGTCCCAAGATGAGTTTTGCGACGAATACGAAATTGATCCTATTCATGTGAAAGCAGGCGGTCAGGAATCTAAAATCATTGTTTTTACGATGTACGCAAAAAATGTCTCGGATCATAATGTGAATGTTGATTTTGCGGGACAGATGCTGCTACAAATGGGAGACTATTTGTGCAGCTATATGTGTTACATTCCATTATATCCATTACTTAATGGAGAAAAACCATCTGCCGGAGTGATGTTGCCTGGCCATGATATCGAACTGACGATTCCTTATCAAATTTTGGAGATGCCATGGAGTACACAAGAGTTTGCAAAGCTGGAAACGGAACGTACACAGATTGTATTCTCGCTATATCCGGTGAAAAAGACAATCGTGCTTAACGAAGGATGACGATAGAAGATAATTCTTGGCCAAAACCTGCTTTGTAGGAAAAAATGTAACCATTAGAAACCTGAATAAGCATAGAAAATAGAGAAATATTGAAAGAGAACGTAGAAAATGCGCTGAAGTGCACAAAAAATATTGCAATATGTAGAATAAAATGGTAGTATAAATAAAAAGAATTGCGCTGAAAAAATAGCGTGAGATGAGCAGGAAAAGAGGAACTGTTATGGGCCGGGAGCAAAGTGAAAAACTCAACACATCGCCGTCTAGAGGCAGCGGCTACCAAGTGATAAATGATCTGTTTGATCGACAACAGGATTTTATTGTGGTAGGTCTTTGCGGAAAAACCGGGTCGGGTGTCTCTACCACGGCGGAAATTTTGAATAAAGAGTTTGAAGAACTGCATCTGAATACGGAACCGCCGGCGGCATGGATGGACTATGAGCGACATGAATACCGCCTGTTATACAATTATGCCAAAAAGAATTGGAACTGCTTTTATCTGGTCAAGACCCGCGCCCTGATCACGGCCAGAGTTTTGGGGAAGACAGCGGACGAGTTTACCCAATTTCTGTGCGAATTGGTGAATGCAGATAAATCCGGTAAAGCAGAGGAAAGCAAAAATACTATAAAACAGATCGTCGAGAATGAACTGTACAATGCGAAGATGACGTTTGAGATCAACACGCAATTCAAACGGACGGAGAAAGATTTCCCGAATACAGGCATCAAAACCGACGAATTCTTTGGGATCGGAGAAAATCCGCTGGATGATTATGACGCAATCCTGCTGAACCCGAAAGCAGAGCAGGAACAGCGTCCCATCGTTGACCTGACAGGTCTGCAAGAAAACGACTACGAGGTAGAATTGCCGGGCGCTGAGGAAGACAGCGAGCCGACCAACATACATATTCATGTGGAAGATGCAGCGTCAGGGCGCATCAGCATCACAAATCATGATCTTTACAGCCTGTTTCACTACTATCAGCGCAGCAGAGAGCGCAAAAAGGGAAACATCAACTCGCTGTATTACTGGATACTGGAAGAATATATCTACCACTTCTTGCCAGAGCAGACAAGGAAATTCTGGGAAAAAATGAGCAGCGAAGTCCCGGGTTTTGACAAAAAAGAGACAGTGGCCATGCAGCTTTTGGGCAATAATCTGCGCATCAGCAATGAACCGCTGGACAAAGACCCGGATGGTAAGTATTACGAATTGAAAGAGAATGCCTATGTGACGATTGCCCGGGACCTGAACCATTCGATCAAGATCCTGCGGGCGTATATGACCAAAAAGGCGGAACTGACGGGCCGAGAGGCTAAGTCCGCCGACGAGAAAATACACATTCGCGCGCTGGCGGTGATCGACTCCATTAAAAATCCGTTTGAGTCTATGTACCTCAAACAGCGCTACAGCAACTACTACCTGATGGGCGTTTATACCGACGAAAAGCAGCGGCAGGAGCGGCTGCTCAACAATAAAAAGATCGCGGTAGAAGACATCCGGGCCATCGACCGGGTCGAGCAGCTGAAAAAATTCAAGAAAGAATACGACGATTACAAAAACAAAATTCGCAAAAATAAAACGATCAATGGAGAACCGCACACAGGTGAAGAGTCGAAAATTCTGCCCCGCCTTTTCCAGCGTATTCTGGATCAGGAACTAGAGCAGGTCCTGCCGTTTATCATCCAGAATGTGTCCAGCTGTCTGGAATCTGCCGACATTTTCATCAACAATTCAAGGGACAACAGCGCGCATCTGAATCTGAAATACACGCTGGTGCGTTATATCAGTTTGATGATGTATCCCGGGCTTGTGCTACCGACTCGGCTGGAACACTGTATGCAGGTCGCATATGCGGGCAAGGCGAACTCCGGTTGCATATCGCGGCAGGTGGGCGCGGTGGTCACGGACAATGAATATGAGATCTTGTCCCTGGGCTGGAACCAGCAGCCGCGGGAGCAGTTGCCCTGCCTGTACCGGGATGTGTGTGAACTGCACGCACTATATGATCCGGATGGTTACAGCGACTATGAAAATGCTGATGAGGGAAAAGACTCTTTCCAGAAAGCAGTTGAACCACTGGCAGAAGAGTATAACCGTGAAGACTGTACCTTGAAAGCATGCGGCCGTGGTGCCTGCTACTGCTTTAAAGACCTCTATAACAAAATCAAAAAGGAGAAAAATCAGGTGCATACTCGGGCGCTCCATGCGGAGGAAACAGCGTTCCTGAACTTGTCTGGGGATGATAAATCGCGCGCAAAGGGAGGGTATCTGTTCACAACATCCAGCCCGTGCGTGCTCTGCGCGAAAAAGGCGCGGTATCTGAATATTTCTAAAATTTACTATGTTGATCCGTACCCGGATATTTCCTACGACCATGTGCTGTGTGCAGGCCCACGCGCCAGCCGACCAGAATTTGTGCTGTTTACTGGAGCAATCGGCACAGCGTACACAAGGCTGTTTACACCGTTGCTGGCAATCAAAGATGAGCGTGAGCTTTGGATCGGACACAAGATTGGGGAGACTGAATCAGGAAAGGAACCTCAAAAAGAAGAAAATCAGCAGAACGGTAAAGAGTCGGATGAAGAAAGTGCAGGTGAACACACATGAACAAAAGCGAAACAGCAGGTGGCGGGCCTCTTCTAGCAGAAGATTACCGCAAAGCGCGTAAAGAAGTGAGCGATATTGTAATTGCACCATTTGACGAGAACAAGGCAAAAGGCGTGGGCTATAATCTGGCAGCATCGATGCTTGTGTACTCGGTCAACAAAAAGCGGCTTGTCAAGGTAAAAGAAAATGACCGGGAGGTGTACATTGAGATTGCCCTGCATGATACGGTATTGACGCTTTCTCACGAGTACCTGGTCGTGGATGGTGATATTGCAGGTACATTTCACTCTAAGGTGCGGTGCAGTGCTATGGGACTGGGTAATGTTTCCACCACACTGGATCCGAATTGGCGCGGTAAGTTGCTGTTTTCGCTGAACAATCCGACAAAGCGGAAAATCAAACTTGTTATCGAAGAAAAGAATGATGGCGATCGTAAAGCGGTAGGGCTGATTACTATGGTGCTTTATCGCATAGCGGGCAAGGAAGAACACATCACAGCCAAAGAATTACATTTGGACAATCCACCTATGCGGACTGATATATGGCAGGATTTGACCGAACGGCCATCCGGAATCCATGCACAAGCATATGAAGAATTCCAGAAAATCGTACAGGAAATTACCGAGTTTGAAGCGCCTAAGGGGGAGCGCCACGCACAGTTGCAAAGAGTTATTGATACGGCAATTGAGGTTCGACAGAAAATTTTACGTGGGGAAAGTATAGGCGCAATCCGTGCAGCAACTGTCCCGACAGAAGAAGCGCTGCGGTCTTCTGGAGATATTGAACTGAAAGAAAAGTTTGACGCATGGAACGGTAAATTCAATGAAAAATCTGAGGATGAATCATACAAAATCAAGGACGTTGCGGAGCTTGCAAAAGATGATGCATTGAAGGAAATGGAAGATAAATTGGTGCAGGAATGCCATTATTTGATGCTTTGTGAGGATGTCCGCTTGCAGGAAGAATTTATTCAGAAACGCATTGAGCGCTATTGGGATGGACAAAGACTGACAAGGTTGCTAAAGCGAATGCTGAACTACAGGGCATTTGCAGTACTTTCGGGTAGTGTACTCATTGCAATGAGTTTTTTGGGTATAATATCTCTCGACGAAGCAATGCCAACATTACAGAAGCTGGGATTTGTGATAGCGCCTGTAATTGTTGATGTTGTGGTAAATCTTTTTGGAGTGCACAAGCCAGATCAGAAGGGGTGAAATAGGGTGTTGCAAAATGGGTGTCGGTTTAAAATTTTGATTAAATAGTTGTCTGCAATACTTATGGCGTGTATCCGGAGAAAATCGACGGATTGAAGCGGGACTATGAAAAGCTGTGGGGCGAGGCGTCAAAGGTGCTGCAAGAGCTCTCCGAGCTGGTGGCAAAGTAAGACGAGGGCGGCAGGTTTTGCCTGTCGCCTGTCCTTTTTCGTTTTGATGACAACTTTTGCCTACTATGACATTGATAACTTTTCTATATAGTGGTACAATCAAATTAATTGTAGATTCTGATAATATTTTTAAAGGAGGTAACTCGATGGCTTCCAGCAGTATTTTTATATATGAATTGCGTTCACCATCAGAAATCAATGTAGAATCAATATATTCATGCTTAAAAGGTTATCCAGAAGATGAAAATACCTATTTTAATTTGGAAATGATTAGTGCCAATGAACTACTGGGAGAATATGTCATTGTCCAAAATGTTCAAGAATCTTATTATAACCCAGAGCAGAGAGTTTTTGAATATCGTATTGTTCCTAAAGCAAATGTTATTTCTTTCAGCATTACGGATGGCTTTTTGGAAATTTGGGGAAACAAAACTTCGGCAAACAAATTAGTGTTTGAGCTATCAAATTTGTTGGCGCCTATTTCCATTAATAGTGTCGAAGTTACGATTGACACTCTATTAGAAAAATTGAAAGGTTATAAATTAAAAGTCTCTAAAGTCTGCTTTCAAGATTTTCTCTTTACAGAGGATATTGTTGGTAACTTTACTGTGGATCTTTCATCATATGGAGATGCTTTTTCTATCCTACAGAAATATAATGGTAAAATTTCAAGCATGACTATTATTCTTTACTGTGATAATAGTTCAATTAAACTCCGGATTACAGCAAAGGGGCGAGTTACCGTTTATAAGTCTCGTTCCTCGATGGACGATGAAGAAATATTGTTTCTCCATCAAATTTTGCTGAATGGAGGTGAACATTGATGGGCGAACTTAGTCAAAGAATTGGGAAAAAATTAGAGCACTATGGAAATTCTATTTTTGAGCATTTGGAATGGAAGATTTTAGCTCAAGATGTTCAAATTGACTGCATAAGAGCTGCACATAAAAACGCAAAATCTTCTGACAAAAAAACGCATGGTGTAGATATATTAGCAGGGTATTATAATCCTTTCACTAAACGCCAAGAGGCCTTTATTATAGAATGCAAACATCGCGAATGGTCTAACTTTATTCCGAGTAATTTGTCATTATGGGTTGAGGAATTGTGTAATACTATTGAGTGTGCTTCAACATCTCCTGCCTTAACTACATATTTAGAAGAATATACTTTAATCGGTGGGATTTTATTATATAATTCAAGTGATAACATATACGAGATGGAACGTGCGTTAAAAAGCATTTCCCAAATTAAGGTTCCAAGACGTCGCCATCCTCTAATGATTTATCTTGCAGATAATAGTAGGCTTGAAAAATGGTATTCTTTTAATGCTGAAATTGCGAAAATTAAGCAAAACAGTATTGAAAATAGCTTTGGCATTATATATCCATCCATTGGTGGTTCTACCTGGGATCGTTCACCTGTAGTCACGCCAACATATTTATTTTCCGATTACATCTTGGCATCCTATATTAAAAGTGCAACCAACCAAGGCGTTACAACAAAGGTTGATATAAAGGCCCTGTTTTGTTTTGAGCACGTTACAGATGATTCTTTAAAGTATTTGCAGGATATGATTAATGAATTACAATTAGAATCGAGAAGTGATCGTTATCAAGAAGTTCATTTCTATTTTTATCCTGAAACAGAAAAAGACATAGATCACATTAAAGATTCTTTTTCAAAAATGTTCGCAGGAAAAGATACTTTTAAATATTATCTGATGGACAATCGTCGTTTATCAAGAATCTATTATGAGTCATAAGGGAGGCGAGAATAATGGCAGTTCAATCCTTTGTTAAGGGGGATGACCTTAAAAAATTAATAGACGATAAACTAATTAACGCTCAAAGTGTCAAATATGTTTTACGGCAAAAAGGTATCCTTCCCGTATGTACTAATTCAGAGGCTCTTTCTGACTTGATACACCATCATTTTTTTGGCTCTGCAACTATGACTCAGATGCAAGAGGTTATGAATTTTGAGCAAAACAACTTGAAGTCTACTGTTGTCATAATTTCTCCTAAAAGCGAACAGTCCAAAGAAGATTTTCTGACGAGCATAGCAGATGAATTTGTCAATAAAGGCCGTAGTTCGAATACTAAGTATACATTAAAAAACATTGCAAGAAATCAAACCAGCGTAACATTGCAGTACATATATAAAAAACCCCAAAAAGGCCGTATTAAAATTGCTGAAACGCGAACAGTGACTTTAGATGTTACTATTTCCCCGTTAGAAGATGATTTGCAGAAGTATAAAGTTAGCATACGGCACGAAGGAATGTCTGAATCAAAACAGTTTGTCACGCTTCTGGATGAAATGATTCAAGAAGATAGTGAGCAGGCTGTATTTGGCCTTAAAAGAATAACTTTAGCAAGTCTTTTAAAGGCACACAAGGTAGATTTCTTTGATGATTTTGGCGTGTACACTCACAAAGAATGGAAACTAACAGACATTATTAATGTTACTGTAAACAAAGATGAAAAAAGCATTGATGATGAAAATGACGTGACTACATCAGGCGAAATTGATGCTTCTGAACCCAGCGGACGCCTTTCTGGAATTAGTAGTGCGATTTTAAAAGGTGACGGGTTAAGAAATAATGATTTTGTAAAGGAATGTATGTCTCAAGGCTTTATTTTTTCAAGTATGAGTTACAAGTTCTCCCATAAGACACTCCCGATAACAATAGTAATCGATGTGAATTTTAAGCAAACCGACTTGAAAATCAATATTGTAAAAACATACCAGCTTGAAGATGACGGCATAGAACGTTTAGCCCCCCTACCTTCAAGTGACCAGAGTTTGTATATCGATTATTTTCAAAATGTTGCTTATGCAGTTTACTCAAATCTAATTGAGAAACAAAAAGATGAATTGGTTAAGCAAACTATCAAACCAGAAAAATAGAATATGTTTAAAAACGGATGGTTTCATTAGACCATCCGTTTTTATTTGAAAATAGATTTAGGACAGGATTCACTTATCTTTCGCAACATTTATGTCCCAAGACAGACGTGATAAA
>OGKE01001083.1_pt1 | contig 20018 bp, 10 predicted proteins | sample 1572341 | NCBI WGS metagenome assembly OGKE01 (sample SAMEA2582091, study PRJEB24529) | metagenome | biome: Human gut stool | place: China | collected 2011
GCTCTCGGCGGTGCTGCCGCTCAGCATAACAACATACTGCATATCGGTGTAGCGGGCGCCCACATCGCACTGGCGCAGATTCGTGCGGATCAGATCGCCCAGCTGCTCCACCATCAGAGCGGTCTCGGCAGCATCGGTGTTCTGGCTGGGAGCCACGGTCAGGATCGCCAGGAATACCTGCAGACCGTAGCGGGCCTGCACGCCGCGCTGTACGCGGTAAATTTCCTTGAACGTCTCAAAGTCGCAGATACAGGCCCCCGTGTTCTCGGTATCCGGCAGAGCAGAGAGCAGCTTGGAGACCTCGCTCTCCATATTGCGGTCTGCCTGGCGCATCTGGCGGTAGGCAGAGCCTGCGCGGCCCGGCTCAATGGTATGATGCAGGCAGCCCATGGCGCTGCCGCGGCGTGCCAGATCCTGCGCCTCCTCGTGGCGGCCCAGCGTCTCCAGCGCGACGATCTTTTCCAGATAAAGGCGCTCCTCGTAGGGGTCCAGCTCCAGCGCGCGGGTACACAGCGCAACGATGCGGGTGCTCTCGCCCCATTTTTTGCAGAGCTCCAGCAGGTTTAAAATGGCTGTGCGGTACTGCCCGTGCAGGCGCACGCTGACGCTTTCGACCCACGGCTCGGACGCAGACCGCGGCAGCAGGCGCCCGTCATACAGGTTGACGATCTGTTCATAAATGCGGCTGCGCTTCTCGGCGTCGCTCTCCTTGCGGGCCAGCTCCGACAGGTCGTTGACCTCAAACACATCCACGCTGCAGTCCAGATGGGGGTTCCACTGGTAGTAGCCGCGGCTGGTCACGATGCAGCCCTCCATCTCATCCAGACCCTCCGCGTCGATCATATTGCGGAAGCGATGCAAGATGGCGCGCAGGGCCATGTCCGGGTTGGTGGACCGCTCCCCTGCCCACAGGGTATCGGTCAGTACCTTGTGGGAGACGCGCTCCCCGCGCCGCAAAACGAGATACTGCACCAGCGCCGTTGCCTTGCGGGACTGCGCCAGCTGTGCCAGCACGGGCTTGCCGTTCACACGGATCTCAAAGCCGCCCAGCATTTTGATTTCAATTGTTGCCATCCTAGTCATCCTCGCTGTTCTGATGCCCATGACGTTCCTGCATTTTTGTCCGGCACACAGGTATTCATGTTTTAAAGTATAACGAATCCATTTGAATTTGTCCAGTACATCTGCCGGGATTGTAATAAACTTTTCAAAAATAGTCCCGGCGAGCACCGTTCACGACTCCGACGATGCCTTGCCGTCCCAGGTGCCGGGTTTCTCAATATACACAGGTTCGCCCGGCAGTGCAATAATTGCTTTTTGCGTACAAAGCGTCACACTCTGACCGTTTGCATCCTTTTTAGCTATCGTCAGCACTACCGTAATTGCGGTGACACGCGCATATTTACTTCCATTTTTGGGTTTTTGATAACTGCGAGCATAAAAGTGCAAGTCTTTGATGTACAACCCCATGTAAGCGTCCTTGGGGTACGCCGTCGTATAGGCGTAAGCAACGTATTTCTGCGTCACTTGTTTGGTATTTTCATCTGTTGCAGTGTGCTGCGGGCTGTTATCTGTACCACTCTGCTGATAAAACCGCATGTGCAGGTAGCCGTTCAGCGCATTTGCCTGTTCCTGTTTCAGCAGCTGTGTCCCGTCACTTTTTGTTAATGGCGGTACATAGTCTTTATCAATCAATTCGATGTGATTGGGATAAACACTAAATTCCAGTGCTGTACCGTCACTCACCCCTGTTTTTTCTTTAAATATGCTGTCATATCCTTTATCTTCATCAGTATCATTGGGGATTGTTGCGCCGTCGGTGAAGCGGATATAGCCGTTCGCCTCGAGCACCTCGCCGCGGATCGTCTCAATGAGCGCATCGGCCAGATTTTGCGCGCGCGTCTGCTGCTGGATGTCCATGTACGCCTGCGCACTGGGCTGTATCAGCGTGACCGCCGCCAGCGTAAAGAGCGACAGCAGCACCATGCAGACGATCAGCTCCACCAGCGTTGTGCCGTTCTGGTTTTTCAAACGCTGCTTCATGGGTTGGTCGTCCCTTCTTCCTCCTTGTTGCAGTAACGGTGGAACACGTATCTCTCAGTCTTTTCTGTGCCGTTTTGGCTCACTTTCACTTCTGGCGTTGTGCTTTGTAGCTGCACACCTTTAACCGTGAAGTCATTGTTGCCGAACGTCATATCCTGCGCCGCGCCGTCATCGTTCCATTTCGGCTCTTTGTCATTAGGCCCGTATAACTTTGCGCAGAGCTCATAGGCTGTCTCCCGCAGCGTTTCGGCTTTTTGGGACATGGCGCGGGCGTACCGCAGCGAAACGACGAACATCGACGTAAAAATCATCAGCAGCAGGAACGACACAAGCACTTCCACAATCGTTTCCCCTTGCCGATTTTTGAAAATGTGTTTCATAGCGGGTCACTCCTGTGTTTTGCTGGCGTTTTGTTTAACACCGCGGGTGTAGGTAATGGTCGTTTTGTCCTGCTGCAGCGTATCATAGTGCGGCACAATTGTATGAACCGTTGTGTCATTTTTATCAATGACAAGTGTTGAACCACCGGGAACTGTAAACTGGTTCGTGCCAAAAGTCCAACTATAATGAGCTGTTTGCCCGTCTATCGTATAGTAATCAATCGGGTAATGGATGTGTCTGTCATACACTCGTGTAAAGGAGAATTGTTCTCCCCCCTTCTTCGCTGTAACAGTTACATCCAGTTGCAAATCTATTACTTTATAGTCCGTGCTTTGCCAGTTTCTCAGGAATGATTGCCATTCTTTGTCTGTCGTAACATACTGTCCCTGTCCGCCTAGGTTCAAATCATCTACATCCTCGCCCGGGCGGCGGCGTAATGTGATTGTGATAGAATCAGCACCATCTGCCGCCGCGGTGGAGTCCTTCATTAACTCAAACACGAATGGCTGGGATTCCAAATCATAGATGTCCTTGCCGTAACTCACCGAGAACATAAATTCATTGTTGACGAACCCAGCAAATGTCTTGCTGTCGCGGTCATTTGGGTCATAGTCATTCAGCTCCCCTTCCAGCACGTCGGAAAAGCTGGTTGCCAGCTGGTAGGCTTCCTGTTCCAGCAGCTGGCGGTTGGCATTGGCCGTCAGCACGGAGGCCGCATAGACCAGCGCTGCCGACAGCGCCACAAACAGCGCGCCGATGCAGAGGACCAGTATCATCGAAAGTCCCTGCTCCCCGCGCAGAATGCTGCGTGCCCTGCGGTGCATAATGCCACCTTCTTTCCTGAAATAAAATTACGATGCGTCGCTTGTTTCCGTCCGTTCCGGGGGCGCGGTTTCCGTCGCGTCCGTCTCATCCGGGGCAGCGGCGGTCTCCGGGGTCGCCATGGGCAGTGCCGCACGGGCCCGCATCAGGACCAGGGGCACGCTTGCGGGGGCGCTTTCCGCCGCTGTGCTTTCTGCAGTCTCGGCGGGCGCGACGCTCTCCGCAGAGTCCATACTCTGGGCATCTTCCGTCGCATCGGCGGTGTTCGTCTCGTTGACGGGGACCTTGACCGAAGCGGACGCAACGGTCTTACCGTTGTCATGCGAGTGCGCCAGCGTCTGCAGCGTTACACTTGCGGTGAACTTTTGCAGATTGAGCGAGTCGTCCTGCACCTTTTCCTGCAGCTCGGGCAGGGTGATGCGGTAAACAGGCTCGGCGCCGTCCTCCTGCACCAGCTCCAGCATGGGAACCGTCTGTGCCTTGTAGTACAGCGTACCGCCGTCCTTTTCCACCGTGCCGGTGACGTCATAGGGTTGCGATTTCCATGTCACGTTGCCGTTCTCGTCGGTCACAGGCTCAACGCTCAGGTCGTACCAGATGCGGGTCTCTTTGGTCTCCGCGTCCACAACGGTGGTCTGCTTGTCAAGCGGCGTCGTTATGTCGTTATAGGTCTTGGTAACGGTTTTGATTTCCCCGCGCTTATGCGTGGTGCCGTCTTCGTCCTTCGCGTCCCTGTCGTAGGTCGTCACCGTAATGCTGTAGGGCTGTTTCGTCTTACTATCCAGCGGCGTGACGGTAAAGGTATAGCTGTCGGTCAGGTTGCGCACCGTGCCGTCGGCCTGGGTGTACTTGTTCACCGCGGTCCACTCCACCGTAAAGCGGCGCAGGTCCAGCGGGGCCGTACCGCGACTGGTGTTAAACTCGGGGTCGTTGTACAGGTTGACCTCCTGCGTGTAAACGGCATTGCCAAGTGCGCGTTCCGGTTCGGCAGCGTCCACGGGGGCGTCCAGCGTGATGGCCGGCAGCTGTGCCTTTGCGGCATCCTTCTGCAAGAAGTAGAACCAGTTCGACGCTGTCGTGCCGTCGGTGGGCATAACGCGCACCGCGGGCAGCAGGTATTGTTTTGCATGGTCGGGCGTCAGCGTAAAGCCGTTGCCGTCGGGCACAAAGGTATAGCTGGCGGTTTTGTCGTTGACGCTGGCGCTCCCGCCCACCGTGCGGCTGTCTTTCGGGATGACCAGCTCGGCGTCGCCATTGTTCAGCATTTCGTCCAGTTTTTTGGTCAACTCCTGCTGGGCCGTGTACTTGTCCTGTCCGGTGGACTTTTCCTGCCAAGTCCTGGCCAAATCGGCAATTGTATTGTAATTGTCCTTGTTGCTGAAGATATAGCCGGTAAAGTAGACATTGCCCTGTGCGGGTGCGTCCAGCGTCATGTTGAGCTTGAGGTCGTTCAGGAACGTCTCCTGATTCGGGCTGTCGGGCGCAAAGCTGCTGGCCGTAACCTTGGGCGCAGCGGCGCGGCGGACGATGGTCTCGGGCTGGCTCAACGCGCCGTCCGGGCCGTCAAAGCAGCTATCGTCATTGGCCTTGCGGCGGGCAATGACGCGGAAGCGCAATACCTTGCCCTGATACTGCTCCAGATCCAGCGTCAGCCTGCCGACGTTGTCCGTGGTGGGCAGCGTCAGCACAGTTTTGTCAACGGCATCGACGACGCACAGGTCATAGTGGTCAATGCGCTCGTCGTCGGACGGCGACCAGCTGACCGTGTAGAGCAGGGCATCCGCGTTGTCGGTCTCGCCGTTGACGCGGGTGATGGAGCTCGGCGCGCTGATGCCGGGCAGGCGCTGCTTAACGCTGTAATCCGCCACAGCGGACGCGCCGATTTCATTGGTGTCGGCTGCCGCCACACGGGTGACCTCGAGCCGGACCTTGTCATAGCGCCAGCTGTCGCTGCCGTTGGCCAGCATGGTATCCACGTTGACAGGCAGGGTAAAGCTGTTGCTGCCGCTGTTCTGAACCTTATCGGCCAGATTTACGCCGTCCTTCAGCGCAATTTGCTCCTGACCGGTCACATTGCCGTTCTCGTCCGTCAACAGGCCGTAGAGCTTGATGCTGTAGGTCGGCTTTTTCGTGCCCATGTCCTCTTGCGTCCAGTTGAACGTATAGGTCAGCTGATTGTTGTCCGGGTTCACCTTGCCGCCGTCGGTATCTTCGGCCAGCGTCGGGGCTTTCAGGACATTCAGGTTCAGCTGCTTGAAGATGATCTGCGGGGTCGTCTGTGTGGCCTGTATAGCCCAACTCTTGTCATCGGTGCGGTTCACGTCGGAGAAGCAGAGCGGCGTCAGATGGGCATAGGTATAGCTGTGCTCGCCCGTGCGAACGATCTCATAGCCGTTCTTCCACCAGATTTCTTTGTCGGTGTCGTTTGTCTCGTTCGCATGGCTGGCGATGGCTGCGGACACTTCCTCCGCCGTGGCATCCCAGCGTGTGGTCACATCGCCTTTACCGCTGGTGATGGGCACCGCAATGACAAGGAAGTCGGTGTAGTTGGACATAGCATCCGACGGCAGACTGTTCAGGTTGAAGGTGACGGGTGTCTCGGTGACGATGCCCTCCCGCGCGGCCAGCGTGATGTACTGGCCGTTCAGGGACTGCCCGTTGACCGTGTCATTGCCCAGATATTTTGCCAGCAGCATGACGCGGTAGGTCGGGCTGCCGTGGGTCGGGTCTGCCAACGTTGGCGTGAAGCCGAAAGTCACCGTTGCGGTAAAGTTTTCCGCCGATTGGCCGGTGCAGGTCACGTACTCTGTCGCGTTTTCTGCTTTGGTCAGCGTGCCCGCAGGCAGACCGTCTTCATTCTTCTTGGCATCTTCTTTGTTAACATCACGCCATTGGGATGGGACGTAGGTTTCGACCTTGTACTCCGCCGAGCGTAAATAGCTGGTGCTGCCCGCTGCCGGAGTTGCCAGCGCTGTAAAGGTCTTGGTCACCCCAATACTCCACGCTATGCGGATATACTTCTTCCCATTCTGCCTGCTGAACGTATAAGGGTTCGTTACACCGTTTCTTGTTACGGTTACTGTCCAGTTTTCATCCTTGGGGTAGTCCTCATAGTTTTTCAACACAAGAATTTGCTCATATTTAAATTCTTCGTTACCATCGACCTTCGTGCATTCGTTCCAGTTAAATTCCGAGCGCTTTACAAGGCGGACTTCCAGTTCCGGTTTCGGCAGGGCGTGCATAAAGGTCTGCACGCCGCTGGTGTTGGGGTTATCAGGCTGATTCGGGTCGTTGTTGGTGTTGTAGGGCGTTACACGCACGACGAAGTAACCCGTCCACGCTTTATCTGCCACAAAGGTATAGCTGCGCTGGTAGACGTCCGCTTTGAGATAGGGATCTGCATCCGGTGCGACAGTACCCGCATCGTTGCAGGGCAGAATTTCAACACGGTAGTAAGCGGCGGGGCTGGCTGTCGTGTCGTTCGGCTCGTCCCACGTCACTTCATAACGGCCATAGACATTGTTGTCCGCGTCCTGCACCTGGCTGGCCTTGACGTGGATTTCTCCCGGCTTGGCGGGCTTGGTGCTGTCCAGCACGTACTTATAGTAGTTCTGGATAACCTCGTCCGTGATGTCCTCATTGTCCGGTTCGCCCTTGCGGTTGTCCTTGGTCGTCTGTGCGTTTTCACCGTAGACCAGTAGCAGCTGCCCGCGCTCATCGCCGTTGGCATCGTAGATATAACGCCGCGTCGATTTTTCACCAAAAGACTGCCCGGTCTTGACACCAATATAGCCCGTGCTGCCTGTTAGTTTTGTAATGTCGTAGCTGATTTGTTTGCCGTCGCTGCTTGTGGGCAGCATAGCAAAATAGGCATCGTCCGTTCCACCACCTGTATCCTTACCGATGAAGAGTCTGCGGCTGCCGGACTTGGTGTTTTCCTGCCGCTCGGTAAAGTTACTGTTCTGCGTGCCCCAGTTGATGCTTGTGGACAAGCCGGTTGTGGTGCGCGTCAGGGTTCTGTCGATTACGCCCGTAGCGATTTGGGATTGACCTTGTCTTTTCTTGTAGCTATTGGCAAAGGCCGCGCCGGAATCGATATAGTAGTTGTTATGACCCTCGATGTGTTCGCCATAAACAACCGTACCGTCTTTCATTGTCAATTCTGTGGACGAACGCTTGTCATAGGCAACAGGGTGCCAATCGTCCTTAACGACAGAGAAGCAGTTTGTGATTGTTGTGGGGGCTACACTGTAGCCGCCCATGGACCGGCTGCCGACAATACCGGCAATCCAGTAATATTTACCATTATTAGCGCTGTCATTATCGCCTTTTCTGGTTTGGGTCGTCATATTGGTGGTAAAGTTGCGGCACCGGTCAATATTGATGGTAACATACGGGATGGTTTTAAACTGGGCATTCCCATTGTAGCCGTTACCTTTTTTTACGCTGCTGACATTCGGATTGTCCACGCCATCCCACGGGCCCAAGTAAGCAAAAATGCCGACAGCCATCGATCTGGCTTGAATGCTTACAGTGCTGCCGTTGACACAGTCATACAGATCGATTGTCATAATGTCGGTGGCGTTCTTCATCTGCACTTTGCCAAAGATGCCGCCGATGTCGTTTGCGCTCCTCCAGCCATCAATAGACGACTTCATCGAGCCATGGTTCTGACAGGACAGGACGTTGACCGACGTGTTGGAGACAGGCGCATCATAGTAAGCCACAATACCGCCCATTGTACCGCAGTCACTGCCGCCGTCGTTGAAGTTCGTCTTCAGGTCGCCGAAGTTGTAGCAGTTTTGAAGCGTGCCGCCGTAGTTCGTCCAAAGCGAAATGACGCCGCCCGCATTGCCGGAACGACTGTTATAGACAGAGCCGAAGTTAATACAGTTTGTCAGCGTCCACCGGTCACCACTGCGGTTGTTCTGGTTGCAGATGATGCCGCCAACCTGCACATTGAAGCGGTTTGTGGAATCATAGTAATTAACATCATCGCGGTCATTGGCATCGCTTTGGGAAATATCACCCCTTTGGGTCGCGTTATTGCCCGTTTTCCAGAACGTCCGGCGGCTGAATCGACGCACGGCAGCGCAGTTTACCACAGTATCCAGCGCACTTGTGCCGGTCACATTGGATTCGTTCTGTCCTACGATGCCGCCAACGGTGGTATCATCGCGGGCTGCGTTATCCGCATAGACGAACCACTTACCGCTGGCCGTGCTGCTGATGCTGCCGTTCAGGCCGTTGAATCCGGTAATTCCGCCCAAGTGACCGCTGGCAAGGTTGTTCATATCCTTATTGCTGCCGCGCAAGCCGACAAGCAGATCGTTAGCGGCCAGACCCGTGTCGCTGTAAACGTTCGTGTAGCCCTTATTCGTCACAGTGTCAACGCCCTTGAGATCCACAAAGTTGGACACATAGCTAACTGTAGCGCCCGTCCCATTTACCGGGTTGCCGCGCAGCGCAGCGACAATTGCATTGGTGTCTCCGTCAGCGATCCTCTTTTTCAACTCGGGCATCAAATCGGTCTGCACAGTTTTGCTGCCGCTGCCCTTGATAGTGCCGTTGTTGGAGCCCGCGACGCCGCCCACAAAGCCGTAACGCGCCGTGATGATGCTGCCCGCGTTGCCGCTGCGCTCGGTGGCGACATAGCTGTTGACGATTTCGACATTGTTGCGGCCCGCAATGCCGCCCACATGGCTGGCACTGGCGAGCTTTTCGTCTGCGGTCTGGGTCGTGGTGATGTTGCTGATACCGCTGACCTGCAGTTTGATGTATTTGACCTCACAGCCGGTGATCGTGTTGTTGTTCAGACCGGCAATGCCGCCCACCGTGCTGCCGGTGCTGCGCGCACCGACGGAGACAAGGCCGTCCGTGTCCGCGTTGCCGCCCATCGTGCCGGAATAGGTACACTGATCCAGGGTACCGTCGTTCTTGCCTGCGACGCCGCCCAAATTTGTATATTTGTCAAGATTTTGTGTAAGGTCCAGCCGAACGTCGGTGCTGCTGACCGTGCCGTGCTCCGTGGTGCGGCCCACCGCGCCGCCCAGCGTGACGGTGTTGGTGCCCGCGCGCAGACCGTCGTTCAGCGACAGCGCGCCGTTCTCAACGCGGCAGCCGGTGACGGTGCCCTCGTTCATGCCCGCAAGGCCGCCGATGGTGACCGCCGGGGTGCTGAACCGCACGTTGGCGTTTTTCGCCAGCCTGACGTTGCGGATGGTCGCGTCCTTGCCGTTGTACGCTGCAACAGCGCCGATGCTCTCCGACGTGCCGGTGATCGTGCAGCCGCTTACGCTGCTGCTGCTTTCCAGCCCGCTGCCTTGGCCGATGATGCCGAAGTTCGTAGCCGTGACGCCGCCCGCCGTGCCGTTGGCCGCGGTGACGTCCGCCTTGACCTGCACATTCTCAATCAGCGCGTTTTTATTATTATTGCCCGCGATGCCGCCCGCCTCGCCGTTGGTGGCGTAGACTGCGGCGGCATTGCCGGACGCATGGCTGCAATAGCTGATCGTGCCGCCTTCGTCGTTCACGCCCGCAATACCGCCCGCATATTGTGTGCTGGCGCGCACCGAGGCGTGGTTCTCCACACGGGTGATTTCGGCACGGTTCGTACCGGCCACGCCGCCCGCGTAGTTGGCGGCAGTGACGCTGCCGCTGACCGCGCCGTTGGCGTTTTCAGCGCTGTAAATACTGCCCTTATCCGTATTGATACCGGCCACGCCGCCCGCATAGCCGGTGGCGGTGACACTGCTTTGCAGCTGGCCGGACAGTGAGATATTGCCGACGTTGGCACCGGCCACGCCGCCCGCGTACCGGTTGGCCTCCACCGTGCCAGTGCTGTTGTTCCCCGTGCAGATGATGAGGCCCTTGCGGGTGCTTGCCGCAGCGTCACCGCCCAGGTTGACGCCCGCAATGCCGCCGACATAGCTGTCGCCGCGCACGGCGCAGTCTTTAGCCGGGTAGGCAGACTGAATAAGACCGCCGTTGACGCCCGCAACGCCGCCCAGATAGGTATACCCGGCTTCACGGTTGCCGAGGGACGCCGACATGCTGCCGCCGGTGATCGTGCCCTCGTTCCAGCCCGCAACGCCGCCCGCGGCGCACTTGTGAGCCACTGTGCCGTAGTTTATGCAGTTTTCCAGCACCGTGTTTGGTGTGGCATAGCCGATGATACCGCCCGCCAGTGCGCCGTGCACGTCGTCGAAATCATAGCGGCCATCGGCCAGCGCGTTCAGCGATACGCCGCCTTTAAACGCGCCGTTGTTGGACGGGTTCAAGCCGCCGACGGACAGGGCGTTCTGCGTTGCGCCGTTGGTTGCCTTTTGAATCGTCAGCTTCGTTTTAGCATCGTTTGCGCCGACGATGCCGCCGACGTAGATGTCGGCCTGCAGGTTGAGCATGTTCTGGAAGTTGGCAAGGGTGATTATGCCGTCCGCCGTCTTCACGTCGGTGCTGTCGGTCAGCACGCCGGTGCTCTGGTCAATCGTCGGCAGCAGCGCCGCCAGCGTGACGTCCGCGGGCTTGGCCGCCAGCAGACGGTTGTAGCCGATGATGCCGCCCGCGACGGCGTCGGCCTCGACGCGGCCCGAGGCCACATTTGTTATAAACGCGCCGCCGTCCGCCACGGTGAAGTTGCCCACCGGCAGGTTGGCGCCGATGACGCCGCCGGCAAGCTGCTGACCTGCCACGCGGCTGACCTTCACAGTGGCGGAGGGCAGCGTGGAGGCGCAGTTCAGGCCGATCATGCCGCCGACAGCCTTGCCCGCCGCCACGATCTGGCCGCTGATGGTCAGGTTCTTGGTGGAGGAGATCGTCGCATTTTCATCGTTATAACCGGCCACGCCGCCCACGTAGTTGTTGCCGTACAGAATGGCACCCAGCGTCGGGGTGCCGTTCCCATCCCACGTCACAACGCCTTTTTTGCCGTTGCAGCCCGCGATGCCGCCGACGTAGTCGGCGTAGCCGTTCAGCTCCTTTAGCAGGTTGATGCGGCGGGTGTCGGTGGCGTTGTCGCCGGACATGCGGTTGGCGCAGTTCCGCACGGTGGCTGTGGCAGTTGGGTCTTTACTGCCGCCCCAGCCGGCATCATTGACGCCGACGATGCCGCCGACGTAGGCCGCGTTCTTTCCAAAGGCCGCGACCAGACCCGTATTTGTCATGCCGCTGATTATGCTGTTGCTGCCGTTGACCGACACGATGCCGCCGACGTAGCGGCTGCCAAAGACGTCACTGCTGTTCGTATCGTTCTGTTTTACGCCGCTGCCGGTAAAGCCACCGGCCAGACCGCCCACAAACCGGCTGCCGAGCACGTAGCCCTTGCCGGTCTTGCAGTCCTCCAGCACAATATCCTTGCCGTAGCCGACAAGGCCGCCGACGAAATCACCCTTGAGGGGGCTGGCGTCGGTCAATGTGCCGGTTTCGTCGAAGCCCGCCTTGACCTGCTCCTTGAGCTGGGTCTCGGTCAGGTCGCTGCGGGTCACGCTTTCGCAGCCTTGCAGGGTCACGCCCCTGCCGTAGCCCGCAATGCCGCCGAAGAACTGCCCCAGCACCAGGCTGCGCGCATCGCCCGCGGTATCGCCCTTATAGTTGGCGCCCGCGCTGACCGTGCCGTTGTTCCTCAGGCCCGTCAGGCTCGGCGTGCTGGTATTTGCGCCTGTCGTAAACAGGTTGCCGACGATGCCGCCCGTAAAGCCGTTGCCGGTCACAAAGCCGTTGTTGACGATGTTCGTCTTGTCCGTCGTCTGCATCTTCGCAGCGTCCACCGTGCCGAACACGCCGCCCACGCCGACGCTGCGCCAGAGGGAGTTTTCGTCATTCGGCTCGGCTGCCGCGGCAGCGTAGCGGGCCTTCTCGGCCTGTTGGTCTGCCGCTGTGTTTGTAACGGATTGCGTGCCCTTGTCCACAAGCAGACCCGCCACCGTCACGTCCGACGCAACGGTCAGTTCCTGCATGACGGAATCGGCTTTGGGTATGGCAACGCCGACGAGACCGCCAATGCCGCGCGGCTCGTCTGTATAATAGGTATAGCTTTTGCTGCCAGCGTTTTGCGTCTGCGCTTTGCGCTGCGTTGCGGTGGTTTTGTTGTCAAACGCCAGCGCCGCGGCCACCAGCGCACTGGTCGAGGAGTTCGTGCCGCGGGTCAGGGCGCAGTTTTTCAGCGTGCCGGTGTTGACGCCGCAGAGTGCGCCGACAGCACGCACATCGCGCCAGTTCTCGTCGGTGTCCTCCAGCGCCGTGACGAATTTGGTCGCGGTCAGCTTGAGCTGGTCTGCCTTCGGCAGCGCACCGGCGGCGACGGTCTCGGTCTTGACGTTGACCTGAATGTCCGGGTCGCGCAGTGTGATGTAAGAAATTTTGCCCCTGTTCTCGCCGATAAGGCCGACATAGTGGTCGGCCAGCTCTTTCTGCCCTTCCCTGCCTGTTTTTGCAACGGACTTGCTGCTCAATTGCAGATTGAGGATGGGCACACGGGTCGTTTGGGTTGTAACACCCGCTGTTTTGCTCGTAAGTTCGATTTTTTCGCCCAGCTCCGGGATCGTCGGCCAGGCGACAGGGTCATTGAGGGACGGCACCTTGGCCGCCGGGTACCGCTCACCCGACGCGCAGTAGACCGTGACGCCGCCGCCCGTCCAGTTCAGACCGGTGCTGTTGCTAGCCTGGGGGGTCAGCGTGTAGATGCCCTTGCTGGCAATCTTCCAATCGGCAGACCAGCGCAGGTTGTACAGATGGCGGAAATATTTCAGTTCTGCTTTATCCGCCGTGCCGCCCTTGGCCAGCAGGGTGTTTTCCTCGTTCGTCGTTTCCTCTTTGCTGGCCGTGTAGGTGTCGCTGTAGTTCTCCCGCGGCTCGGCGCGCATGGCAATGTAGATGTCCTTCGGGTCGTTCAACAGACGGGTGATGCTGTACAGGCTCGTGGCGGCAACCTCGTCGTTCTCACACGCACGCAGCAGCGCCGCGTCCGCCATGGCGTCCAGCGTCAGCACAAAGCTGCCCTTGTTGTAGCTTAGCGGGAAGTAGAGTTCTTTCTCGGTTTCCTTCTGTTGGCCCGCATCATTATACGTATAAATCGTGACAGGCATCTTGGTGATGACCTGCTTGTTATCATCCGCCGCACCCGCGGTGTCGCGCTTGATCGTGATGGTAAACAGCGGCTTCCGATTGTTGCCGGTGTCCCCGGCATCGTAGGCCGTGGCCGTGTAGGAGGTGTCCAGATCGCCGAGGCTGGAGTTGCCGCTCCAGCTCAGGGTCAGCGTCTCGCCGTTCGTCAGGCGGGGATTCTTGACCTTCAGCTTCGTCTGCACCAGCTGCACAACGTTGACGCGGTCCTCGGCAGAGTAGTAGCCGACAAGGCTGTCATTGCGGCGGTGGTCATAGCTGCGATCATAAATATTCGTAGCACCGTCCTGATTGAAGCGGAGCTTATCGGATTTGGTATCGTAAAAGACCGAGTAGACCTGCCCGCTCTGCACGTCGATCTCGACACAGATCGAGGCATTCAGCAGCGAGGCGTCGTAGATGTAATCGCCCAGCAGCTCCTTGACCAGCGCGTTATGGTTGCCGTCCGCTGCGCCGGTCTTGTCATAGTATAGTGCCGCAATATAAGTGTTCAAGTCTTTCTGGGTGCGCCCATCGAGAGGTTTGCCGTCCGAATCAGTCAGACCCTCGGCAAAGTGCTGACCCATGCTGCCGCTTTTCGTCACCTTATCGCGGAACGCATCCAGCTCCCCCGCCGTCTCCATCCGGGTCAGGGAGATCTGCGCCGTCTGGAACAGCGTGCGGGCGTTGGCCTCGTTCTTTTCAAACCGGGCCAGCCGCGTGTAGGCGATCAGCCCGCCGCCGACCAGCGTCGCCAGAATGGCCGTGATAGCCAGAACAACCATCAGCTCCACCAGCGTAAAGCCTTTCTTTTTGTTTTTTATATTTTTATTGTACTGCACCATAGATGCTCCCGTCGTTTCTCCGGTGAAAGGTTACAATTAGACACAATATCACATTATATATATTGTCATTATACTCGGAATGTGACGTTTTCGCAACAAATTCCGCGAGATTTCAGCAAATTTACACCAAATATAGTGGGTCAGCGGCAAGCTGTGCACGATTTCGCCATAATTTCCGTTAGCTTTGAACAAAAAACAGAGTTTTTTTCGTGAAATTTCTTGCAAATACAGGCCCGGCACGCTATACTAAATAGTGTGTTATTATATGGTAGAGGATGTGTAACAATGCTGGCAGCACGACTGGGCGCATGGCTGCGCCATACCGGGGAACGCTGGGCCAAAGCTGCGTTTGCGGAAAAGCTCGCCGTACTGCTGGCGCTGGGCGCTGTCCTGTATACTATTGTGACCGGCGCGGCGGAGCTGCGCTATCAGGCCCGTGCGCGGGAGGCCCTGGCTCAGGTCAAGGCTGCGCGACTGGCGGCCAGTGCCGTGTCTGCCCAGTGCTACTCCGCCGGGCAGACCTTCGCCGACCAGACAAGTGCGGACGGCTTTGCGGACGGCATCGCCGAGGAAATCCGCACGCTGGGCTCACTGCCCGGCACAGTGACGCTTTTGCAGATCGACCCGAACGGCTACACCGTGCAGCGGCTCCTGTATCAGGAGAACGGCATGTACGCCATCTATGATGCCGACGGCGGTTACCGCGTTTTCCGCGCGGAGAACCGGCTGCAATACGGCGCGGGGGTGGGCCATGCTGCTGCTTGAGCTTCTGTTGGGACTCATTCGTTTTCTGCTGGGCGCGGCGCTGTTCAGCTTTATGAACGTCGTCGCGTGGCGGCTGCCGCGGGGCATGGACCCGCTGAAGGGCCGCAGCGTATGCCCGCAGTGCGGCCACACGCTGGGTGCACCGGACTTAGTGCCTGTGTTCAGCTGGTTATTCTTGCGCGGGCGGTGCCGCCACTGCGGTGCGCACATTCCGGCGCGGTACCTGCTGGTGGAGCTTCTGGGCGGCGTGCTGGCGCTGGGCTGCACTTGGCGGTACGGCGCTGCCTACGCCCTGCCGGGCGGGCTGTTCGGCATGAGCTGGGCCGCGCTGCTGGCGCTGGCGGTCTGCGGGATCTTGCTGAGCGTTTCGCTCATTGATGCCGAGACGCAGACCATCCCGGACCGGCTGAATCTGGCGCTGGCAGTCTGCGGCGCGGTGAGCGTGCTGCTCTCCCCTGCCGACTGGCTGCCGCACATCATCGGTGCGCTCTGCGTCAGTGTGCCGATGTTTCTGCTCTGCCTTGTCATCGACGGCGCGTTCGGCGGCGGCGACATCAAGCTGATGGTAGCCGCCGGGCTGTTCCTGGGCTGGCAGAATACGCTGCTGGCGATGTTTTTCGGCATTGTTTTTGGCGGTATGTACGGCATATACCTGCTGGCCGCCAAAAAGGCAGGGAAGAAGGACCACTTCGCCTTCGGCCCGTTTCTGTGTGCGGGCATCGTGATCGCAATGCTGTTTGGCGGGCCCGTTTTGGAATGGTACTGCGCGTTTTTGTGAGGTTCAGACCGTCAAAAAATTGCATTCTTGCCTTATTGCGTGTGTAGGGGCGACCATTGGTCGCCCGTCAACTTACCGCAGCAGCGCTTTTTCCGGGACAGTTGTCTTACAAAGCAAACGGGCGCGGGCGAGCAATGCTCGCCCCTACAAGAGTTTTTCGACAATCTGAAAGTTTTTAACCTGTTTTCGGAGGAATCTCCCTCATGCCACGTTTTCGTTATACTGCCACCAATGAGAAGGGCAAGACCGTCCGCGGACTGCTTGAGGCCCCCAGCGAGGAGGCGCTCTACGCCAAGCTGCGCAATGACGGCCTGTACATGACCGACGCGCAGGAGGCCCAGAAGGCCCACGCGACGTTCCGCCCGCTGAAAACCGCTGTGCTGGCGGATTTCTGCCGCAACCTGGGCACCCTGCTGACCGCCGGTGTGCCGCTGGTGCGTGCGTTCCGCATCATGGCGGACGAGCGCACCATCGACGTCCGCCAGAAGGCCCTGTACGAGGCCATCCTGAGCGAGCTGCGCAAGGGCGTGCCGCTGTCCGATGCGATGGAGTCCTGCGCACCCGCGTTCCCCACCCTGCTGCTGGCCATGATCCGCAGCGCCGAGGGCACCGGCAGCATCGACCACGCCTGCGCCCGCATGGCGACCTACTATGAGCGCGAGCACAAGATGAACCAGCAGGTCGGCAACAGCATGATGTACCCCATTATCCTGTCTGTGCTGATCGTCGGCGTTATTGCGATTTTGATGACCTTTGTTCTGCCGCAGTTCAAACCGATGTTTGACCAGATGGAGACCCTGCCGTTCCTGACCCAGCTGCTGTTTGACGTCAGCGACTTTGTCGGTGCCAACTGGCCGGTGCTGCTCGTCGCGGCGGCGCTCATCGTCTTTGGCGGCAAGCTCCTGCTGGCGCAGCCGAAGGTCCGCCGCCAGTGGGACCGCTTCATCCTGCACGCGCCGGTGGTCGGCGTGCTGAACCGCAAGATCTGCACGGCGCGCTTTGCCAGCACGCTGTCCAACCTGTACGGCAGCGGCGTGCCCATCATCACGACACTGGCCGCGGCACGCGACGCCATCGGCAACCGCTGGATTGAGAGCCAGTTCGGTGACGCGCTGGACAGCATCCGCGCAGGCCACAGCCTGTCGGAGGCGATTGCGGGCATCGACGGTTTTGAAGTGAAGCTCTCCTCCTCCGTCGCTGTCGGCGAGGAGACCGGCAAGCTGGACAGCCTGCTGGCGACCATCAGCGAGACACTCGACTATGAGGCCGAGATGGCGACCAAGCGCCTTGTCACGCTGCTGGAGCCCGTTATGATCGTTATAATGGGTCTCGTGGTCGGCGGCATCGTGGCCGCGGTCATCGTGCCCATCTACCAGTCCTACGGCACCATCGGCGCGTCGAGCGGCGCGATTTAAATTCTATTCCGGGAGGCCCACCATGGCACTTCTTACCTCTTTATATCTGTGCAGCCGCACGGTGTATGCCGCCGTCGGCACGCCCACGGGCAGCGGGGCGCGCGTTGTCGCCGCCGCCCAGACCGAGCTGCCCGAGGGCTGCCTGATCAACGGCGTCATCACAAACGAGGCGGACCTGACCGCCGCGCTCAAAGAGTTTTTCACCGCCAACAAGCTGCCGATGAACCGCGTGGCGCTGATTGCGGGCGGCAGCCAGTTCATGCACCGCATCCTGACGCTGCCCGCCATGAGCGAAAAAAAGCGGATGGCCGTGCTCTCCCATGAGCTTGCCAGCGGCGGCGCCGAGGTCAGGGCTCCGCTGGACGACTACATGCTGCTCTCCCGCGATGCCAAGACCCGCGTGGATACCGTGCTGGCCACCCGCGTGGAGCAGAGCGTCATTGCCGGGTACGACGCGCTGGCCAAGGCCGTCGGCTTCAAGCTGTACAGCATCGACTTAGGGCTGGCCGCGCCGATCAAGGCCGTGCGCACGATCCCCGATTTGCAGCAGAAAACCTTCGTGCTGCTGCAATTTGACGATGACACGATTTCTGCCTGCCTGTTTGTGCAGGGGCAGTACACCTACTCGACCCGCAGCCGCCTGTTCAACCCGCGCGGCTCGGCGGAGTCCGGCACCGAGATCGCGCAGAAGCTCTCGGGCCTGATCCAGTTCCACACGACCAGCAAGAGCGAGCACCGCATTGAGACTGTCTGCTTTGCCGGCTCCACGGCGGACGACCTTGCGGTCTGCCGCCCGGGCTGTGAGGCGCTGGGCCTGCAGGTGGCCCGCTTCCCGGATTCACCCACCGTCAGGCTGCCGTCCGGCACCGCGCTGGCCGATGTACTTTACGCGGCGGGCAACCTGATCGCACGCTGATTTTTACCTGCAAATACTTGCCCCGGGGGCTTATCATTATGGCTATGAAACAGAACAACTTTTATCTGCGCTGGCAGAAGGCCGCCGGTGCGGCCAAGTCGGAGTCCCGCAGCCAGGGCCTGCGGACGCTGGTGCCCGGCCTTGCTGTCGTGGCTGTCTCCATGCTGGGCTGGGGTGTGCTGACACTGCACACCTCGATGCTGAAAAGCCAGCGGGAGGACATCCTGAACTGGTGCAGCGACAATACCGAGCCATACCGCGCCGCAACGCAGGATTCCGAGTCTGCGGCGCAGTTCCGCTCGCTGACCGACTATTCCGACGGGATGACCGAGCTGCTGAACAGCTACCCCGACGTGACCAGCAGTCTGCTGCACCGGGTCGAGGCTGCCGGCGGGTCCGGCATCACGATCCAGTTCACCGACTACAACGCATCGACGGGCAAGCTGCTCTTTAACGCGAACTCCTCCCAGGTCATCGACATTCCGGCCTACATCCGTTCCCTGCAGAACTGCGGGGTGTTTTCCACCGTCAGCTACACCGGCTACAAGGCCGATGACGACGGCTATTCCATCGATCTGCGCTGTGTGCTGGCAGCGCCGCAGCAGTAAAGGAGGGCGCTATGGAAATTGCACCAATGACAAAGCGCGATAAAATTCTGCTGTACGTCGTTCTGATGCTGGCGTTCGTTGTGCTTTTTGTCCGGTTCCTGCTGATTCCGGGCATTGAGAACCACCAGCAGGCCGACGCCGATCTGCGCGAGGCGCAGGACGCCCAGACCTCCATGCAGGATGCGATCATGCTGGCCGGCACCTACGCCGCCGAGAAAAACAACAACTGGGGCGAACTGCAGACCGCCAACGCCAGCTACTACAGCCTGCTGAGCAGTGACGAGCTGGACACGCTGGTGACAAGCCTGGAGCTGAACCACAATTTACAGCCCGACTCGCTGACCATCGGCGAGCCCGTGACCCAGAGCCTTACCTATTATACTGCCAGTGAGAACGCCGGACAGAGCGCTGCCCCCAGCGCAGCCGCGTCCGTCTTTGCCGGTGACGACGACAGTGACGACGACAGCATCACCGCCGACACCGCCGGCACGACGGCCCAGGGCAACGCCATTTTGCAGCAGATCTTAGCCTCCGACCTCATCCCGGACTATGACCAGCCGGGCTATTACCGCAGCGTGGCGATCAGCTTCTGCTGCACGGGCGAGGACAGTGATTTTCTTTCGATGCTGGACGACATGGCCGCGAACTACCCGTCCGTACAGCTTGTATCCTTCTCCATTGATACCCGCAGCTTCGCCGACACCGACGGCAGCGCCGTGACGGCCACGGCGTTCAATGTATCCCTGAACGTGATCCTCTGTGACAAAGGAGGCGTACAGCCGTGAAAAACATCCGCCTCGGCGACGTTCTGATCGAGTTCGGCTATATCACACCCGACCAGCTGAACACCGCCCTTGCCTACCAGAAAGAGCACCGCGACCTGCGCGTCGGCCAGGCTTTGCAGGAGCTTGGCTACGTCAATGAGCGTCAGGTCCTGGAGGCACTGGCCCAGCGCCTCCAGCTTAAAATGATCGACATCGAGCACACCAACGTCGATGTGACCGCCGTTGAGAAGGTCCCGCAGGAGCTTGCGCAAAAGTACGATATGATGCCGATTGCGCAGAGTCCGCGCGCGCTGACGATTGCCGCCAACGACCCGCTGAACTACTACGCCCTTGAGGACATCCGCCAGCTGACCGGCCTCGAACCGGAGATCGTGCTGGCCGAGCTGGAGCCGCTGCGCCGCGCCATCCGCTACTATTACGCCGAGGTCAGCGCCCGCAAGGCGGCCCGCACCGCCAACGACAGCGACATGGCCGCCGCCCAGACCGAGGATCTGGCCATCGACATGACTGCCGAGGGCGGCGACCTCGACGCGCCCTTCATCTCAATGCTGAACTCTTAAAT
>OGKE01001124.1_pt1 | contig 19421 bp, 18 predicted proteins | sample 1572341 | NCBI WGS metagenome assembly OGKE01 (sample SAMEA2582091, study PRJEB24529) | metagenome | biome: Human gut stool | place: China | collected 2011
CAAGCGCCGCAAGATGTACAACGGCATGATCCCCTGCCAGCTGTATATGTACTACGAGGCCCCGAAGTTTGAGCACAAGGCCAAGCCCATGCCCAAACAGGGCTTTGACGGCAAGCGTTCCACCGGCCGTTTCGAGAAAAAATAAACAAAAGTAATACTTTGCAGCTGCACGGAACGGGAAAGTTTGGTGCGGCTGTTGCTTTTCCGGGGCTGACAAGGTGCGAATCTTTTACATTTCGTCAGTTGCATCCAAGACCGAAAAAGGGTATACTTGTACCATTGTAAGAACATGCAGCGCGAGGCTGCTGGAAAGGGAGGACGGCAATGGAAGGGCGCATGAGACCCTATCTTCCGGAGCTTACCATCCGCGATTATAACACATATCTGTGGTATCTGCGGGGGGTGCGCTGGCAGATGAGACGCAGCTACGGGTTCTACTCCTGTCGGCTGCTGCAATACAACGGTGTGCTGTTCGCGCTTCTGGCGGACAGTCTGGCCGGCCGGTCAGCCACCTGCGTCAACCAGCGCCTGCCCGGTACACTCTGCTACAGGCAGATGATGTGCCAGACCCAGGGCATCCGCCTGGCGGCACAGGTGGAAGTGATGATGGGCTGGCATAAGCTGCAGGACCGCCGCTGGGACGAGCTGCCGCTCCGGAGCCAGCTGTTCCGCGCTGTGGACCGCGCTCTCCTGCGCCGCGCCTACGAGAAGGCCGTGAGCGAAAACCCTGCGCTGGAACGTTTGTTTGGGCAGGAACAGGCACAGGCTGTGGTCCAGATGAACCTGAACGCAAAGAACTACGGCGTGGCAGCGGAGCCGATGAGCAACATCTACGGTGCGCTCTACTCCACCCTCGCCACCGATGACCCCAGCCAACGCAAGAGCATGCGCTATATCGGCAGCTGCATCGGGCGGGTGTTCTATCTGCTGGATAAGGCCAGCCGGGTGGAAAAGGACCGCAGGGTGGGCCGGTACAATGTGTTTCTGGTCAACGGCATCAACGAGAAGGATGCTGCCATGGAAAATGCCCGGCGGCAGGCGCTGGCCGCAGCGAACGACCTGGTCCGCGCCTACGGGATGCTGGACGTCAAGCTGAACAAGTCACTCATCGACAACATCATGATCCTCGGCCTGCGCCATGCGGTGGACCCGCTGGACGCCGAGAACCAGCCGGTGCGCTGGGAGCTGCCGTGAAGGGCCGCAGGAGCTGGGCTATGGCCTACTGCGGCATGGCGGCGGCGCTGAGCGTCGCGCTGATGCTGCTGGGGGCCGTGGTGCCGGTGCTGATGTTCATTGCACCGGCCGCAGCCAGCCTGCTCATCGCTACGGTCTGCATGGAGTGCGGCATGAAGATGGCCCTTACGGCCTACGGCGCGGTGAGCCTGCTCAGCCTGCTGTTCGTGCCGGACAAAGAGGTGGCCCTCGTCTTCGTCTTTCTGCTGGGGTACTACCCGCTGGTCAAGCCGAAGTTCGAACGCATCCGCCCGAAGCTGCTGCGGGGCGTGTGCAAGCTGCTGCTCTGCAATGGGGCACTGGCGGCGATGTACGGGCTGGTGCTGCTGCTCGTTCCGGCGGGCAGCATCTCGCAGGAGCTGCGCACCACAGCATGGGTCGTCTCGCTGAGTACACTGGCCATGGGCAATATGGCCTTTCTGCTCTACGACCGGGCCATCCATAATCTATTGCAGGTCTACCGCCTGGTCTGGCAGCCAAGGCTGCATAAGATGCTGGGGAGGTGACCCGAAACCGGAGACGTTGCAGGTGCTGCCAAGGCCTCTCCTACCTGGAGAGGTGGCAATGCGAAGCATTGACGGAGAGGTTGTACAAAGAGAAGACCCTGAGAGGGCATCGAAAGAAGGAATGTGGACTTTTTGTTGACACAAAGCGCCGGGCCACGCGGGTGACAGCCGTGAGGGTGACGAGGAGAGGAATCATCGAACGATTCGGCGGATGTTTCTCCGGTCGAACAGGCTATACCGATCGCAGCAAGGGGCAAAAAGCGGCAGCAATACCGTAACAGATCCCCTTTCACGCAAGCCATACAAGAACATAAACTGGAAGAGAAGCTGACAGCTGTTCTGTGCGCATGTTGAGCGCCGGGCTGTCGGTCTGGAGGTATTTTGTATGTGTGGCATTGTTGGTTATGTTGGCAAACGCAACGCGCAGAACGTTCTGCTGGATGGTCTGGAAAAGCTGGAGTACCGCGGCTATGACTCCGCCGGTGTCGCGCTGGCACTGGACGGCGGCATCCGCGTGGTCAAGAGCAAGGGCCGCCTGGCCGAGCTGCGCAAAAAGCTGGAATTGCAGGCCCTGGCCGAGAGCGGCTGCGGCATCGGCCATACCCGCTGGGCCACCCACGGCGAACCCAGCGATGTGAACAGCCATCCGCATTCGACGCCGCGTGTGAGCATCGTGCACAACGGCATCATTGAAAATTACGGTATCCTGAAAGAGCGGCTCATCGCAAAGGGCTACACCTTTGAGAGCGAGACCGACACCGAGGTGCTGGTCAAACTCATCGACAGCTGCTACGAGGGCGAGCCGCTGCAGGCCATCCACGAGGCTTTGAGCATGGTGCGCGGCAGCTACGCGCTGGCCGTGCTCTTCCGGGATTTCCCGGATACCGTCTTTGCCGTCAAGCGGGAGAGCCCGCTCATCGTCGGCTGGGGCGAAGGGGAAAACTTCGTGGCGTCGGATATCCCGGCCCTGCTCAAGTATACCCGCCGCTACAGCGTTCTCGAAGAAGGCGACCTTGCCGTCGTGACGCGGGAGGGCATCCGCTTCTACAACGAGTTCGCCGAGCCGGTGGAGCGGGAGATCCTGACCGCCGATTGGGACATGGAAGCGGCGGAAAAGGGCGGTTATCCGCACTTTATGCTCAAGGAGATCAACGAACAGCCCGCCGCCATCACGGCAACGGTCAGCCCCCGCGTGGAGAACGGCCTGCCCGACCTGCGCATCCCGGAGCTGTCGGATGAAAAGCTGCGGGGCATCGGCACCATCCATCTGGTGGCCTGCGGCACGGCCATGCACGCGGGCATGGTGGGCAAGTCGGCCATCGAAGCGCTGGCCCGCGTCCCCGCTGAAGTGGACATCGCCAGCGAGTTCCGTTACCGCGACCCCATCCTGAACAAAAACGATCTGGTCATCATCATCAGCCAGTCGGGTGAGACCAGCGACACACTGGCGGCTCTCAAGCTGGCAAAGAGCCGGGGTGTGCCGGTGCTGGCCATCGTCAACGTGGTGGGCAGCTCCATTGCCCGCGCGGCAGACTATGTGCTCTATACCTATGCCGGGCCGGAGATCGCGGTGGCCTCCACCAAGGCTTACATGGTGCAGATGTGTGTGCTGTACCTCTTTGCGCTGCGGCTGGCCTATGCGCGCGGTGCCCAGACCGAGGCCGAGACCCGCCGCCTGACCGCAGAGCTTCTCCGCGCCAGCGAGGTCATCAAGCCCCGCCTGGCCGACTGCGAACAGATCAAGTACCTGGCCAGCCGGTTCGTCAACACCCAGAGCTGCTTCTTCATCGGGCGCGGGTTCGATTACTCCCTCTCGCTGGAAGGCAGCCTGAAGCTGAAGGAGATCAGCTACGTCCACTCGGACGCCTACGCTGCCGGTGAGCTGAAGCACGGCACCATCAGCCTCATCACGGACGGTGTGCCGGTCATCGCGCTGGCCACCCAGAAAAAGGTCTACGAAAAGACCATCTCCAACGTCAAGGAGACCAAGAGCCGGGGCGCGAAGGTCCTGCTCTTCACGACGAAAGACGCCGTGGTGCCGGATGGCGTGGCAGATTATGTCGTCCGTCTGGACGATTACGACGACCTGCTCATGCCGCTGCAGCTCATCGTGCCGCTGCAGCTGTTCGCCTACTATATGGCAGTGTTGCGCGGCTGCGACGTGGATAAGCCCCGCAACCTGGCCAAGAGCGTGACCGTGGAATAAAAACAGACGCCTCCGGATGGAGTGTGCCCTCCCATGGAATCGGGAGGGCGCGCAGACCGTCCGGAGGCGTTTTGAATGGACAGCAAACAAGGCCGTTCCCGTGCATTGTGCAGGGGAGCGGCCTTGCGTGTTTCAGCTTATTTCCACCCTCTCGCGGTGGGGTCCAGCATTTCGGCGGCAGAGTAGACCAGCGCGTTGCAGATGGCGGCGGCGACGTTGCTGCCGCCCTTGCGGCCCATGGCGGCGATGGCGGGGACGCCGTGGGCTTCGCAGGCGGCGAAGAGGATCTCTTTGCTTTCCACCACGTTCACAAAACCGACCGGCACCCCGATGACGAGCGCAGGCCGCAGCCCGGCCTCGATCTCTTCGGCGATGGTCAGAAGGGCTGTGGGGGCATTGCCGACGGCCAGGATGGCACCCGGATGCTCCTGCGCGGCCCGGTGCATGGAGGCCACAGCGCGGGTGGTCCCGGCGGTCTTGGCGGTAGCGGCGACCTCCGGGTCGGCCATGTAGCAGAGCGCCGCGCTGCCCACTTTGGCAAGGCCGGGCCGTGTGATGCCGGCCAGCGCCATGTTGGTGTCGGTGACGATGGGCGTCCCGGCCCGCAGGGCGGCGACTCCGGCGGCGACGGCGCCCGGAGTGAAACGCAGATTCCGGGCGTAATCGAAATCCGCCGTGGTATGGATGACCCGCTTGACCACCGCAGCCGTTTCCGGCGGCGGGGTCAGGCCCAGCGTTTCCAGCTCGGCGGTGATGATGGAAAGGCTCGTCCGCTCGATGTCGGCGGGGAGATGATGCTGCGGTGTCATGTGCGGCTCCTTCCGTTCAGGCCCATTGCGGCGTAGAGGGCATCCAGATCCAGAGCGCTGCGTACCCCGTCGGCCAGCCGGTCGAACTGCTGCTGGCGGTATTGCTCCATCGGGATGAGCGCGGCACTTTCGGGACGGATGCCCTTTCGTTTGCACAAAAATTCCACGAGTTTTTCGGTCAGTTCGCCGGTGTCAAAGAGGCCGTGCAGATAGGTGCCGAAAACATCGCCCTGCACACAGCCTTCGGGGTGGCCGTCGGCCTGGGTGCAGAAGGGGAGGCCCTGCACCTCGGTGCGGCCGGTGTGGATCTCATAGCCCGTCAGCGCGGCCCCGGCAAACGGCCCGGCCGCGGCGGTGGCGTGGGTCTGGGTGCGGCGTTTTTGCGCAGTAAAGACGGTGCGGGTGGGCAGCAGACCCAGCCCGCGCAGGGTCTGCGGACGGCCGCTCTCGCTGCCCATGGGGTCGGCCAGCGTTTCGCCCAGCATCTGATACCCGCCGCAGACGCCGAAGACCGGGGTGCCCCGCGCAGCCAGCTTGAGCAGGGCCGGTTCCAGACCGGACTGCCGCAGCCAGAGCAGGTCGTCGATGGTGTTCTTGGTGCCGGGCAGCAGGATCAGGTCGGGTGTGCCGAGGGTGCGCGCGTTTTGTACATACCGCACACCGAGCAGCGGGTGCTGCTCCAGCGGCATGAAATCGGTGAAGTTCGAGATGTGGGGCAGCCGGACGATGGCGAGGTCCAGCGGCTTGACCGCTTTGTCGGCGTCCAGCCGTTCGGAGAGCGAATCCTCGTCCTCGATGTCCACCTTCAGATAGGGCACGACGCCCAGCACCGGCAGATGGGTCTTCTCTTCCAGCATGGCAAGGCCGGGGCGCAGGATCTCGACGTCGCCCCGGAATTTGTTGATGATGAGCCCCTTGATGCGGGCGCGTTCGTCCGGTTCCAGCAGCGCTACGGTGCCGTACAGCTGGGCAAAAACGCCGCCCCGGTCGATGTCGCCCGCCAGAAGCACTGGTGCGTCCACGAGCCGGGCGAGGCCCATGTTCACGATGTCGTCGGCCTTCAGGTTGATCTCAGCGGGGCTGCCGGCCCCCTCAATGACGATGATGTCCACATCCTCGGCCAGGCTGTTGTAGGCGGCGAGGATGTCCGGGATGAGCGATTTTTTCATCTTGAAGTAGGCAGCGGCGGGCATCTGGCCCCGCACCTCGCCGTTCACGATGACCTGACTGCCCACATCGCTGCTGGGCTTGAGGAGGATGGGGTTCATCCGGACATCCGGCTCGATGCCGGCTGCCTGGGCCTGCACCACCTGCGCCCGGCCCATTTCAAGCCCGTCGCGGGTGACGAAGCTGTTCAGTGCCATGTTCTGGCTCTTGAAGGGGGCCACGCGGTAGCCGTCCTGCGCAAAAATGCGGCAGAGCGCCGCGCACAGCAGGCTTTTGCCCGCGCCGCTCATCGTGCCCTGGACCATGATGCACCGGGCTTTGCTCATGAAAACACCTCCGAAAGGGTCTGGAGCAGCTGCTCGTTTTCCGCCGCCGTGCGCACGGCGGTGCGGTACCAGCTGCCGTCAAGGCCCGGATAATTTGCGCAGCTGCGCAGAACGACGCCCTTCTGCCGCAGGGTCTCGCCCAGCGTTTCGGGGCCTTGGAACAACAGATAATTGGCGCGCCCATCCAACACCCGCAGCCCCAGAGCCCGCAGGCCGGAGGCCAGCCGGGGCCGCTGCGCCGCGATGAGGGCACGGACCTGCTCCACGTAGGCGGACTCGTCCAGTGCGGCCAGCCCCGCCGCCTGCGCTAGGCTGGAAACAGCCCAGGGCTGGCCGGTGTGCTGCATGGCGTCCAGCAGGGCCGTGTCCGCGCTCAGAGCGTACCCCAGCCGGACGCCTGCCATGCCGTACAGTTTGGTGAAGGCTTTCAGGATCAGAAGATCGCCGCTGCCCAGCAGCGGCTTTGCGGTCAGCTGCGCATGGTCGGGCAGAAAATCGAGGAAACATTCGTCCAGCACGAGCAGCGCCCCGCAGGCGGTGCAGCGCTGCAGGATGCGGGCCACGAGATCCGGCGGGGTGAGCTGGCCGGTGGGGTTGTTGGGCTGGCAGAGGAAGACGAGGTCTACCCGGTCGTCGATGGCGGAGAGGAACGCCTCCGGCACCGCAAAATCGTCTGCCGCCTGCAGGATGAAGCGCTCCACCGTGCAGCCGACGGTTTCGAGCGCGGCGGCATATTCGGCGAACGTGGGGGCGGTGACCAGCGCCCGGCGGGGCTTTTTGGCCCACACCAGCCGGAAGATGAGGTCGGCCGCGCCGTTGCCGCAGAGGATGTGGTCTGCGGGCACGCCCTCGTGCAGGGCGAGCTTTGCCCGCAGTTCCCGGCAGAGTGGGTCCGGGTAGCGGTCTGCGGTGGGGAGTGCTGCCGTGATGGCCTTTGCCACCCCCTCCGGCAGGCCCAGCGGGCTCACGTTGGCCGAAAAGTCCAGCGCGTCCCGCCCGAACTGCGCCCGGTATCCGGCCCAGTCGCCGCCGTGTACCAAGTTTTCCATGGGTCGTCTCCTTACATGAATCTACAGACCGCCAGCCGGATTGCCAGCCCGATGGCCAGTGCCAGCAGGCTTTCGGCATACATCATCCGGTTGGCGCGGCGGATGTCCTCCGGCTCAATGGGCCGCAGAGGGTCGCCGATGGTGGGTTTGTCATAATATTCGCCAAAGTAGCAGGCGGGCCCCGCCAGCTGGACGCCCAAAGCCCCGGCGCAGGCGCTTTCAGTCTGGGCGCTGTTGGGGCTGGCATGGTTCCGACGGTCCCGCCGCCAGATCTTCCACGCGCCCGAAGCGCTGTTCCCGGTAAGAGCCGCCGCAGCGGCCCAGAGCAGCCCGGCGATCCGGCTGGGCAGATAGTTCGCCGCATCGTCCAGTTTGGCGGCGGCGCGGCCGAAATAAAGATATTTCTCGTTTTTGTAGCCGAGCATGCTGTCCATCGTGTTGATGGCCTTGTAGGTCAGGGCCAGCGGGGCACCGCCCAGCAGCATATAGAGCAGCGGCGCGATGACGCCGTCGCTGGCGTTTTCGGCCACGGTCTCCACGGCGGCTTTGGTCACGCCCTCCAGTGTCAGGTTCTGGGTGTCCCGCCCCACGATGCGGCTCACGGCTCGGCGGGCGGCGGGCAGGTCCGGCTTGATGAGCTCCCGGTAGACGCGGGTACTTTCCTGTGCCAGCCCCTTTGCGGCCAGCGCCTGCCCGCACCAGAACATCTGTACGGCCAGCCCCAGCCAGGGGTTGAGCGCTGCGGCCCCCAGGCAGACGAGGCTCGTCAGCAGGAAGGTGCCCACCGGCAGGCAGAACGCCAGAATGGCACCGCCCAGCAGTTCGCCCTGCGGCGTCCGGGGCAGGCGGGCCCGCAGCCGCCGTTCCAGCGCGGAGATGGCCCTGCCCATGTACACCACGGGGTGGGGGAGCCACGCCGGGTCGCCAAAGAGAAGATCCAGCACGAACCCGCCCAAAACGGCTGCTCCGATCATTCTGCCGCCTCCTTTGTGTATTGCACGGTGCGCACGAGGTGGAGCACCCGCTGTTCGGCCCAGTCGCAGGCATCCAGCAGATAGCCGCCTGCATTCGGGGCGCACCAGTGGTAGTAATCTGCATGGGGCAGGGCATAGCGCTCCATGGCGGCCATCTGGGTGCCGCCGTGGGCCAGGATGACGAGGGACTCCTCGCCGTCGGCAAGGGCCTGGTCCACCAGTGCGGAGAACGCCTTGCAGACCCGCTCGGAGAAGACCGCCTTCGTCTCACCGTCGGGGCAGGGGCTTTCGCAGTTGGCGTTCACCCAGGCGAGGTAATCCGGGTCGTGCTCCATCTCGATGAAATTCCGCCCCTCAAAGCTGCCAAAGCACATCTCCTGCAGGTCGCGCACCTCCACGAGGTCGGCGTCCGGGAAGAGCACCTCGGCGGTCTGGCGGGTGCGGCAGAGCGGGGTGATGTAGACCGTCCGGGGCCGGAGGTCGGCCTGGCGGAGCTGGGCCCGCCCTTCGGGCGAGAGCGGGATGTCCCGCTGGCCCTGATAGCGCTTTTCGGCATTGTAGGCGGTCAGGCCGTGGCGCAGAAGATAGATCAGCATGGGGGAAGTTCTCCTTTCAGGACGGTGGGCAGGCCGCAGAACATCTGGACCACGCAGTCGGCCCGCGCGGCCAGCAGGCAGGCCAGCCGCCCGGCGGCTTCCCGCGCGGCGCGTTCGGCTGCGTCCATGGGCACGACGCCGCCGCCCACCTCGGTGGCGAGGACGAGGTCATATGCGGCGAGGCGGTCTGCAAGGCGTTCCAGATCCTCCGCCGCTGCGGCCAGCTCCTGCACATCGGTGATGCGGGTGCCGGGGAAGTTCTGCGCAAAGGTGCGTTTGCCGCTGTACAGCGGCCCGGTGATGAAGATCATAACAGCCCTCCCCATTGGCAGGCGGCCAGTGCCGCCAGCATCCAAAGCTCCGCTTTTTGCAGGAACCATCCGGCCAGATCGCCGGTGATGCCGCCGAATTGCCGATCCGAAACAACACGATAGCGCCAGAAAACAAGAAGCGCCGCAAGAACGAGCGCCCCGCCGCCCAGCAGCACCAGCGCAGCGCAGAGCAGGCCCGCCAGCACCAGCAGGACGCTGCAAACGGCCTGGCGGTCTGCGGCCGAAGCGAACGTGTGGGCAAGGCCGGTGTTCCTGGCCAGCGGGAAGGAGGCAATAGCCAGGCCCGAAAGCGCCCGTTCCAGCACCAGTGCCAGCGTCCAGCAGAGGCCGATGCGCGGCGTGAACTGCACGGCCGTGCACAGCGCGAAATAAGCCAGAAAATAACTGCACAGCCGGATGACGGCAAAGGCCCCGCAGTGGGGGTCTTTCAGGATCTCCAATTTCTTTTCCCTGCCGCCGTAGCTGGAAAGGGCGTCGCAGGTGTCGGCGTAGCCGTCCAGATGGATGCCGCCTGTGACCCAGACGGGGATGAGGCAGAACCCGCCCGCCCGGACGAGTGCCGGGAGCGGCAGTGCCCCGCACAGGCACCACAGGGCCCCGCACACTGCGCCGATGAGCGGGAACGCGCACATCGCGTAGCGCATGTTCTTTTCGTTCCAGTCGAACTGCGGCACCGGGATGGCCGAAAACATGGCAAATGCCACGGCAATGGTCTGCAAAATGATCATGATGGGCCTCCTTTATGATAGACCGGGATGCCGCACACCACCCGCACCACTGCATCGGCGCGGGCCGCAAGGGCGTTGTTGACCTGCGCCAGAGCCTTCAGATACCGGTCGGTGTCGCCCGCGTAGTTTGCCCCGCCGCTGAACACTTCGTTCGAAACGACGACGAGGTGTTCACATTGCGCGGCCAATTTGTCCAGACCGTCCAGAATGGCCGAAGCGGCGGCTTCGCCCGCCCCGGCGGGGTCGTAAAGCTCGTTGGCGGTCAGGTTGCCGAGGTCTTCCAACAGGGCGGTGCCCCGCGCGGGCAGGCGCACCGTGCCCAGATGCAGAGGGCACTCCAGCGTCTCGAACTGCTTTTCCGCCCGCATCCGGCGGTGCTTTTTCACCCGTGCGGCGCACTCGGCGTCCCATACCTGCATCGTGGCAAGATAATAGCGCGGGAGCGCGGTCTGCAGTACAAGACGTTCGGCGTATTCGCTTTTTCCGCTGGCTGCGCCGCCGACCACCAGCGTCAGCATTGGGGGGTATACGGCAGGATGCCGCCCTCCGTGAAGGAATAGCAGTGGTCGTAGACCGCCAGTGCCAGATCCCACAGCGGAAGCGAGGCCACAGCCCCGGTGCCCTCGCCGAGGTGGAGCCCCGCCGTCAGGAGCGGGGCCTTGCCCAGCGCTTCCAGCACCAGCCGGGCCGCAGGCTCGGTGGAACAGTGGCTGGCGAACACGGCCTTGGCGGCGGCGGGGCAGAGCCGCACCGCGCACAGGGCTGCCACCCCGCTGATGAAACCATCCATCAGGATGGGCAGGGCTTCCAGTGCGCCGCCAAGGAAGACCCCGCACAGCCCGGCGATGTCAAAGCCGCCCAGTTTGGACAGCACGTCCAGCGGGTCGGCAGCATCGGGCTGGTTGCGGGCGATGCCGCGCCGGATGGCGTCCAGCTTGCGGGCCAGCCCGGCGTCGGAAAGGCCCGCGCCCCGCCCGGTCATGACCTCAACGGGCTGGCCGAGCAGGACTGCCGCCACAGCGCTGGACGTGGTGGTGTTGCCGATGCCCATCTCGCCGGTGGCGAGCAGCTGGCACCCCTGTGCCTTCTGCGCCCGCACCAGTTCGATGCCCGCCGCGATGGCCTCCACAGCCTGGGCGCGGGTCATGGCGGGGCCTTGGGTGAAGTCTGCCGTTCCGGCGGCGATGCGGCGGGGGACGACGCCTGGCACCGGGGCACCTGCCATGCCCATGTCCACCGGCACGACCTCGCAGCGGGCCGTTTTTGCCATCTGGCAGACGCTCGTCCGCCGCGCCGCAAGGTTTTCGGCCACGGCGCGGGTCACGCTCTGGTCGGTCTGGCTCACGCCCTGGGCCACGACGCCGTTGTCCGCGCAGAGCACGAGGACGGCCCGGCGGTCAAAGGCGAGCTGCGCCGTGCCGGTCAGGGCGGCGGCATCTTCCAGCAGGGTCTCCAGTGCGCCCAGCCCGCCCAGCGGCTTGGCCAGGCTGGCCCAGTGGGCGTGTGCGGCCGCGCGGGCGGTCTCGCTGGGCGGGGTGATGGTGGTGAGAAGCTGTTTCAGTTCCGGTTCGGTCATGGGGTCTGCTCCTTCTGGTGATTGAGTACGGCGGCTTCCACGAACCGCCGGGGCAGGGGGGTGCCTGCCCAGTACAGATGCGGAAAACCCGCATAGAGATGTTCATTGGCAAAGCCGCAGGCCCAGCTGCGGCCGTTGGCTTTTGCAGCGGTCAACGCTGTGCCGTTCGCGGTCGAGTCCCAGTGGTGGAACTCGTGGGCGGGGAACGACTCTCCGGCGCGGAACAGCAGGCTGTCGGCGCGGGCGGTCAGCTCCGCGTACCCGAACCGCACCAGCCGCCCGACCGGGAAGCCGCTGCCCGGCAGGACGCCCGCCATGGGCCAGACGGCACCGTCGGCGTCTTCGAGCGTCTGCCCCAGATAGAGGAAGCCGCCGCACTCGGCCACGGTGGGCAGACCGTGCTCCGCGGCCTGCCGCACAGAAGCCCGCATCGAGCGGTTCTCGCTCAGCGGCCCTGCGTATAGTTCCGGGTAGCCGCCCGGCAGATACAGCCCGCCAAGCTCCGGCGGAAGGGCCGCATCGTGCAGGGGGCTGAATGGGACAAGCTCGGCCCCGGCGGCGGTCAGGGCTTCCAGCGTTTCGGCGTAGGCAAAGCAAAAGGCTTCGTCCTGCGCAACGGCGATGCGGGTGCGCGCCGGGGCGTGGGCGGCAGGCTGAGCCAGCGGTGCAGGCCGGTCGGTCAGGGCCTGGAACTGCACCCAGTCCAGCACCAGCGCATCCGCAAGAAGGGCGATCTTTTGCTGAAGCCCGGCGATCTCCCCGGCGGTCTTCAGCCCCAGATGACGGCTCTCGATGGACGCCTCCGGCAGGCGGGGCAGATGCCCCAGCACCGGCAGGCCGGTCTCGCGTTCCAGCATCGGTTTGAGCATCTTGTACAAAGCAGAGGTGCAGTCGTTGAGCAGAACGCCGACGATGCGGCTGGGGGTGCGGAACGTTTTCAGCCCGTTGATCTGCGCGGCCAGGGTCAAACTGGCCCCTTTGGCCGGGACGACCAGCAGCACCGGCAGGCCCAGCGTGTCGGCCAGATGCCAGGCGCTGGCCGTGTCGGTCACGCCGCCCAGACCGTCGTAAAAGCCCATGGCCCCCTCGCACACCGCCGCCCCGTGCCCGGCGGCACCCTGTGCATAAAGGGCGCGCACGGTATCCGGTGCGGAGAAAAAGAGGTCAAGGTTGTGGCTCTCGACCCCCAGCACGGCCCGGTGGAACATGGGGTCGATGTAGTCCGGCCCGCTCTTGAACGCGCAGGGGTCGGCCCCGCGCCGCTTGAGCGCGGCCAGCAGCGCACAGGTCAGGGTGGTCTTGCCGCTGCCGGAACAGGGCGCTGCGACGAGAAATTGCATCATTTGCGTTCACCTGTGATGAGGAAGATGGGGTTGTTGGCCATCAGCAGATGCAGCCGGCCCGCCGGTTTTGTGCGGCTGACGGCGATCTGGGTGACTTCGGCGGTGAGCCCCTGCGCCGTCAGGGCCGCAACGGCGGCGCTCAGCGTTTCCAGCGCAATGGCGGAGATGCAGAGGCGGGCCTGCGGGTTTTTGGCCAGCACAGCGTCCACCACGGCCTCCATGCTGCCCTTGGTGCCGCCGAGGAAGACGGCGTCCGGGGCGGGCAGAGCTTCCAGCACCTGGGGGGCTTTCCCCTCGATGAGGGTCAGATTCCAGGCTGCGAAACGCTCCCGGTTCTTCCGGATGAGAGCGCAGGCCTCCGGGTCGCATTCCACGGCATAGACCCGCCCGCGCGGGGCGGCAAGGGCCAGCTCCACGCTGACGCTGCCGGTACCGGCCCCCACATCCCACAGCGTGTCCGTGGGGCGGACGGCCAGCTTTGCCAGTGCGGCGGCGCGGACTTCCTGCTTCGTCATGGGAACATCTCCCCGGAGAAAGGCTTCGTCCGGGAACCCGGCACAGCGCCGGGGCGGCTGGGGCAGATGCTCGATGAGCAGAACGCTCAGGGATGCCGTGCTTTTTTTCGAAACTTCCTGCGCGGTGCCGAAGAAGATCTTCTCCTCCGGTGTGCCGAGCTGTTCGCCGACCAGCGCATGGGCCTGCCCCAGCCCGGCGGCGGTCAGGGTGCCGCAGAGGGTGGCAGGGGTCTCGGAGCCGCCGGTCAGGAAGAAGACCGGTCGGCCATCCGCCGTCAGGCACTCGGCCACCGGGTCGCAGGCACAGCCGTGGGCGGAGACGAGTTTCCAGTCCTGCCAGGGGCGGCCGACCGCCGCCGCGAGCAGCTGGACGCTGGAGAGGCCGGGCAGAACGCGGCAGGAGATGCCGCAGGCCCGCAGCATGGGCAGCAGCCCGGAAGCCCCGGAATAAAATCCGGTGTCGCCGCTGTAAAGCAGGGCTGTGTCTCCCTCCGGATGCTCCGCAAGGCAGGTCAGGATCTCCTCCGGCTTGTACAGCGCCTTCCGGTCTTCGGTGCAGCCGTCCGGCAGGTGCTCCAGCAGCCGCCGGGCGCCTAAAATGAGGTCGGCCTGTTGCAGGGCCGCAAGTCCTTCGGCGGTCAGGGAGCCGGGCAGCCCGGCCCCCATTCCAATCAGTGTGACCATGCCAGCACCTCCTTGCAGCGGGTCAGGATCTGCTCCGCCGTTTCGCCCTGCTCTGCGGGGCGGCGGAGGACGATGAGCTGTGCGCCGGTGTCCTGCGCGGCCTGTGCCTTCTCGGCAAAGCCGCCTGCTGCACCGCCGTCCTTCGTGACGAGGAAGCGGATGTGGAACTGTTCCAGCAGGGCCCGATTCAGCGCATAGGAGAAGGGGCCCTGCATCGCGATGATGTTTTTGTGGGGGATGTGCGCGGCCTCGCAGGCTGCGATGCCCTCCGGGGTGGGCAGCACACGGGGGAACAGGCGGGCAGGCTCGATGCCGGAAAAGGCCGCGAGCTCCTTGGCCCCGGTGGCCAGCAGGAGATTGCCGCAGGTGTTCGCAAGAAACTCTGCCGCGTGTGCGGCCGACTGAAAGACCATGCTCCCCGCCGGAAGCGGGCTTTCGGCCCGGAGCAGGCGGTGGTATTCGATGCAGGCGGTTTTACACGCAGACCGGATGTTTTTGGTGGCGTCCACCGCATAGGGATGGGTGGCGTCCACGCAGAGGGCGGCCCCCTGCAGCAGGGTGGTCATTTCCTCCGGCGTCAGCCGCCCGCAATGGACGGTGACACCCTGCAAACGGCCCTGCTCTTCGGCTCCCAGCGGGGTCGCTACGCTGACGAGGACTTCGGCCCCCTGCGCGGCCAGCTGGCGGGAGAACAGACGGCCCTCGGTGGTGCCGCTGAACACGACGATCTTCATGCGCGATACCCCCTCGGTGTGACCATCTTTTCGCCCAGCTGCCGGGTGGCGGTGTTGCCGATGAAGACGGTGGTGAACATATCCACCGGGGCGGTTTCCAGTTCCGCCAGGGTCAGGATGCGGTGGGCCTGTCCCTCGCGCCCGATGTTCCGCACCAGTCCGCAGACGGTCTGCGGCGGTTTGCCGTGGTCCAGCAGGATGCGGACAGCTCTGGCCAGATAGTCCGGCCTGCCCTTGGAGGAGGGATTGTACAGTGCGACGCAGAAATCGCCCATCGCTGCTGCCGCCAGCCGCCGCTCGATGACGGCCCAGGGGGTCAGCCGATCCGACAGGGAGATGACGCAGAAATCGTGGGCCAGCGGGGCACCCAGCACGGCCCCGCCGCTGAGAGCCGCCGTCAGGCCGGGCACCACCTCCACGGCGACCTCCGGGAACTGCCCGGCCAGCTCCAGCAGGGGGCTGGCCATGCCGTAGACCCCGGCGTCGCCGGAGCAGACCAGCGCAACGACTTTGCCGCGCCGGGCCGTTTCCAGCGCCCAGCGGCAGCGGTCGATCTCCTGGGTCATGCCGGTGGAGTAATATTCTTTTTCCGGGAAATAGGGGCGCACAAGGTCCAGATAGACCGTATAGCCGCACAGCACCTCGGCTTGCGTTAAGGCGCTCTGCGCCTGTGCGGTCAGAAACTGCGGGCCGCCGGGGCCAAGCCCGACCACAAAAACGGTGTTCGTCATGAAAGAACCCTCCAATCTGGGGCAAAGGGGGAAAGGGCCAGCGCAAAGGTCACGCCGCCGCCCGCCTGTTTGGGGATGCGGATGCTCCCGCCGGACGCCAGAACGGCTGCCCGCTCGCAGACATTGTCCACACCGGTGACGTTCCGGACAAAGGCAGAAGGGGTAAAGCTGCCGGGGGCGGTCTGCAGCGCTTCGGCAGAGAAGAATGAGAGGCCCCACCGGTGCGCCGCGCAGAACGCAAGAAGCCCGGCCTCGTTCTGCTTCAGGTCGATGCTGGCGGCGGCTGCGATGCACTGCGGGGCCAGTGTGTGGGCGGCACAGAAGGCGGAAAAGGCGGCTTCCAGCTGCTCTGCCGTCGTCCCGCGCCGGCACCCGATGCCCAGCACCCCGATGCGCGGGGCCAGATGCAGGGCATTCCCGGCGGGGGAGAGGGTCAGAGCAAAGTCGGCAGCTTCCGGCGCTGGTGCTGCATTCACCCCGGCCGGGGCCGGGCCTGCGATGGGAAATTCCGACCAGAATAAGACCGGCTCCCCGGCCAGCAGTTTCCCGCTGACGGTCTTGATGCGTTCGGGTTCCAGCACCCGGCAGTTTTGATGCCTTGCCCACTCGTCCACGGCAAAGAGGCCGTGGGCATCGGTGGCCGTGGTGATGACCGGGACAGCCCCGCAGAGGGCGGCGATGGCCCGCGCCAGATCGTTGGCACCGCCCAGATGGCCGGACAACAGCGGCACCGCAAAGTGTCCGCATTCGTCCACGGCCACGACCGCCGGGTCGCTGGCCTTGCTGCGGCAAAACGGCGCGATGGCCCGCACCGCAATGCCCACGGCCCCCACAAAAATCAGGGCCTCGTTTTGGGCAAACGCGGCGGCGGTCCACTCTGCCAGCGAAGGCCCGCCGTGCCCGCAGCGGGTCACAGGGCCGGGCAGCGCGCGCGCCAGTGTTTCTGCCAGCGCCAGCCCGGTCTCGGTAAAGGCAGCATAGGCGCGGCTCATGCGTCGGCTCCTTTGCGGAACTCCGTTGTAAAGGCGGGGTCGTAGAGCCGGCTGCGCTCATACCGGGTGCCGAGGAAGTCGCCCACCACGATGAGCGCGGTCTTGGTGATGCCCGCCGCATGGACGCTTTCGGCCAGCGTTCCCACGCTGCACCGCACGATCTTCTCTTCCGGCCAGGTGGCTTTGTAGACCACGGCGGCAGGCGTTCCGGGGGTGTAGGCCCCTTGCAGCAGAGCCTCCTGCACCTTGTCAACGAGGCCGATGGAGAGGAAGATGACCATCGTAGCCCCGTGGGAAGCGAGGCGGGCCAGCGTTTCCCGTTCGGGCACCGGGGTGCGGCCCTCCATCCGGGTGATGATGACCGTCTGGCTGACGGTGGGCAGAGTGTATTCGGCATTCAGCGCGGCCGCCGCGCCGCAGAAGCTGGAAACGCCGGGCGTGTCATCGTAGGCGATCCCGTCGGCATCCAGTGCATCCATCTGCTCCCGGATGGCTCCGAACAGGCAGGGGTCGCCGGTGTGGAGCCGCACGGTGGTCTTGCCGGCGGCTTCCATCTGCCGCAGCACGCCGAGCACCTGCTCCAGCGTCATCTCGGCGCTGTTGTAGATGGCGCAGCCCGGCTTTGCCAGCCCCAGCAGGGCCGGGTTGACAAGGCTGCCTGCATAAATGATGCAGTCGGCCCCCTGCAACAGGGCCGCGCCGCGCTGGGTGATGAGGTCCGGTGCGCCGGGCCCGGCACCAACAAAATGTACCATATTATCGCTCCTTCCAGTCGTTCAGGATCTGTGCCGCCGTTTCAGTCTGGCCCAGCGGGCCGTGCTGGTTCGAAAAGAGGATGGCACCCACCCGGAACGCCCCGGCGGCGCGGCGGTCCAGATGGAGCTGCACCGCCGCCAGCAGGCTTTCCAGCACCGGGGCGCGGAGGCCTGCTGCATCCAGAAGGTCGAGGCAGGCGTCGGTGGTGGCGGCTTCGAACAGGGCGCGGCAGGTCTCCCGGCTGGCCCCGCAGAGGGCGGCGTGGGTGCAGAACAGCTCGGTGCGGCAGTCCGCCGTGTGGGAGTGGGTGTTCATGATGCCGCCCGCCAGCTTGCAGAGCTTGCCCACATGACCCACGAGCAGCACGTCCTCAAACCCGGCAGAAGCGGCCATATCCAGCGTGTCGCCGATGAAATTGGAGGTCTTGACGACCGGGATGGAAGCAAACGCCGGGTAGGCCGTGCCAAGGTAGTCCAGCCCATAGTTGCCGGGGGCCAGGATGAGCCGCCGTGGCCCGGCAGCGGTTTGGACGCGCAGCGCCGCCTGGTTCATCTCCAGCTGGATGGTGTCCAGAATGGCCTGCTGGCTCATGGGCTCTACGATGCCGCTGGTGCCGAGGATGGACAGCCCGCCCGCGACCCCGATGTGGGGGTTGAAGGTGCGCCGGGCCACCTCTTCGCCGCCCGGAATGGAGAGGGTCACGGCAAAGCCGCCGGTGTAGCAGGCCGTTTCGGCCTCCCGCTGCAGGGCTTCGGCGATCATCCGGCGGGGGACGTGGTTGATGGCGGCTTCGCCTACGGGCTGGTCCAGCCCCGGCCGGGTCACCCGGCCTACGCCCGGCCCGCCCGCGATGCGGACTTCCGTGGTGCCGGGCAGCAGCTCCACCGTGGCGACGATGGGCAGGCCGGTGGTCACATCCACATCGTCGCCGCCGTCCTTTTCGATGGCGCATTCGGCCCCCGGCCCGGCGCGGCGGCAGAACAGCGGGGCCACCTCCACGACGATGCCCTTCGGTGTGCGCAGCGCCACCGTCTCCGGGGCCTTTCCGGTCAGCAGCAGCCGGGCCGCGCCCGCCGCGCCCAGCGCTGCACAGGTGCCGGTGGTGTAGCCGCAGCGCAGCAGTTTCTGCCCGCTGCGGACGTAGTGCTCGAATCTTGGCTTCGCAGGTTTCGAGGGGCCGAACAGCGTTTCGTACTGCTCCCGGCTCAGGCGGTAGAGGGTCTGGATGTTCTCCGGCGCAAAAGCCTCCTGGGGCGTCAGAACGCCGGAGACGCCCTGGGGGGAGACGCAGACCACGGCGTCCGCGATCTTCTGCGCCATGTCCAGCTCGTGCAGGCTGACGAGGACGGCAAGGTGCTGCGTGTGGGCCAGCGTTTGCAGGATGCTCAGCAGCTCGATCTTGCCCTTGATGTCCAGAAAAGACGTGGGCTCGTCCAATAGGATGACCTCCGGCTGCTGGCAGATGGCGCGGGCCAGCAGGATGCGCTGGCGCTGGCCGTCGCTGATGCAGTTGAAGTCCCGCTCCGCGAGAGCGGAAGCCCCCACCAGAGCCAGCGCATCGCGCACGGCCTGCCGGTCGGCCTCGGAGAGGAGGCCCAGCCGCCCGGTGTAGGGGATGCGCCCGGCTGCGGCAAACTCGAAGCAGGTGGTCAGCTCGGTGCGGCGGGTGTGGGGGAGCATGAGGGCGAGCCGCTGTGCGCGGGCGCTGCCGGTGTAGGCGGTCAGATCCTGTCCGTCCAGCAGCACCGCGCCGCCCATGGGGGCCAGCTGGCCCGCCAGTGTTTTGAGCAGGGTGGATTTGCCTGCGCCGTTCGGCCCGATGAGGGTCAGGATCTGCCCCGGCCGGACGCCCAGCGCGATATGCTCGGCCAGCGGTGCTTTGCCGTAGCCGACGGCGAGGTCCTGTGCCTCGCAGGAAAATTCGTTCATCGTGCACCCTCCTGATTCCGGCGGATGAGCAGCCAGATGACCACCGGTGCGCCGAACACCGCCGTCACAGCGCTGATGGAAAGCTCGGTGGGGGCGAACAGGCTGCGGGCGATGAGGTCGCACAGCAGGCAGAACGCCGCCCCGCCCAGGCAGCAGCCCGGCAGGACGAACAGCGGCCGGGCGCTGCCCAGCAGCTGCTTGACGAGGTGCGGCACCGCGATGCCCACAAAGGAGA
>OGKE01001128.1_pt1 | contig 19368 bp, 9 predicted proteins | sample 1572341 | NCBI WGS metagenome assembly OGKE01 (sample SAMEA2582091, study PRJEB24529) | metagenome | biome: Human gut stool | place: China | collected 2011
TGTACTGTATCCTGCCTCCTGAAATCCATTTTTCAGATAAAACTCCTTTCTTTTTTTCCGCTCTTCATAATTGTCACAGTTCTCATCTACTACCTCTATATTCAGAATGATCCTGCGTGCCGAAAACCGGCGGCGTAATGCCTGCAGGATTCTGCTTCCATACCCCTGACCTCTTTCATCCGGCTCGATTGCAAAATAATACAGATAGACCACATCCTCAAAATAAACCAGATGGATAAATCCTACTAAAATATCATCATCATATACCTGCATCAGATCTGCTGTTGATGTGCGGCCTGCTTTTCTCAAAATCCAGAAGGGAATCTGTTCTTCTTTTGGAAATGCCTCATCATATAAGCTTTTAATTTCATTCAGTCTCTTTTTATCATTTCTTGCATTTACAAAGCGTAACATAATTTTCATTTTTCCTTTCTACTACTGATTCCTGTTGTCTGTCCACCCCTGCATGATTCTCATTTTTTCTCACTCTTTCAATCAATCTTTCTGATCTTTCGGTCATATGTATAAATTCCGTTGACTTCTTCTTCAATATCTGACCACTGTGTATAGACACTGGCACACAAACCTTCAGCCATTAATTTTTTCACCTGTTCCATTCTTTTTCTGTATCGACGGTTCAGTGCTTTTTTATTCCTGCAGATCCCATATCCATAAAGTTTTCCACAGGCACTATGTCCTTCGATCCGGTAACTGTATCCTCCAAATTCCGAAAGAACTGCCGCCCTCTCCTTTTCCGGGTGGATCTTCAGCTTAAAGAAATAATTATGAAGACTGCAAAAATCTCCTCCCCCCTGATCGAACCACCCACTGGCCTGATCGATCAGCCGGTCAGGATCTTCTTTTCTGAGAATCGCGGTCATATCTTCCGTCTGAAACTGCCCCCAGCCCTCATTAAAGATGACCCAGGCGGCAATACTTGGATGCCCTTTTAACCGATGTACCGTCTCCCTCATTTCTTTCACAAATTCCAGACGGCCTTCCTTTTCTTTCCTTGCCAGCAGCCCCGGATAAATATCTCTCATCCGGATCTTCCACCACGACATCAGCGTTGCCGCATACGTCACAAACCAGTGCTTATATTTTCCCCCGCCATTGACCATATCCTGCCATACAACCAGCCCCAGCCTGTCGCAATGATAATACCATCTCTGCGGTTCTATTTTCAAATGCTTCCGTACCATATTAAATCCGCATTTCTTCATCTGCTCCAGATCAAAGATCATAGCTTCATCTGAAGGTGCGGTATACAGTCCATCCGGCCAGTAGCCCTGATCCAGTACTCCATTCTGATACTGTATCTGATGGTTCAGGCAAATCCGCATGGATCCCTGTCCATCTTTTTCCAGTGTGAATTTTCTCATGGCAAAATAACCTGCTATCCTGTCTTTCTCCATTTCAACAGTAAAATCATAAAGATATGGTGTATCACACGTCCACAACTGCACATCCTGAACCGGAATCTCCAGCCATTCATTCGTCTTTCCATATATTTCGCTCCCGATCATGCCCTCCACTGGATTATCCGGTACATTTTTCTCCAGTTCTTTGTGGATCTTTGGCTTTTGCAGCACGATCTTTACAGCATATTCTGCATCAGACCGGACTATGATACGGACTTTTTTCTCATCTGGTTCAGGGATTGTCTCCACTTCTTTTATATACTTTTCCGGCACTCTTTCCAGCCAGACAGTCTGCCAGATTCCACTTTGAGCCGTATAGAACATACCGCCTCTTTCCAGCTTCTGCTTTCCCCTGGAATGATACGATGTATCACTCAGATCTTTCACAGCCACAACCAGTTCATTTTCTCCTGCCTGCACTGCCTCTGTGATCTCAAATTCAAAAGGCAGATACCCACCTGTATGCTTTCCGATCCGCTGTCCGTTCACCCATACAACGCACGCCTGATCCACAGCTCCAAAGTGAAGAAGCAGTCTTTCCTCTGTCAGGTCTGCTCCCATCCCGGATTCCGGATCTTCCTCTGAAAAGGATTCATCTGCTCTTTTTGTCTTATGCCCGTCAACAGAAAATGTCCGGTGATACCACAGATATTCATCCGGCATTAACTGACGGTTCACACCTGATAATGCTGCCTCCGGTGAAAAAGGAACTAAGATCTTCCCGTCAAATTCTTTCGGGCATACAAATTCCTGTGTAAATGCATAGTCCCAGTACCCATTGAGATTCAGATAACTGTCCCTTACCATCAGCGGTCTTGGATATTCGTCAAGTACATGCTCTTTATCCAGCGTCTCTCCCCATACAGTAAAAAGCTGCTCCATACTAAACTCCTCCTTCTATGGATGAATGATCTTATAAAGCGTCTGTGCCACATATTCCAACCGGTCGCAGTCCACAAAGGAATAATTCATAACATACGTATTTTCATATCTGCTGTCTTTCTGTTCCGCATTATAAAAAGAAGACAACGTTGCCAGCCGGATTCCTTTCGCCCTTGTCTTTAAAAGAAATTCCTGCTCACTCATGGAAGTATTGACATGCATCAGGAAATGCACACCTGAATCCTCTTCACTGATCGTAATATATTTTCCCAAAGGCTCTCTGAGAAATGTACTTAAGATCAGATCCCGCTTATGCTGATAATAGTTTCTCAGCCTGTTGATATGCTTCTCAAATGCACCTGCATTCATAAATGCTGCCAGTGTATACTGTTCAAAGTTAGACACAGTACAGGAATAAAATGAAAGTTCTCTGTAATATTTCTCTGCCAGTGCTTCAGGAAGTACCATATAACTGATTCGGACAGTAGAACAGAGTGTCTTCGCAAATGTATTAATATAAATCACCTTGCCTGATACATCGATACTCTGCAGGGACGGAATCGGTTTCCCCGCAAGTCTTAACTCACTGTCATAATCATCTTCTATGATATACCGTTCCTTTTTTCTCGTAACCCATCCAAGCAATTCATACCTCTTGCTGATCGGCATCACCATTCCGGTCGGGAAATGATGAGATGGGGAAATATGCATGATATCTACTTTTTTTTCTTCCAGTTTCTTTGCAGAAGTTCCCTCTTCATCCAGATCAATATACTCATACTTTACACCCATACTGCGGTAGATTTTTGCAATCTTTGGATAGCCCGGATTCTCCACTCCATAACAGACATTTCTCCCAAGAAGCTGGATCAGAATACTGTACAGATACTCTGTTCCTGCTCCGATAATGATCTGTTCCGGTCTTACATACATGGCACAAAATTCTTTAAGATAACTGGAAATACTTTTCCGCAGTTCCATCACACCTCCACAGGGGGGATTGATCATCATTTCCTTCTGATAATCATTCATGACTGCCCGCATGGTCTTATTCCAGATTGAAAAAGGAAATGCAGCATGCTCCGTCTGATTGCTTGTAAAATCCGCAATAAATGCATTTTTTCCTCCGGTCAGAAGTACTTTGTCCCCGGCTTTTGCAGTCCGTGAATCTGTCCCCTGCTCTTCCGCCTCATACGTTTCTGACGTATACTCTGTCTGATGTACCGGAATCCCACTCAGATCCGACACATAATACCCGCTTTTAGGAATGGAATAAATATATCCTTCTGCAAGAAGCTGACCATAGGCATTCTCTACCGTGATCACGCTTATAGCCAGATTTTTCGCAAGTGCCCGCTTGGAAGGCAGCTTCTCACCACTTAAGATTATCCCCTGTATTATGTCATTTTTGATACATTTATACAAAAATTCATACAGGGAATCTGACCCTATATTTTCAAAATTATATGTCAACATCTATTCTATTTTCTCCATTCTGACCTTTTTGATTATATCTAAATTGAATATTTTCCTATAGTCACAATGCAATTATACTAATACCTGTCGAAATTGTAAAGAATTTCCACTATATTCTAAAATACGATTCTTAAAGGGAGGATTTACCAATGAATACAAACGAAAGATATGAACTGAACAAAAATCTGGCTCAGATGTTAAAGGGTGGTGTCATCATGGATGTAACGACACCGGAGCAGGCAAAAATTGCAGAAGCAGCAGGTGCATGTGCAGTTATGGCTCTTGAACGGATTCCGGCAGATATCCGTGCAGCAGGTGGTGTTTCCCGTATGAGTGACCCGAAAATGATCCGTGGAATCCAGGAGGCAGTGTCCATTCCGGTTATGGCAAAATGCAGAATCGGGCATTTCGCAGAAGCACAGGTTCTTCAGGCCATTGAGATTGATTATATCGATGAAAGTGAAGTTCTTTCCCCTGCTGATGATGTATACCATATCAACAAGCGTGACTTTGACGTTCCTTTCGTCTGCGGTGCAAAAGACCTCGGAGAAGCTTTAAGAAGAATTAATGAAGGTGCTTCTATGATCCGTACAAAGGGAGAGCCGGGAACCGGTGATATCGTCCAGGCTGTCCGTCATATGCGAATGATGAACAGTGAAATTGCCCGGATCAAAGGAATGCGTGAAGATGAGCTCTTTGAGGCAGCAAAGCAGCTTCAAGTTCCATTTGACCTTGTTCTCTATGTCCATGAAAACGGAAAACTTCCGGTCGTAAACTTCGCAGCCGGTGGTGTCGCAACTCCTGCAGATGCAGCCCTGATGATGCAGTTGGGAGCAGAAGGTGTCTTCGTCGGCTCCGGTATCTTCAAGTCCGGTAATCCGGCAAAACGTGCCGCTGCCATCGTTCAGGCTGTAACAAATTATACTGACGCAAAACTGATCGCTGAACTTTCCGCAGATCTCGGAGAAGCCATGGTCGGTATCAATGAGCAGGAAATTGCACTTCTTATGGCTGAAAGGGGTAAATAAGACTATGATGATTGCAGTTCTTGCCCTGCAGGGGGCATTCATAGAACATGAACATATGCTCCAGAAGCTCGGTGCAGATACCATCGAACTCAGAAAAACTGATGATCTGCAAAAAGACTTCAACGGTCTCATTCTTCCCGGTGGTGAAAGCACTGTCCAGGGAAAACTTCTGCATGATCTTGATATGTTTGAACCTTTAAAAGAAAAAATCTGCTCCGGTATGCCGGTTCTCGCAACCTGTGCAGGAATGATCCTGCTCGCTTCGGATATTGCCGGTCAGGAGGAATCCTACTTCGGAACTCTTCCCATGACAGTCAGACGAAATGCCTATGGCCGTCAGCTCGGCAGTTTCCACACTACTGCCAACGCCAACGGAATCGGTGAAATCCCTATGACTTTCATCCGTGCACCTTATGTGGAAAGCATTCATGCTGATGCAGCCGGAGAAAAACCGGAAGTTTTAAGTGTCGTACAGGATCGGATCGTCGGAGTAAAATATCACAATCAGATGGCATTTGCATTTCATCCGGAACTGGATCAGGATACAAAGATCCATGAAACATTTCTTGGAATGATCCATAAATAACCTGGTTCACTCACTAACAAAACAGTTGACTTACTGACAAAACAGACGAGATCAGAACCGTATCAGTTACGTTCCGAATCCCGTCTGTTTTTCCTTCTATTTACAACACTTTTATTCTTTATTATGCCTTTGTAGAAGTTTCATCAACACCGTCCACTTCATATTATGCAGCAGCATTTGCATTGATACTGTCTATTACTCTTTTAATTCCCATCCATACTGTTATATCCTTAAAAATCTCAACGACACTTCCCTGATCAGTAAATGGTGCTTCCTGAAGAACTGAAAAATCTTTCAGCATTCCATTATGCACGATATATTCTACAATCTGGTTCACAAAATAAATCTGTCTGCTATCAAGATTCGTATCCGTCAGATATTCTGAAAATGCTTCCTTTGCCGCATTCATATCAAGTCCGACAATCTCACGAACAAATTCGCCCAATGGCTTTTCCCCTATTTCCTGTTCGTAATCAGACCTTGTTCCAACTTCTTTCCACAAAATTTTTTCCAGACTCTCTATATCTGTACTAGTCAGTGGCTGATTTGTCTTAAGCTTTGCAATAGCAATATTATCCTGATGCTGTCGGATATAAAACTCTGCTTTTGCCTTATAATTCTTCAGCTCGTCATTCTCAAGTTCCGCTTCTTTCCACTCGATTGACAATACATCATCTTCAAAATTCGTATCATAGCGTCTTTTCTGTCCTGGGATATATTTCATCAGATTACGCAACTTTTCTCTGATTTCTTCAAATTCATCCACTCCGGCCTCTTCAACATAATCCGTAGTAAGAATCTGTTGGATCAGATCTGTCTGTGCCTGGATCTCAGGAATATTAGCCACACCTGCTACTCCTTTTACTTTCTTTCGCAGATCTCCTCTTGCTTTTATATCCTTTTTTCCCATCAGATATGCAAGCTCTATCCTATACATCAATGCATCAAATCTGACTGCATTTGCCTCGTCCTCTTCCGGCTGAATCAGTGGAGAAACTTCTTCTTTTACAGTCACGGTATCTCCATAAGTAAGAGCCTGATAATTCGTTTCATCAGAATACATTTCAACGTATTTCAGGTGCTGCCGTACTGCGAAATTATCTCTTGGTAATTTCTGTACTCTTTCGCTCATTTCCCTGACCAGCACATTTCTGTATGCAATCAGACGATCTGTCTGATATTCTGCCGACTGAAGCTGATATGTAATTTCAAACTTCAAATTAAAAACTGCACTTTGAAGAGCGATCATCTTCGCCGATGCCCGTCCCTTATTTAAACGGAAAAATTCAAAATTCCCACAGAAATCAAAAATGTAAAATTTCTGTTTATCCTCACCATCCAACTGCTCCGGGCAAAGTCTTGTACCGCGTCCGATCATTTGCCAAAATTTTGCCTTACTCATGACTTTTTTGAAAAAGACCAAATTCAAAATCTCCGGTACATCAATCCCTGTATCCAACATATCAACTGAAATTGCAATCTGTGGCATCTTCTTCGGATCCGCAAACTCATCAATCGCACTTTGTGCATAGGTCATTCGATTATCAATTACTCGTGCATAATCTGGAAGATATGGATACTCTTTATTAAATACTTCCAGTATCTTTTCTGCATGATTATGATTCTTCGCAAAAATAATTGTCTTACCTAATTTCTGACCATACTCAATCTTAATTCCTTCTGTCATTAAAATATTTAATGCCTGCCTGATCGTATCTTCATTAAAAATCCAGGTATTTAATTCAGAGGAAGAAATAACTTCAGGAATCTTGCCCTCTTCATCCACAAAGGTTCTTTCATATTCTTCTTTTTCTTCTTCCGACAATTCATCATAGACAATTCCCTGATCAATAAATTTTAACTTTGATTCAATCGAAATATAATCTACAAGATACTCATCTTTTACCGCCTGAGCAAGATCATATCCATAAGTCGGCACCCCATCTTCTAATTCAAACACCTCATAGGTATTCTTGTCAATTTCAGACTTGGGGGTTGCTGTCAATCCTATCAATGGAGCATCAAAATAATGGAAAATATCCTTATATTTATTATAGATCGACCGGTGTGCCTCATCGCAAATCACAAGATCAAAGTGACCACAAGTAAAAAGCTTCCCCTCTTTATCGTTTACAACATCAATGCAGTTGATCATCGTCTGATACGTAGAAAAGACGCAATGTGCATTATAATTATCTTTCTCTTCTACAAGATTTGTGCAGGAAAGACTGGGAAGCAGATTAACAAAACTTCTCTTTGCCTGCGTAACAAGAGAATTACGGTCTGCAAGGAATAAAATATTCTTTACCCACCCGGCATCCAACAGAATCTTACATAAAGCAATCACCGTTCTTGTCTTACCTGATCCTGTTGCCATAACAAGCAAGGCTTTTCTGCGGTTCTTTTCATCTAAACTGCTACATACTGCCTTAATTGCCGCCTCCTGATAATAGCGTCCTGCGATATTTTTATCCACCGTAACATTCTTAAGGCTTGTCCTCATCGCCAGCAGATTAAACCACTTTTCCAGATCTCTTTTTGAATAAATGAAAGAGCATTTTCTTTCAGGATATTGTCCGTCTATAATATGCGTTTCAAATCCATTCGTAAGGAAAATAACCGGTCTTCTTCCACACTCTTTTTCTATAATATCTGCATATAATTTTGCCTGCTGCCGTCCCACAGCCACATCTGCACACGTTCTTTTCGCTTCAATAATTGCCAGCGGTCGGTGCATATCATCATAAAGAACATAATCTGCATAACCTGTTCCTGATTTATTTGCCATTCCTGAAAGAGGGACTTCATTTATCCAGTCCTTTCCTTCTGTCCATCCGGCATCTGTAAGCATAGCATCTATATAGAGCTTTCTTGTATCATATTCTGACAGATCAAGCGGCTTTGGTGTATAGGTCTGCTGCTGCTCCTGTCTTCTTGCTGAAAGTTCTTCCTTCAATGAAGCATTTTCTTTCAGTAACTTCTGCAGATCAAGTCCCTGCTGAGCTGTCTTTTCCTGCTCTTTTACTAATTCTTCTTTTATCGCATCAGCAGCTTCTTTGGATTCCTTTGCTTTTTTAGCTCTCAACGTGATCAATGTTGGATTAAAATCACGTTCTTCATATTCCTTTGCATAACAATACGCCACATAATCAAGAAAAATATATAAATTTTCAAGACAAAGCATCGCCTCATCTTTTCCTAACTTTCTGTTGCTATGTGCTACATTATTTCCACATCTGCGGATATAATCCATTCTTTTCCAAATATCAGAACCTACAATCTGTCTGTATTCCCCTACATTCATCAAACTCTGAAGATTATCCTGATAAGGCATTTCAAGCTCTACATCTACTGAATACATCCACTTAACTGCAAATTCCATGGCACGACGACAGTTCAGGATACAAGCTTCCGGATCAATAAGAATAATTCTTTCAGCAGATATCGCAATGTCCGCAAAAGCAGAAAATTTTGACTCATTTTTTAGATAATCGAAATTTGTAACCATACCTCGCCCCTCCGTTGACTTTACTTTCATTTGAAAGATGATCTGGTACTCGCTTCCTTGATAATAATTACTATAATGATACCACTAAAGTGGGAGTTTTAAAATGCTTTTGGTTAAACAACTTTTGATTTGTCTACTTGTTCTGCAAAGCATACAAACTCATCTTGTTTCCCTCTATCAGCTATTGGAATCTCAAATCCTTTAATCATGCCAAGATTCAGATTCTTCTGACGGACTCCTCTTCTCTGAGAAAGAAAATGTTCTTTCATAAGCTGTAGAGAATAATACAACCAGACAATATTTACCGTTTCATTTGGTTCTATACATGCACAAGCCTGATTTGATGCTGAAGCTTTTTTGAGGATTCCCATTTTAAATGCGGCAGTATCATACATACCAACAAGCATACTACCTGCTTTGAACAACTTAGCAGCACTTTCTTGAATTGCTTCCTCTGTTATTTTTTCGATTGAGCCTTCAAGATAAAGTGTGTTTAGTTCTCCAGCAGAATACCAATCAATCTCGCCTGTGAAATATGCTGGATTAGTACGAGAAGGTGTTCCTCCACTATTCCAAACTCCAAGGTCATTTAAGCACATCATCGGAAGATTATTTGCGTTGTATATTGGATCACCAAACATCTCGACAAATCGGGCTTTGATTAATAGGTCAAGCTGTTCTATTTCTTGTTTTCTAGTCTGAATTACAACAGATACTTTATCAAGAATCTCACCAATCTCTTTTTGTTCTTCTAGTGAAGGCACTTTAATTTCTAATTCTTCTAATAAAGATTTTCTGACTGATGGAACAGTCGTTGATTCTGCAAGTTTTTCCATCTTTAGATTTCTCATGTAGTAAAAGAAATAATCCAATCGAAGTTTATCCTGAATAGGTGCAAGTCCCATCGCATTATTATCAATTAGGCAATCTGCACTGGTAATAGCCCTTCTATTCAGTTTGACTGCTTCTCCAATCTTTGCAAAAACAACTGTATCTTTAGGTAAAATACAACCTTTAATTTCTTTTGCTATTTCACCTGAAATATAATTATTGCAAACACTCAAATATGTATTCCCAAGTTGAACATTATTTGCAATATCACTTACTTTATAAAAAGCATATTCACCTTCATCATTTCCCTGATACTTTGTCGGAAAACCTGTACCAGAATAAAAAGTGCATACTTCTTTTAATTTAGCCATCTATCATCCCCACAAATTACAATTTGCTTTTCCTTTCTTATTTTTATTATCCACCATAAAACCTTAAACTTCCCACACTGTATCAGCCTACTTCATCATAAGTCTTGACAAATGTAATTATTATGATAATACAATTAATAGTCAACTTGTGAAGGAATAAAGCTGGGTTTCCGAATGGGAGTAGGTATATACAATACTTAAAATCCTTTGCTCCTGGAGTTGGCTATTTTTTTGATAATTTATTCTTCCAGTCATTGAGTATCGTACTCGGTGCTTTTTTATTTCATCATAAATAAAATCTATTGCCTGTTGAGAATAACTATATTGAGGCTGTGTTGAAATTAATTCCCTCTACATTTTCAATAACTTTTCAAGTTCATCCATTTCTTTTCCGATTTCATTTTCAAGTTCCCGAATATTCGCCATAATTTCAGAAGTCGGTGGATACTCTACCGGGATGTATTCTACCTCTTTATATTTATTAATACTGAGATCATACTCATTTTCTACAATATCTTTTTTCGGAACCATGAAAGATTGCTCTGTACGCTTTCTGTCCACTTCTTTTTCACGATTTTTGAATCTTTCTATAATGTCCGGGATATCATTTTCCGCAACAGGAGTCCGCTTATCATCCAAGCTAAATCCATCAGCTTTCATATCATAGAACCATACATGATCTGTTCCACCATGTTCTGTCTTTGTAAATATCAAAATTGCAGTGGATACTCCTGCATATGGTTTGAATACACCGGATGGCATGGAAATTACTGCCTCTAAACGCTGATTTTCTACAATTTCTTTTCGAATAGATTTATGTGCTTTGGATGAACCAAATAACACTCCATCCGGTACAATACATGCACAACGTCCACCAATTTTTAATATACGCAAAAATAAAGTTAAGAAAAGAAGTTCCGTCTTCTTTGTCTTACATACTTTCAGCAAATCTCCCGACACTGATTCCGCATCAAGACTTCCCTTAAAAGGTGGATTTGCCAGTACAAGAGAATACTGTTCTTTATCCTGATTCTGATCCGACAAACTGTCTCTGTACTCAATAAAAGGATTGTCAATCCCATGCGTCATCATGTTCATCGCTCCGATACGAAGCATGGTACGATCCATGTCATACCCATGGAACATATGATTCATGTAGTGATCTTTTTTCTTCTTATCATAGAAAATTTCTTCTTTTTTCTTTTCTTTCAAATACTCACCAGCCACTACCAAAAATCCCGATGTTCCACATGCCGGGTCACAGATGATCTCGTCACTGGACGGATCCATCAACTCTACCATCATACGAATAATATGTCTTGGTGTCCTGAACTGTCCATTCCGCCCGGACTGTGCAATCTTGGAAAGAAGATACTCATAGACATCTCCTCGCACATCAGTCGTCTGAATTTCATTCATCACCGCATAAATCTCATCCAGAGAATCTACTACCTTTGATAATACTAATGGTGTAGGCAATTTAAAGATTGCATCATCCATATATTTAGAATAAGCACTGTTCTTATCACTGTGCAGCGTTTTAATAAAAGGAAAGACCCATTCCTGCATCACAGAATACATTCTGTCAGCCGGGAAATCATGAAATACCGACCATTTTAACTGATTCCCACTGATTGTTCTTTCTCCAATCTTCACTTCTTCTGAAAAAATACTCTGATAAGGCAATCCCAGCATGGCACTTTCTTTTGCCCGTGTATTATCAGCCTCATCTAAATCATGAATAAACATCAGATAGGTAATCTGTTCAATTACTTCCAATGGATTCACCAGTCCTCCTGCTGCAAAAATATCCCATAATGCGTCAATTTTATTTTTTAATTCTCCTGTAATCATATCATTTCTCCAATCAATTATTTATTATTCCAGGTATACTTTGTATATCTTCCACCACCAATTTTGGTTATTTCATCGGTTTCCATCAATTCTGCAAGGGTTCTCTGCACTGTTACCTGACTGATATCAGGACATCTTTTTAAAAGTTCTGATTTTGTAATCGTCCCCATGGTAGTCCGTATTATTTCTCTTATTCTTTCAGGTTTGGATAAGTTTTCTGTCGTCAGCCATTTCACTCTCGACGAGAAATCTCTGTATGCCGCCACAATCACCCCCAGCATATACTTTACAAACGGTTCATAATCATTCGCATTTTCATGCCACTTTATGGAACTTTTCTGTAAAGAATCATAATAAACTTCTTTTGTATCTTCTATCAGTTTTTCAATACTGATATATTTACCGACAATATATCCGGCTCTATATAATAATAATAAAGTAAGTAGACGACTCATCCTCCCATTCCCATCACTAAAAGGATGAATACACAAAAAATCAAGAATAAACATCGGGATCAAAATAAGTGGATCTATCTGCTCCATATAAAGTGCTTCTTCAAATGATCTGCACAATTCTTCAACTGCTTCTGGTGTCTCCCATGCCGGAACTGGGTTAAATCGGATTGATTTATTTCCTGTAGAATCCTCTTCCTCTATAATATTGTCAACCACTTTATATTTTCCGCCTGTATCTGCCCCTTCAAATTTATATAAATCTCTATGTAACTGCAAAATGATGGTCGATTTCGGTGGAATATAATCATGATTTTCATGAATTGTATTCAACACATCTCTGTATCCGGCTATTTCACGTTCACTTCTGGTCTTTGGTCTCGTTGTATCTTTAACTAATGCTCTTAGCCTTTCATCTGACGTATAAATTCCTTCGATCTTATTCGATGCTTCGGTACTTTGAATTTTTGCAATCTCAACCAACTGCGTTAACGTGTCTGCTTTGGATTCAATAAATAGTGTCTGTTCTCCTTTAAATTCATGTATCTGTGATAGATAAGATACTATTTCCGGTGTGAGTAATGCTTTCCATTCCTCACGATAATCAAATTTTCTCATGCACGCTCTCCATTATCCTGCTCTTTTTCTTATTATTGGCTCATCACCCACAACAAACTATAATCTGATCTTTCCAAATCGTCCTTAATCTGACACAGGTATAGTATATCTTTTAATTTTATCATTGTCAATTTAATTTTATCATTCTGCTAAAAATGATAAAATTAAAGAAGAGTCATCACACTCTCCGGTGTTCTGACTCTTCTTCATTTTCATCTGACCATCTGTTCTATTAACTTCAGATATCTGTCAGTTTCATTATTTATTTACGATTTCTGCGTCTTCTGGTCTTCTGAGCAACTGTTCCGAAGATCACTCCTGCTGCTGCAAGAATTGTTACGATCATTGCCATAAATGGTGCGGTATCTCCAGTCTTCACTGTACCTTTATTTGTCGTATTGTTCTTACCTGCTGCATTTGTATTGTTCGGTGTTCCAGGCTTATTTACATTATCACCCTTATTATTATTTCCCTGGTTATTATTGCCCTGGTTATTGTTTCCACCATTTCCATCATCTGCTTTTACAAGACCTGCATAAGCTGCTTTAAGTGCTGCAACTGCTGCATCTACATCTGCCTGAGATGCATTTTCATCAGCAAGAACTGCCATTGCCTTTTCATAAGCAGCTTTGTAAACTTTCCAACTGTCTGCTGTAAAGTTTTTCTCTTCTAATCCTGCACAATTATTGACAACTTCTGTAAGTTTGTCCTTATCAGCCGGTGTCGGTTCAGGAGTCTCCGCTGCTTCCAGCCCACTGATTGCATCTACCAGATTTGCAAGTGCAAGCTGAACATCATAGTTAGTCGCATCTGCATTATTTACAACTGCCTCTGCTGCTTCAATCTTTGTCTGAAGAACAGCCCAGCTCTCTGCAGTATAATCAGCTTCATTTAATGCTTTTGCTTCAGCAAGTGCATCTGTCAGTCCGCTCTTATCTACTACTTCTGTATCTGTCGTTGCTTCTGCTGCACTGGTGATACGGATTTCTGCTGCCATTGCCCACCAGTTATATACCTTGGTAGATTTAGCAAGCAGTTTCACATTTGTTACATTTTCAATCGGATCAAATTTTGCCATCTTCCAGGAAGAAGTATTCTCCCATGTTCCATCGCTTACCTTTACATAATCCGCTGAATCTGCTGTCTTAACATAAATCTCATAATCAGCAATTGTAACCAAGGCTCCAGCTGTAACCGGTCCTGGCAGATAACGAAGTCCGTCAACTGTATGTGCCTCCGGGAACTGAAGGTCAATCCATCCCTCTCCATTCTTGATTGTTGTAGCATATCCTGAATAAGCTGTCATCCATGCAGTTGTCACATCATTATCAAGAACATATTCTGCTTTTCCAATATTACTTCCGTATGTTCCACCGTCTTCGCTTCCTGCTGTTGCGATCACGCCTTCAACAGAAATATCATTCTTCGTACTGCTTTCTTCATTTGTATCAATCGAAGCAATATAATTAATTGCACCATTCAGTGCATAATATGCACTTTCGATTTCATCTGCTGATGTCTTATCTCTGTTCACTGCAACCTTTGCCTTGGTAAGAGCATCATCCAGCTTCTTCCAGTCAGCAGCAGTATAATCTTCTTTATTGTATCCTTCTGCCGTCGCAATCAGATCTTTCAGTGTATCAATCGTTATATTCTGCTCAACTTTTTCAATCACAAGATTGTCAAGAACCAGTTCTTTGTATCCACCAAAGTTGGCCTGTGCAGAACTTGAATTTACGCCCTGCAGATCTGGTGCTGTGCTTGTTGAGTAAATACCAAACCATGTCTGACCTGTAATATCACCAACGATTTCTCTCTCATAATGAGCAGTTGTTCCCAGTGATTTTTTCAATGTTTCCAGATTGGTTGCTCCTGTATACTCACCTGCACCTACAACAACACCATAAGTATCGTCACTACCTGCCTGATAATCAAAGCTTACTTTGTATGTAACACCAGGCTCAAAACGGAAGTTCTGCGGAATTGTCTGATATGCCAGCTTGCTTCTCTGGGTCAGACCATTGATCTTCACTGACCAGTCACCATCCAGAACATCATCCATCAGTTTTACATCCCATCCAGCCTGCGTATACTTGTCATGTCTTTCAGATAAATGAATTCTGTTATCTTCAACACCTTCGATTCCACCAACAACAAATGGATAAATTCCCTGTACATTTGTCTCGAAATCCTGCTCAAATCTTACAACTTCACCTTTCTTGTTCGTTGTAATATTATGAGAATCATTTTCCACTACACGTACATCATCAAAATAGGAATCTCCCTTGCCTGCTTCTTTTGAAAGTGTCAATGTAACCTTACCGCTTTCCGGTGCTGTAAAGAATACATACATATTCTGGAAATAGCTGCTTCCGTCTACCGTTGCACTGGAATTGCTGTGCGTATAGGCTTTTACATAGTTTTTCGCGATAGAACGTGTTGTGTAATTTGTTGCAAGTACATCATCACCATTCTTGATCGTCATTGTTGCTTTCGCATCACTGCGGTTATCAACACCAACTAAAACTGCATACTGCCGACCTGCCTTTAAGTCTGTCAGTTCCTGTGTCATGGATACTTTTCCACTCAGTTTCAGCATTGGATTACTGTACTGGCTCTTTGCAATAGTTGCTTCACCATCACCGGATTTTTTCCAGTTCTTTTCCAGTGAATCTAATCCACCGTTAAAACCGGCATCTACAATATGCATTCCCTCACTCCATGTGATTTTCAGGTTATTTTCTTCACCTTTGCATACTACATATGGAGTCTCAGATTCTGCTTCCAGTGTAATTCTTCCATTCTTTACTGCAACTGTCTTCTCATCTGTCTTTCCAAGATCTGTCAGCTTATAAACCTTAACACTTTTCAGGTTCTCCCATCCGTCCGGAACTTCCCAGGTTGTTGTTCCTCCGGCTGTATTCCAGTGATACAGCTTTTCTTTGGATGCCGCTACTTTTTCACCGCTCTCTGAATCCCAGATCCATGGAAGCAGATAACTTTCTGTTCCTTTTTTTCTTCCGTTCTGAATATCAGAATCGGTTCTGTCTCCTTTGGAAGGTGCTCCCTGTGCGATCACTTTTCCATTCAGGGTCATCGTTCTTTCTCTGTAGGCATCACTGCTGAAATCATTAGATCCTCTGGTCAGTACCAGTGTATCTCCATCATCATTCTTCAGAGTAATTTCCATATCCGGTACCCAGTTCGTTGCATCTCCTGCTGTAACAGGATCTCCATCTACCCATTTTACAATCTTGTAATGCTGGATAAATTTGGTTGTCAGATCATGAGTATAAAGGTTCGTGATGTAAGTATCGTAATCATTACGTCCCTGCCATCCTTCAAAATCTTTCATATTATAACCGCCAAGCAATGGCATCATTGCTGCACCGCCATAAGACGGATAATCAGCAACCCATGAATCTTTCTGATGGTTACGGAGGAATCTCATAACCTCACTGTTCTCACCTTTCTGGTTAGATCCACCATAGGTAAGGTCTGTTGCCCAGTGCTGGAATGTTGCATCATATTCATTTGCAACTCCCCATTCATTTGCCATACGCCATCCGTTATCATTGATCTCTTTGGAAAGCTTACGTGTCTGCCAGGAATCATCATTACTGCTTCCTGTATTATTTCCCCAGATATCTACATATACAAAATCCAGATTTGTTCCGACCAGCTTTTCCAGTGCATCAAATCTTGCTTCACGTTCACCGGTTGCAAGATCGTAGATACTGTCAAGTCCAACTGCCTGATCCAGCCAGTTCCAGCCATATCTGAGACTGCCATCTGTATAGCGGCGTACATTGTCGTCCTTAAATGCTTTTGCTTCCGGATACATCTCTCCTGCATTGACATGAATACCAAACTTCGCACCGTATTTCGCACCCTCTGTCATCAGGGTATTCATGTCATCTGCTCCACCGATTCTCTTACCGATATCAGCATAGTCTGGATGTGCGGAATCATGGCCTTCATTTGCATATCCCTTTAACAGAACAGACTGTCCGAGTCCGTCTGTATTCAATGCAACTCTCTTTACATTATCCAATGTCGTCAGGAACGGGTTCTGAGCCTGTCCACCAAAGTTCATTGCAATACGGTAAGCAACCAGTTCCGGTACTTCTTCACTCTTATATGGATTATTCATAATAGAACGGAATGCAACCGCACCATCCTGCCAGTCGATCTGAGCATCATCATTCATATCTCCGGCAATGATAACTTTTGCCTTTGGCATCTCTGTCTCTTTTACTACATAGCTTCTGTTCTGTGAATCTGTCACTACACGATGATAATACCATGCTGTACTTCCAAGTCCAAGTGTTACATAATCTTCTTTCTGTGCTGTAACCGCCTGAACACGTGTATTTCTTGAACCACCTGTAACAGTTGTCGCTACAGAACGTCCATCATTTTCAGAGTTACTCCACAGACCTGCACTCATTTCGTCATTGGAAACAAAACCATACATATAATCTTTGTTCAGAGAAGTAGCATCTGTAACTTCTACATATTCATCTCCGCTGACTTTGGTATTGGAAGACATTGCTGCACCCTTGAAATTAGCACCATTCTGACTACTTCTTACAGAAATCAGACTCTGGTTCGGAATTTCGATCGTCTGGATCGGATGTCCTGTTGCTGTATCTTCCAGCTTGTTCTCAATCTTTGTGATATTGAATGCCAGTGTATTATCCTTTGCAACTAACTCGGCAGTAATCACTGCATCAATGTCATTTCCTTTTACAGTCATAACATAGGTTGCTTTATCATCTGCAAATGTGGCCTTTACATCAGCATCTGATAATTCAACTGCAGTTCCATTGATCTTGACTGTATTGACCTTATCAGTCTGTCCGTAAAATGTCTTACCTTTCAAACTTCCTTTTTTCATTTCATACTTAACAACACTTGGGAATGTTGTTGAAGCATAAACATCCATATCAGATGTAGAAAGCTTCTTTGTGGTTACTTCTGCCTCAGCCTCAAGGACAATATCTTCTACAGTAATACCTTCTGTTCCTACTGTAACAGTCTTCTGAACAGTATTATAACCGCCCTTCATAATGGACATATTATATGTACCACTTGCAAGATTCAGGGTATAATTTCCACTTGCATCTGTTGTTACCTGCTGATCATCAACCTGTACTTTTACACCTGCGATTGCATTTCCGTCAGCATCTTTAACAACTCCGCTGACTGCATAAGTCTCTGCCGCAGCCTGTCCTGTATAATGAATGTTCTTCAGATATACATTCGTCACTGCGGATGCATTTGCATAACTTCCGCCTTTGATCGCAATCTTATTTCCAAGATCTGCAATTCCACTGAAATCTTCTGCCGTAAAGACAGTAGCTCCATTAATCTCAACAGTCACCTTTTTATCAGCTGTCCATGAAAGTTTTACCTTTACTTCTGCATTCTGTGCCGGAGCTGCTACTCTGGTTCCTGAATACCATGGATTTCCTGATGCTCCATACTTCTGCCAGAACCATCCCTGGTCATCATACCCGATCATCATGCCTTTGCTATCGCCATCATAACCAAGATAGACACCAAATCGGTCACCTGCTGTGCTGGTATTTACATTTGCTGACTTCATAGTAAATTCGAAGTATCCGGCTTCATCAAAATTAAATTGATTTGGATTCACAAATATGGCCGGTTTTGTTCCCGGATTATTTCCATTTCCTGAACCTGACTTAATATGAAGCCATCCATCCTCTACAGCACAAATCGCATCACTGCCGACTACACTGCTGGCTTCCTGTGTCCACTGATCATTGATCCCATCCTGCAATACAACTCTTGATTCTGCCTGTACTGCAACATCCTCACTTTGATCCTGAGTTTCTGCACTAACCGTGTAGAAATTCACAGGAGCCATTGTAGCAACAACAGTTGATGCAAGTACCAGGCATAACAACTTTGTCACTAATTTTCTTTTCATCTTTTTCCTCCTTGTAACTTTCTAATAAAACTCTTGTTACAATTTAGTATTTTATATGCTTTTTTGCCAATTGTATTTGCACTTTTATACCATTTTTTTGTACATTCAGCTTTGAAATGTATATTTTTTTGTCATTTTCGGATCTTTTTATTATAATTTTTTTGCAAATCCATAAATGTAAATTTAAAACTTGCCAGCTGCCTGGTCAGATAAGAAAAAACTAAAAAAGCAATACTCACCAGAGTACTGCTTCCCTACAAAACTATCTTCTATATTTATATACTTTCAAAACTACATACAGCTAAAAACCAACACCATCATCCATTTACCTATCACTGCTTTGGTTATGCCCTCGACCTATTAGTAACAGTCAGCTCCATGT
>OGKE01001142.1_pt1 | contig 18992 bp, 19 predicted proteins | sample 1572341 | NCBI WGS metagenome assembly OGKE01 (sample SAMEA2582091, study PRJEB24529) | metagenome | biome: Human gut stool | place: China | collected 2011
CTTCCAAAGATCCTGGCTTACGGCGTAGACCAGATCGTATACATTTCCTGCAAGGTTACAAGTCTTGTGAGAGACCTCCCGGCATTTTATGAGGCAGGATATGAGATGACCCACGCCTGTGCAGTGGATCAGTTCTGCCAGGGCGTTCATGTTGAGACGGTTGTTCTTTTGTCTCGATGAACGCGGCAGTCGGCAAATCGAGATGCAAGCATCTCGGCTTGCCTCGTTGCTCGCGCAAAAACCAGATGACACGATAGAGAGCGACTTAGACTTAGATGAGTTGGATGCAACCAGTGCTGAGTTGAAAGCTCGTGATCAGATGGAATGGGTCAGATTGGTAAATGGTATTCGTAATATGGCAGAAGAACTTGTGCTAAAAGAATTGGTGTAGATCTAAAGCGTGGAAAACTCCTTCGGGAGCTTTTGGCTGTTTATAAGATAAATTCTGTCGGAGATTTATTATAAAACATTACTTTACAAGAAGAATAAAAAAGCATATAATTCTTTTATAATATATTTAATAAAAGAGGGTAAGAAAACGGAAAATAAAGATAAAAAAAATATAACAAGAAAAAAAATAATTAATTATGTGCTGAACAATCATGTCACATCCAAGGCAGAAATCGCAAAAGAGTTAAACTTGAGTATGCCGACTGTGTTAGCAAATGTGAATGACTTGTTAGAAAAAATGGTGTTGGAAGAAACTGGGGAATATGCTTCGACCGGTGGACGGAAGGCAAAAAGTATAGGGATTAATAAGTCGTACTGTCATGCAATGGGAATTTTGATTACAGCGAATCATATAGAAATGGTATTAGTAAATCTTGGAGATGAGATTATAAAAAAAGATCGCATCCGTTTAAAATTTACAGCAGAATTATTCTATTGTACAGAGGTGGCACAAAAGGTCAAAACTTTTCTTGAAGGCGAAGTAGCGAAGGACACGCTACTTGGGATTGGAGTGGCGATTCCAGGAATTATTGATCAGAAAGAACGGATCGTTTTAAAATCCCATGCTTTAGGTATAGAGAATTATAGTCTGCGCTTTTTAGAGCAGGCTTTGGAAATTCCAGTATATTTTGAAAACGATGCTAATGCTGCAATGCTTGCAGAAAAAAAGCAAAAGTATCCAAATGCGATATATCTGTCTTTGAACCACACCTTAGGAGGTGCATTCTGCATAGATGGAAAGCTGTTTCGAGGGCAGAACCAGAAAGCAGGGGAGTTTGGTCACATGATACTCGTTCCCGGTGGAAGAAAGTGTTATTGTGGTAAATCAGGATGTGCAGATGCATATTGTGCTGCAAGTGTACTGACACAAGATAACAGGCAGTCACTGGATGCATTTATGGAAAAAATTGAAAGTGGTGATGAAAAAATTTTGCAGACATGGAATGAGTATCTGGATCATCTTGCTGTTTTGATATCAAATCTGCGGATGGCATATGATATGGATATCATACTAGGAGGTGATGTGGGAGGTGTATTGTCAGATTATATGATACCACTGGGAGAAAAAGTGATGGCATATAATGGCTTTGAGCATGATGTTTCATACTTGAAAAATTGTTCGTATAAGAAAGAAGCGTCGGCTGTTGGAGCCGCGAAATACTTTTTTACAAAACATATGGTAGAATTGTAAATTTTTTGAACGCAGATAAGCAGTCCACCGCATCTGGTGCGTAGGACAAGGGGATGTTTAGTCTGTTGGAGTTAGAAACTCCCACTGACAGGTTGCAAAGCGAATGCAGATGTCCGCTTTATATGTGTGAAAAACGAGAAGTTGTGTAAAATTAGAAAAAGATATTATAGTAAAAAACGGAAAGAAAACAGTAACTACGGTTTCCTTTCCGTTTTTGCGTGTTGATTGTGAAAAATACACAAAAAATGTATTTTAAAATTATGAAATATATAAAATTATGAAAAAACATATTGACAAATCGTGTTTACAGGATAATAATGTAATTACTTTAATAAAACGTTTTATAAAACATAAGATAAAACAATATAAAAAGGAGGAAACAATTATGTTACAGCAGGTAATGACAAATCCAGGAGAAATTATTTTCAGAGAGGTTCCGGTTCCGGAGGTAAAGGAAAATCAGGTGTTGGTAAAGATTATGAATATTGGTGTTTGTGGATCAGATATTCATGTTTATCATGGAAAACATCCGTTTACAAAATATCCGGTAACACAGGGACATGAGGTTTCTGGTGAGATTACAGAACTTGGAAAAAATGTCACAGAGTTTCATGTTGGACAGAAGGTGACGATAGAGCCGCAGGTATATTGTGGACATTGCTATCCATGTCGTCATGGAAAGTATAATCTCTGTGAGGAATTAAAAGTAATGGGATTTCAGACGACAGGAACAGCATCTGAGTATTTTGCAGTGGATGCATCGAAAGTAACACCGATTCCAGAAGATATGTCCTATGAAGAAGGAGCTATGATCGAACCTCTTGCGGTGGCAGTTCATGGTGTAAAACAGATGGGCGATGTGGCTGGCATGAATATTGCAGTCCTTGGCGCGGGACCGATCGGAAATCTCGTGGCACAGGCAGCAAAAGGAATGGGGGCAGCGAAAGTGATGATCACAGATATCAGTGATCTTAGACTGGCAAAGGCAAAAGAATGTGGAATTGATGTGTGTGTGAATACCAAAAATAAAGACTTCGGTGAGGCAATGATCGAAGCATTTGGACCGGATAAGGCAGATGTGATCTACGACTGTGCCGGAAACAATATCACAATGGGACAGGCAATTAAATATGCAAGAAAAGGAAGCACGATCGTACTGGTGGCTGTTTTTGCAGGAATGGCAGAAGTAGATCTTGCAGTGGCAAATGACCACGAACTTGACATTAAGAGCACGATGATGTACCGCCATGATGATTACATAGATGGAATCAGACTGGTAAATGAGGGCAAAGTTCATTTGAAACCGCTCATCTCAAAGACATTTGCTTTTAAAGATTATCTGAAGGCATACCAGTATATTGATGATAACCGCGAGACAACGATGAAAGTAATTATCAACGTCAGTGAAAAGTAAGGAGTTCGTATGGAAAATAAATATGGAATTGTCGGAGTTGCCCATGTCGGGCTTCCGACAAACGATTTACAGAAAACAGTTGAGTTTTATAAGAGTCTTGGATTTGAAGTAATTATGCAGTCTTATAATGAAAAAGCAGGGGAAAAAGTGGCATTTTTACAGATAAAAAATTACTGTATAGAGACTTTTGAAAATGGGCAGGCGGCAATGTCAGACGGTGCATACCAACATGTTGCACTTGATGTGGAAGACATTGAAAGTATGTATCAGAAAATCTGCAATGAAAAATACACGGTTATTACAGACGGAATCGAAGAACTGCCATTTTGGGAAAATGGTGTGAAGTTTTTTATGATTAAGGGACCAAATGAGGAAAGAATAGAGTTCTGTCAGAAACTCTGATAAAAATAGGAGGGACATATGGGAAGCGAAAACAAAAATGGAAAAGTACCGCTGATCAGTAAGATTGCATATGGGTTTGGTGATGTTGGATGTAATTTCAGCTGGATGTTCGTCAGTAATTTTCTGATGATATTTTATACAGACGTGTTCGGAATCAGTATGGCGGCTGTGTCAGCACTTATGCTTTTTTCAAGATTCTGGGATGCAATCAATGATCCAATCGTCGGGGGACTTACGGATAAAACAAAATCGAGATGGGGACGGTACCGTCCATGGCTGTTAGTAGCGGCACCAATTACAGCGATTCTTCTTGTTATGACATTCTGGGCAAGACCTGACTGGCCGCAGAATGGAAAGATCATTTATATGGTAATTACATATTGTCTGCTGGTTTTGGGATATACCTGTGTGAATATTCCATATGGAACCTTGTGTGGTGCTATGACACAGGATATTGATGAACGTGCAAAAATAAATACATCCCGTTCGGTTGCAGCGATGATTGCAATTGGTGTGTTAAATATTATCACAGTTCCACTGCTCAGCAAATTCGGCAGTCACAGTGCAAAGACAGGATATCTGACGGTTGCGGTCATATATGGATGTATTTTTACAGCCTGTCATTTCTTCTGCTTTGCGAAGACGAAAGAGGCAGTGATTACTCCGGAAAAAGAAAAAATTTCTGTAAAGATACAGTTGAAAGCAGTTATGCAGAACAGACCATATCTTCTTGCATTGGCAGGACAGATATTATTTGGATTTACATTATATGGTAGAAACGCAGATATTCTGTATTATTTTACATATGTGGAAGGGAATGCCTCCTACTACACAACTTATTCGATGTGCATCATTATTCCTTCTATCATCGGGGCAGCCTGTTTTCAACCATTATTCCGCAAGTTGAATAACAAAGGAAGAACAGCATCTCTCTTTGCTTTATTTACAGGAATTTCAATGTTGTCTATGTTTTTCTTCAATGCCAAAGAATCACCAGCTATTTTTTATGCATTATCTGGTCTCACACAGTTTTTTTTCTCTGGATTTAATACCGCAATCTATGCAATTATTCCAGACTGTGTGGAATATGGGGAGTGGAAAACCGGACTTAGAAATGATGGTTTTCAGTATGCATTTATTTCACTTGGAAATAAAATCGGAATGGCAGTTGGAACAGCACTTTTAGCAGGATTACTTGGAAAATATGGTTATATTGCAAATCAGACACAAAATGCAACTGTACTTTCAATTATGAAACATGCATTTACGACGATTCCAGGTGCACTTTGGATTGTGACTGCGGTTGTATTATTTTTCTACCGGTTAAATAAAAAACGTTATAACGAGATTGTGGAGGAACTGAAAAATGGAAGAAAAAGTTGATATCGTGGCATTGGGAGAATTGCTGATCGATTTTACGGAAGCAGGATACAGTCAGGATGGGAGAAAACTGTTTGAACAGAATCCCGGCGGTGCTCCGGCAAATCTTCTGACAGTTGCAAGCCACTTTGGGTATCGTACATCTTTTATTGGAAAAGTTGGAAACGATATGCATGGTAAATTTTTAAAGAAGACATTGCAAAAGGAAGGAATCAATACAGATGCTATTGTTGAAGACCCGGGTTATTTTACAACGTTGGCATTTGTGGAAATCGGTGAAAATGGAGAACGGAATTTTTCTTTTGCAAGAAAACCGGGTGCAGATACACAGTTAAAAAAAGAAGAACTGGACCAGACGTTAATTTCCGGATGTAGAATTTTTCATTTTGGATCATTATCGCTGACAGATGAACCGGCAGAAAGTACAACGATCGAAGCGGTAAAAATGGCAAAAGTAGCGGGTGTACTTATTTCCTATGATCCAAATTACAGAGCATCCCTCTGGAAAGATGAAACAACTGCAGTGGAGACAATGAAATCTGTGATACCGCTTGCGGACGTCATGAAAGTTTCAGATGAAGAAAGCCTTCTTCTTACCGGAGCTAAAAGCTATGAAGAAGCAGCAGAGGTGTTGCTTTCACTTGGCTTAAAACTGGTTGCAATCACACTTGGCGAGGACGGTGTACTTGTTGCAACAAAGAATGGAAAAGAACACGTTGCAGGTTTTCATACGAATGCCATTGATACGACCGGAGCCGGAGATTCTTTCTGGGGAGGATTTTTAAGCAGATTTCTATCCTTTAATAAGGCTGTCGAAGAACTCACCGGAGAAAATATCAGAGCGTGTGCTGTGCAGGGAAATGCAGTTGCATGTCTGTGCGTTCAGAAGCGTGGAGGAATCCCGGCGATTCCGTCGGCTGAGGAAGTGAAAGCGTTTTTAAAGGAAAACGTATAAAGAGTTACCCCTGTATAAAACGTTAAATTTGGTTTTGCAGGTAAATACAATATAGAAACTATACCCGAACGGGTGTACAATTTATTGAAAAATATTAAATTGTACCCGTTCGGGATTTTTTTGCCTGAAAACGTTGAAATTATACCCGAACGGGAGTATTATGATTGATATGAATAAAATTGGAAATTATATAAAAGAAGAAAGAAAAAAAGCTGGATTAACACAGGAAGAATTTGCCATGAGATCAGGATTAGGCTTACGGTTTGTAAGAGAATTAGAACAGGGAAAGGAAACTGTGCGTATGGACAAAGTAAATCAGGCATTGGCAATGTTCGGGAAAGAAGCTGTACCGGGAGAAAAGGAGGAATAACAAGTGGAGTCAGAATATAGAAAAGGATATGTTTATATTCAAAAAATTTTTGCCGGAACAATAGCTGAAACAGAAGAAGGATATGAGTTTTCTTATAATGAGGATTATTTGAAAAGAGAAGATGCAGTATCTGTAAGTTTGACGTTGCCATTACAAAAAGAGGCTTATAAAGCGACAGTTTTATTTCCTTTTTTTGATGGGTTAATTCCAGAAGGATGGCTCCTTGGTGTTGTAAGCCGTAACTGGAAAATCAATCAGAATGACAGATTTGGATTGCTGTTGTCGGTATGCAGGGATTGTATTGGAGATGTCAATATAAGAAATGGGGAAGAGGAATGAAATGTCTATGTTGTGGAAAAACAATAAGGGAGAATGCTTCTAATGCGGAAAAGGAGTGGAGCTGGCATAAAAAATGTGTGAAATCGTTTTTTATGACAGAAATGCCCTTTTTAGATATTACGAAGGAACAATTGGAAAGGCTCGCAAATGAGACTGTCAATGAGGGACTTACAGTACCAGGAGTTCAAAAAAAACTATCCTTGCATTTGTCCAGTGACACGAATGCAAGACTTACAATTGTAGATTATCCAACAGGGTATATTTTAAAGCCACAGACAGAAGAATTTGATTATATGCCTGAATTTGAAGACCTGGCAATGCGTCTGGCAGAGTTGATGGGAATCCAGACAGTGCCGCATGCACTGATAAAAATAAATGATGAGTACGCTTATATTACAAAGAGAGTAGATCGCGATATTGAAAAAAATGAGATAAAATTATATGCAATGGAAGATTTTTGCCAGCTATCGAATCGCTTAACGCAGGATAAATACAAAGGGTCTTATGAAAACTGCGGAAGAATCATAAAGAAGTATTCTATTACACCAGGGTTAGATTTATCAGAATTATACTTACGGGTTGTGGGATCTTTTATCATTGGAAATTCGGATATGCATTTGAAAAATTTTTCGTTAAGAGAAACTGAACCGGGAAACAGAAGGTTTCAATTATCAAACGCATATGATATGCTTCCTGTAAATGTAATTATGCCGGAAGATAAAGAACAGATGGCACTTACTATTAATGGAAAGAAGAGAAATATTCATAAAAAAGAATTTAAAATATTAGCAGAAGTATGTGATATTCCTGCAAACGCAGCAGAAAAAATGATAGAAAAATTATGTGTATTAGAAAATAAAATGTTGTCACTTGTGGATGAATCCTATTTGCCTCAAGCGCAAAGGGATGAACTGAAAACATTGATCAGAGATCGTGTAGCGATTTTATTGTGAGAAAAGAAGAAAGCGGACATTTGAGCGGTATGAACTATTCCAACAATGAAATGATAAAATGATTCCCTATAAGGTCAATATTAAGATACCTTAGAATTAATTAAGAACAAAGCAGAAAAAATATTGTAAATAATCAGGTTATCGGAAAACGATAGAAAAAGGGACGGAATAATGAAAAACAAATTCATAATACTTACAATAACAGGACTGTTGCTTGCATCATTAGCTGCGTGTGGAGGTTCCAAGACACCGGATGCGTCAAAAAATACGGCAGATCAGGAAGCGCAGAATCAGAATCAGGACAGTCAGGGAACATCTGACACTATTCAGGGTGACATAGAGGAAAATCACGGAAGCGATGATACGGAAGGCAGCAGCGACAGTGCAGAAAATGCAAGCGAAAACCAAAGTGGTGATCTGACATTCGCGGATCTTGCAAAATATTCATTCGAATTTTGCAGTGGTGCAGGTGGCTGGTCTACCGATTTTGAAATTGAAAAAGATGGCTCTTTCAAGGGATCTTACCATGATTCTGACATGGGAGACACCGGGGAAAACTATGAGAATGGAACGATGTACATTTGCGGCTTTTCGGGAGATTTTACCGGACTGACTAAAATCAATGATTACACTTATGAGATGAAAATGGAGAATCTTACCTATGAGGAGACTCCGGGAAAAGAAGAAATCGCAGATGGTGTGAAGTACATTTATACAGATGTTTATGGTCTGGAAGGAACGGATACGTTTAAAGTGTACCTTCCGGGTGCACCGGTGAGTGATCTGTCAGAGGAAGAGTATTTCTGGGTGCGTACAGCAAATGAAAATGGTGCAGAAGGAGCGCAGGATACACTGACGATTCCTGTCATTGTGAATGAGAAAATGGAATATGGAATTTATTCTTACAAGAGAATGACACCATATGAGGAAGCGCAGAGTACATTAAATACTTATCAAGCATCCTATGATGCAGCAGAGGAGGAGCTTAAAAAAGCAACTCTACAGTCCCGAATGGACGACTACGCTATGCAGATGTATGATATCAGCGATTCCTGCTTAAATGAAATCTGGAATCTTGTAAAATACAATACAAGTGAGGAAAAGTTCAATGAGATTCTCACTGAGCAGAGAAAATGGATTGCAGACAAAGAAGCAGCAGGCAACGAAATCCTGGATCAAAACGATGGATCTTCGGCACAGATGGACAGCAGTCTTAAGATGGCAGAGCTTACCATGGAGCGTTGTGAAGAATTGGCAGATTATTTGAAGTAAGATGGAAAAAGAGGACAATTTATGCAGATTTCAAGTAGATTTACTCTGGCGGTGCATCTTTTTATGTGTTCAAGGATTTGGATCGCGAAATTTATACGTCTCTGCTTGGATAAAAGAAATTATCACAATATTGTAATTCCCTACTCCCTATGATATTCTGAGTATGTTTCAAAATAGAAATCAGGGGAGAAAATTATGAAAAATCAAACGACAAAAAGAAGTTCTTTTTCAGGAAAAATCGGTTTTGTGCTGTCAGCAGCCGGAGCGTCTGTGGGATTGGGGAATATCTGGCGGTTTCCATATCTGGCTGCCAAATACGGCGGCGGTATTTTCCTGCTTATCTATATCATTCTGGCATTGACCTTTGGATATACGATGATCATGGCGGAGACATCGTTGGGACGTATGACGAAAAAAAGTCCGGTAGGAGCATTTGCGTCCTTTGGAAATTCACGCTGGTCTTCGCTGGGAGGCTGGATCAATGCAATCATTCCGGTTTTGATCGTGCCATATTATTCGGTGATCGGTGGATGGGTTTTAAAATATCTGGTTGAGTATGTCAGAGGACATGCACAGCCAGTTGCAGAAGATGGTTATTTTTCTGCATTTATCTCAGATGGATTTTCCACGGAAATATGCTTTGTGATCTTTTCTGTGATCACATTGGCGATTATTTATGCGGGTGTGCGCAATGGAATCGAGCGTGTCTCTAAATTCATGATGCCGATACTTGTTGTGTTGTCTGTCATCATTGCAATTTATTCTGTGACAAGACCAGGGGCTTTGGCTGGTGTGAAATATTTTCTTGTGCCAAATATCAGCAACTTTTCATGGATGACCGTTGTGGCAGCCATGGGGCAGATGTTTTATTCGCTGTCGATCGCGATGGGTATTCTCATTACATTTGGTTCTTATATGAAAAAAGAAACTTCCATTGAAGAGTCTACAAAGAATGTTGAAATTTTTGATACAGCAATTGCAATTATGGCTGGACTAATGATTATTCCGGCGGTGTTTGCTTTCTCTGGCGGAGATCCGGACACCTTACAGGCTGGACCGGCATTGATGTTTATTACAATCCCAAAAGTTTTTGCAAGTATGGGATTTGGAACTTTTGCGGGAGTAATGTTCTTCTTGCTTGTACTTTTTGCAGCACTTACGAGTTCAATCGCACTGACGGAAAGTGCGGTATCCACGTTTGAAGATGAACTTGGGTGGAGCCGGAAAAAATCTACGGTGCTCTGTGGCGTGATCATGATCGCACTGGGAAGTCTGTCTTCGCTCGGATACGGACCTCTGGCAAATGTGAAGATCATTGGCATGCAGTTTTTGGATTTTTTTGATTTCCTGACGAACTCTGTCATGATGCCGATTGCGGCAATTGCTACCTGTCTTTTTGTTTCAAGGGTTGTCGGGGTAAAGAGAATCGAAGAAGAAGTGACATACGGTGGCGGCACATTCAAAAGAAGAAAAGTCTTTCTGTTTATGATACAGTATCTGTGTCCGATTTTTGCTGGAATCATTTTATTAAGCTCTGTCGCAAATGCATTTGGATGGATTTCCATGTAAATGCATTTGCGATAGGAAGGAACTTATTTTTTCAACATTCCATAATGCTCTTCCATGTTTCCCCCGAAGATGGCATTTTTATAGCCCAGTTTCTTAAAGGCTTTGACCGCTTTTTCCGGTCTGAAATTATAACTGCCGATGATATAGAGAGAAGTTTCCTTATCCGGGAATCTTCTTAAGATTCGGTCTTCCGTGATTTTATTCAATGGGATATTGACCGCACCGGCAACATGTCCGTGGTTAAATTCATCTTTGGTACGACAGTCGATCAACATGGCGTTCTCAGAAGTGTGAGCCTTGTTGATCGCTTCGTTCACTGTCAGTTTTTTCTTGAAAATACTCATTTTATCTCTCTCTTTCCAAAAAAGTATAATGATACAATTTTACTACTAAAAATATTTTGCGTCAACGAAAAAGCAGATGTATTTTCTTTTTTTGTGTGATAAAATTATTGCATGTATGAGTGGGCATGAAATGTGTTTGATATAGAAGGGATAGCACAGATGATCAATATTGCAATCGTTGAAGATGAAGCTATGTACGCAAAGCAGCTGCAGGAGTTTTTGCAGCAGTATCAGAAAGAGAATGGAGAAGTATTCAATATTACCGTTTATTCAGACGGTGACCAGATCGTACATAAGTACAAGTCACAGTTTGATATTATTCTGATGGATGTGGAAATGAAGTTCATGGATGGTATGTCTGCCGCGGAGGAAATCCGGAAAGCAGACACGGAGGTTGTCATCATTTTCATTACAAATATGGCGCAGTATGCGATCCGCGGCTATGCAGTGGATGCGCTTGACTATGTGCTGAAACCGGTGTCATACTTTGCATTTTCGCAGAGATTAAACCGTGCGATCAGCCGTATGAAGAAACGTGAGCAGAAAGTGATCACGGTAAATATCAAAGGTGGGGCTGTCCGGATCAACATTGCAAATATTTATTATATCGAAAGTCAGGGACACAATCTGGTCCTGCATACGATCCTTGGTGACTATGAATCGGCGGGAACGATGAAGGAAGTCGAGGAAAAATTGCAGGGGCTTAATTTCTGCCGTGGAAATAAAGGGTATCTGATCAATCTGCAGCATGTGGACGGTATTCAGGACGGGTGTGCGGTTGTAAAAGGAGAGCCGCTGTTACTTAGCCGCTCGCGCAAGAAAGAGTTTATGGAAGCACTGACGAATTACTGGGGAGAGGTTGTGAAATGATGGAACATTTAATGCCGGATATTCCGCGAATTTATACAGCAGCTGCGGAATGGATGGCGTGCATGCTTTTTATTGTATCGTTGAAAAAAAGATTTGAATGGTGGAAGAGCGGACTTATCATGGCAGGAATGCTAGTGCTGCAGTCTGTTTTTTTGGTGGCAACCGGAAATGTGCCGATCTATTTCTGGATTCCGTGTATGATCGCCGCAGTATCTCTGATGGTCGGGTTCATTTATTTCTGCTGTGACGTGAATTTTCAGGATGCCGGATATTTTGGCATGATCGCATTTGTTGTAGCGGAATTTATGGCATCTTTGGAATGGCAGATTGTATGTACTGTCTGGACAAATGAGCTGCCGGGCAAGGCGACAAAGAGTATCATGCTTGCGGCGGTTTATGGTGCAGTATTCTTTTTATTGTGGAAATTATTGCAGCAGCATCTTCCAAAAGATGGAAAGCTGAACATCAGCTTTAAAGAATATTTTTCCGCAGCAGTGATCGTCATCGCAGTGTTTGCGGTCAGCAATCTGAGTTTTGTTTCCAATGCGAACACGTTCGCAAATGGATATGCGCTTGAAATCGGTCAGGTCCGCACGATCGTTGATCTCGGTGGAATTGCGGTTTTGTATGCGCACCTGATCCAATGTGGCGAACTCCGTGTGCGCAGGGAGTTGGAGGCAGTGCAGAATGTTTTACAGAATCAGTATGTGCAGTACAAGCAGTCACGTGAGAGTATCGATCTCATCAATTATAAATATCACGACTTAAAACATCAGATCGCTGTACTCCGGAGCGAGACTGACCCGGAAAAAAGAAATGAGTTTTTAAATCACATGGAAGATGAGATCAGGCAGTACGAAGCACAGAACAAGACCGGAAATAAAGTGCTCGATACAGTGCTGACAAGCAAGAGTTTATACTGCGCAAAGCATGGGATCACGTTTACCTGCGTGGCAGATGGAACGCTGCTTGATTTTATGGATATCATGGATATCTGCAGTATTTTCGGAAATGCGCTCGACAACGCGATCGAGTGTGAACTCAAGATTGCAGACAAGGAAAAGCGGCTGATCCATGTGACTGTGTCCCAGCAGAAGAATTTTTTGATCTTACGTTTTGAAAATTACTACGAAGGTAGTTTAAAAGTAAAAGAAGGACGTTTCCTGACAACCAAGAAGGAAAAAGAGTTTCACGGTTACGGAATCAAGAGTATCCGCTATACGGTAAATAAATACGACGGCGCAGTCAGTATTGACACAAAAGAAAACTGGTTTGATCTGAAGATTTTGATCCCGATGAAAAAAACTGCATCTGACGAAGTGCAGAACGGATAACGGTGTCCAATAGAATACGTATGGATAAGCATTCGTAATTTTTGCTTTATAACGCTATGGTTTGTGCATTGTGCATGAAAACATAGCGTTATTTTTGTCTGAAACTCACAACGTGTAATACCGTTTATGCAAAAATAATGCAGATTATGCAATTTTTCCATAAGAAAAGTACTTTATGATAGATTATAACTACAAAGTCCGGAACGGACAAAATAAATCTTGGGAGGATTTAGAGATGATCGAGTTTATTATTTCAATTCTGGTTCCTATTTTAGGAGGCCTCGGTGTCAGTGAAGCAGACGTTACAACATATGTAACAAACTGCAGCGGATACATTTATGCAATCCTTATTTCTATTTTAGTATTGATTGTATTATTAGTAGCTGCACACTTTATTGCACCAAAAGGAAAAAGACATTTAGTTCGCTGGGGAGCTTCCTTAGCATGGGTACTCGCACTTGTGACCATGGTAAACATGGTTTGCTACGGACCGCTTTACACAAACCTTTCCGTTGTATTAAACGGTGGCGGAACAGTATCCGATGAAGCAAAAGCAGCAAGTAATGAAGTGATCAAAAAAGTCGGCGAAGAAGGTATGGTTCTTGTAAAGAATAATGGATTATTACCTCTTAGCAGTGATGTGGATTCCATGAACGTATTTGGATGGGCATCTACAAACCCTATCTATGGTGGTACAGGTTCAGGTTCTGCAGATACATCTTCTGTAGTAAGTATTTTACAGTCTTTATCAGATGCAGGATATAAGACAAATGAGTCCCTGACCAAAATGTACACAGATTACCGCGCAGACAGACCGGCTGCAACAATTTTAGGCGGAGACGGATCCTTTGATATCACATTACCGGAACCTACAGCAGATTATTATACAGATGATGTCATGGGCGAAGCAGAAAGCTTTTCTGATGTAGCAATGGTAGTAATCAGCCGTGGCGGTGGTGAAGGATATGATCTTCCTACAGACATGAACTCTGTTATCCATGGCACTTACAATGTGGCAGATAAAGTTTCTGTAAATCCTGCAAACTATGCATATACAAATATTTCCTACACTAACAACGGTGATTATGATGATTTTGATGCAGGAGAATCTTATCTTGAACTCTCTAATACAGAGGAAGCAATGCTTGATAAGGTTTGCTCAGAATTCAGTAAAGTAATCGTTGTGATCAACGCAAACAACCCAATGGAACTTGACTGGGTAGACAATTATGATTCTATCGGAGCTGTAATCCTTGCACCTGGTACAGGTCAGACAGGTATGGCTGCACTCGGTGAGATCATCAACGGATCTGTGAATCCATCCGGAAAAACAGTTGATACTTATGTAAAAGATTTAACACAGACTCCATACTATAATAACATTGGAGCATTTGCATACAACAATGTAGATGATTTAAAAGAAGCAATCGCAGCTTCTGATACAGCATACGAAGGAACAGTTTCCTTTGTTGATTATGTAGAAGGTATCTATGTAGGATACAAATATTATGAGACAGCATCTGATGATGGTGTGATCAATTATGAGGATGTTGTAAAATATCCATTTGGTTACGGATTATCTTATACAACATTTGAACAGAAAATGAATGATTTCTCTGATAATGGAGACAATGTAACATTCAATGTAACAGTTACAAATACAGGCGATGTTGCAGGTAAGGATGTTGTAGAAGTATACTTCACACCACCTTATACAAACGGAGGAATCGAAAAAGCTTCCGTAAACTTAATTGATTATGCAAAAACAGGTGAGATCGCACCGGGTGAATCTGAAACAGTTGAGTTTACGATCAACAAAGAAGATATGGCATCTTATGATGCAAACGAGATCAAAGTAGCAGGCGGCGGATATATTCTTGAAGCCGGTGAATACACAGTATCTGTCAGATCTGATTCCCATACAGTATTAGATCAGGCAAACTTTACCGTAGATTCAGATATCAACTACAGCGAGAATGCACGTACAACAGATAATGTAGTTGCAACAAATCAGTTAAATGATTACACAGCAGGAAATGTTACCTATCTTTCCAGAGCAGACGGATTTGCAAACTATGCAGAAGCTACAGCCGCACCGGCTGAAGAAGCTTATGTAATGGATGATGCAACAAGAAAAGAAGTAGAAGCAAACTCTACAGCATACTATGACTCTACAGCATATGACAATGCTGAAGATACAATGCCGACATTAGGATCTGACAATGGTCTTACATTAGCAGATTTAACAGGCAAGGCTTATGATGATCCAATGTGGGATCAGTTATTAGATCAGATGAGCTTTGAAGATATGTCATTACTTGTAAACCTTGGTGGATGGCAGACAGCTCAGATCGATTCTGTAGGAAAAGTTGCAACAAGTGACTGTGACGGACCTGCTGGAGTTAACAACTTCATTACAGGAACTTATGGAACACCATATCCGACAGAAGTATTAATGGCACAGACATGGAATACAGATTTATTATATGACCTTGGACTTGCAATGGGACAGGAGTATGCAGATGTAAATAACTATGGTGTATACGGTCCGGCAATGAACACACACCGTTCTGCATTTGCAGGAAGAAACTTCGAGTACTATTCAGAAGATGGTGTACTTGCAGGTAAACTTGCAGCCGCCCAGGTAAATGCGATGGCAACAAAAGGCACATACAATTACATCAAGCATTTTGCATTAAACGACCAGGAGACAAACAGATGTGCATTCTTACTTACATATTCTAATGAGCAGGCAATCCGTGAGATTTACTTAAAACCATTCGAATTATGTATCAAGAATTTTGATGGAACACAGATCGCTGTAATGTCTTCCTTCAACTGGATCGGAACCGTTCCGGCATGTGCAAATGAAGACACATTAACAACAATCCTTCGTAATGAGTGGGGATTCCGGGGAATGGTCATCACAGATTATGATGGTTCTTACGGATATATGATCACAGATCACTGTGTTCGTGCCGGAAACGACCTGATGCTCGGATTTAGTTCTCAGGCATCTAACCAGCTGACAAATACAGAAAGTGCAACTCTTAATAACGCACTTCGCACATCATGCAAGAACATTATGTATACAATTGCAAACAGCGGTTATTATACAAATGTTACTGATGATGGCGGAATGTCAAATATGACAAAACTCTTCGTGACAATTGATGTTGTAACAGTATTATTAGTAGTACTCTGCATGGCACTTGTGATCGTTCGCTATCGCAAAAAACATGTAAAAACAGCAGCAGAAGTTACACCGGAAGAGAAAAAAGAAGAATAGATTATCAGGCACCCTGAGTGCAAAGATAACAGAACTTAAAATATGACAGGAAAGTCCCTGCGTGTTCGATAAGGAGCATGTGGGGGCTTTTTTATGGAATAGGAAAACGCAAGATAATGAATGGGGATTTGCGTAGAATTTGCATTTACATGAACGGGGATTTGCGTGGATATTTATATTTGCATGAATATATAAATACAGCTATAATAAAAATACGTATAATGACATGAAATTTGTATCAGATAAAAGATTACCAAAGTGTGTATTATGACATAGAAGCAGAAAGCGGGGGACAGTGATGCAGAGAAAGATCGGGATTGGAAAGCAGGATTTTGCAGCTTTAAGAGAAAACCAGTGCTTTTACATTGATAAGACAGATTTCATAAAGCAATGGTGGGAAAGCCAGGATGATGTCACACTCATCACGCGACCAAGGCGGTTTGGAAAAACATTGAATATGAGCATGCTTAACTGTTTCTTCTCTAATATATATGCAGACCGGTCTGATTTATTTGATGGATTAGATATCTGGAACGAAGAAGCATACAGAAAAATTCAGGGAACATATCCGGTAATTTTTGTAAGCTTTGCATCGGTAAAGGCAGATAATGCAGCAGATGCAAAAAAGCAGATCAAATCGCGGATTGCTGGTTTGTATGAGGATTATGCATATCTGCTCCAAAATGAAAAACTAAGTGAATCAGAGAAGATGGCATATAGGCAGGTATTGGCAGAGAGAGTAGATATGGATGATGTTACTGCCTGCGACAGTCTGAATTATCTATGCAAATGTTTAGGGCGGATAAGTGGGAAGAAGGCAATTGTCTTATTGGATGAATATGATACTCCTATGCAGGAATCATATATATATGGATACTGGGAGGAATTAACCTCATTTATGCGAAATCTGTTCAATGCAACGTTTAAGACAAACAGTTCGCTGGAACGTGCATTGATGACAGGGATTACACGGGTATCCAAAGAGTCAATGTTCTCGGATTTGAATAATCTTAACGTTGTCAGCACAACTTCAGACCAGTATACAGAGGCGTTTGGCTTTACAGAACAAGAGGTATTTGGGGCACTGGAAAAATACCAGCTAAGTGATAAAAAAGAAGATGTAAAATTATGGTATGACGGATTTACGTTTGGATCACATAAAGATATTTATAATCCATGGTCAATTACGAATTATCTTGATAAAAAAGAACTGAAGCCATACTGGGCATCCACCAGCTCAAATGGTCTTGTGGACAAACTGCTGCAGACCGGTTCAGCGGAAATGAAAACCAGAATGGAAACACTTTTGGATGGTGGAAATATTACAGTCAATATAGATGAACAGATTGTGTTCGATCAGTTAGAGCAGAACGAGGATGCGGTATGGAGTCTTCTCTTGGCTGGTGGCTACCTGAAGGTGGAAAATCTGAAGTATGAGGGCATTACAAGAGAGCCATGGTACACACTTTCCATTACAAATCTGGAAACCATCAGTATGTTTACAAACATGTTCAAAGGCTGGTTTGGCAGATCGTTGTCGAATTATAATGCATTTGTGAAGGCACTGATACAGGGTGATGTGGATGCAATGAATTATTATATGCAGAGAGTTTGTATGGCAACGTTCAGCTATTTCGATGTTGGAAGTGGACAGGGAGCAGACTGTGAACCGGAAAGGTTTTATCATGGATTTGTGCTCGGTCTTATGGCAGATCAGGCAGATATTTACGAAACACGCTCTAACCGGGAAAGCGGATTTGGCAGATATGATGTCATGCTGATTCCGAGAGACAGAAAGAGGCAGGGACTTCCAGCAGTGATCATGGAATTTAAGGTGCATAATAGCAGACAGGAAGCAGATTTAGAAGCAACCGTGCAGGCAGCACTTTCACAGATTGAAGAAAAAAATTATGATGCGGAACTTTTGGGACGAGGTTTTGAAAAAGAGCAGATCAGACATTATGGGTTTGCATTTAAAGGAAAAGAGGTATTAATAGGATAATCCATACCATTTATGCTAAAAAAAGCACAGATTATGCAATTTTTCTCCATAAAGGAATTCTTATGTTAGGATTAAGACAAGTAAAGCGGAACATAAATGCAGAAAGTTATTCCGAAACTGTAAAGTAGAGTTTCGCAGTCCAGAGAGAAAGGGATTAATATTATGGAGAAAATCAAAGGCTTATGGCTTGGATTTGCAGAAAAGCATCCGGGCGCATCAAAATGGATTCGTGAAGGTGGTTTATTTGTTATTGTAAGTAACCTTATCACAGTACTGAAATATTTTATGTTACTGTTTTTACCACTTGCATTTGCAGGGCTTCCAAAAGTTGATTTCGGATTCCCGGGAATCGACATTACTTTATTCGGAGAGACATTCAAATGGAATATCATCGGTTATGACGCTGCACACGGCGGACTTCCTTATTTCTGTGCATATATGATCGCAATGGTAGTTGGTGAGTGTATCAACTTCCCAATCCAGAGAAGCTTCGTATTCCGTAGCAAAGGGAACATCTGGTATCAGGGAATGTGGTATCTGATCGCATTCTGTATCGTAACCTGTATCGTAAACTCCATCAACTGTATCTGGGTTGCTGTTGCAGGAATGTTCGTACCGGACTGGCTGTATAACATCGGAACGACCGTATTAAACGGTGGTGTATCTATGGTGGTATTCTTCTTTGTTAATAAAATCATCTTCCCGGAAGGGGAAGCAAAAAAAGTGGAAGCTTAAAAACAGAATAAATTTGTATTCACTGGGAGATCGGGAGCAAAATCTAAAGACTGTCACGAAAATGGCAGTCTTTTTGTATGAAAAAATTCCTGCAAGTAAATTGCAAAATCCATTAGATATAT
>OGKE01001163.1_pt1 | contig 18800 bp, 13 predicted proteins | sample 1572341 | NCBI WGS metagenome assembly OGKE01 (sample SAMEA2582091, study PRJEB24529) | metagenome | biome: Human gut stool | place: China | collected 2011
TATCCATTACAAGCTTAATCTCCTTTAAGGCATCCAACTTCTTCTGACGCTTCTTCTTATTAAATCCATACTTAAAGATTGCAAGTATAAGAAAAACAAAAGCCGCACCAAGGCATATACCCGGCTTAACCCAAAACTGCTTTAAATCCATCATCTGGTAATTTCCCATAATAAAACCTGCAGCACCACCAATACATCCCATCATAAGGATAATAAACAAAACAGGCATATTACTTCTGTTAGTAACTTTTTCAAGAAGATATTCCATAGTCTCTCTTCCGTCAATGCCCTTGTCAGCAAGCTCCTGTTCAAGCTGCTTCTGGTGATTTTCAATCTGTTCAAGGGAAGCTGAAAACTTCTCACTGTCAGCAGTCAAAGTAATTGCCTCCTGATAAAGATTCTCCTTACGCTCATTAAGTTTATTTAAGGCTTCAAGTCGTTTTGCATCAAGAGCTGACAATTCCTTCTTCTTATTAGAAAGATTAAATAAAGACTGCTTTTTCTGCTCTATCGAAGCAATTATTGTATGCTGTTCGCCCTGAGAAATCTCCAAATCCTCTTTGGCATTCTTGATAGCCTTCTCAACAACATCTTCTTCGGCAATTCGGCTTTCAATCATTATATTTTTCTTCTGTTTATCCAAGTCGGCAAAAGCTGATTTAATATCAATCTCCATAGACTTAGTCGTTCCAAGATTTGCCGCATAATTCTTCAGAATAACTTCAAGTTCCTTATCTGTAACGCTGCCAAGCTGGCTTATACTTATAGTGTTGTAATAACAACTTTCATCAAGCCCTGCGAAAAGATTTTCAATCTCCTCTGTTTTAAGCTCAACACCCTCATCTTCATTAATAACCTTAAAAGACTTATTAAGCTTATTAAAATTTCTCTCAATACGATAAGTTACACCGTCGCTTTCGATTCGCATCATACCATGATAATTAGCCGGATTCTCCCATGGCTCATACTTAGTGTAAAGGTCCTTACCACTTGCCTTTCCACGCTGTTTTTCTATTCCAAAGAGCATTCCTCTTATAAAAGTATGAAGAGTAGTCTTTCCCGCTTCATTCTCACCATATACAATATTAAGTCCCGGTTCAAGAGTTACCATTTTATGATTAAATTTTCCAAAATTAGTTAATCGTATGTCCTTTATAATCATGCCCTGTCCTCCATGGCATCCATCAATGCCTTTGTTCCATAGTAAAGGGTTTTACGCTGCAAAGGTGTAAGACTCTCCCTGTCAAGAAATTTCTTTATGTACATTCCAAGAATATTGTCCCTATTTTCAGCGTACAATTCTTCAAAATCATAATCAGGAACCGTATTGTCGGTAACACTTACAACATTTCCAACACCTTCAATATCTGAAACATCAATGTCAAAATCAGGATCTCTGTAACCGCTAAAAGTAATCTTGTACATATCATCCTGTCCCTGCTCCTTAATCATGTCAATCAGTCTATGTCTTATTTCCAAATTAGTAGCTGTTGGAGTTACCGTGAAATCAAGTTCCCTGTAAATTCTCTTTGCAAAAGGCACAAATTCAAGTTCAAGACCTCTCTTTGAAATCTCCCCATAAATATAGCCTCTAGGTCCAATATCATTCATATCAATAGGTTCAAGAGAACCACTGTATGCCATCTTCATCTTTTCATCTATTTCAGGCTTATGAATATGTCCCATTGCCACGTAGTCAAAACCTGACATTGCAAGCTTCTTTCTATTAATTGGAATATGCTTTTCGTCACCGCCATGAGCCACCAGAATATTAATCATATCCGGTCTGTCCACAATAACATGGTCATACATTGCATCCTTAATTTCAGTCTGGTGATAACTTAGTCCATACACACATGTATTAAGCTCAGGAATCTCCACACTTTCAATATTCTTGTCACCTAAGAAAATAACATTCTCACTCCATTTGAAGCCGTCATAAAAAGAGCCCTTTTTAATGGCATCATGATTTCCCGCGCACAAAACAACCTTTGTGTCAGGAATAGTCGAAAACAAATAATCAACTTCCTTAAGTTCACGAAGTAACGGCTGTCTGTGAAACATATCCCCTGCAATAATAAGCAAATCTACCGGGTCTATTTTTATTTTTTTAATTAAACGTTCTAAAGTATTCCAAATTTCATCTCCACGGTTAGCCGCCCAAGGTCTTTTGCTCTCCGGAGTGGCACCAAGATGAATGTCACCAGTATGTATAAATCGCATAGTTCCTCCCGAATTTTTTACTAACTTTAAGTATAACATTAAAAATTTTTCGCGTAAAGATAAAGAAAAAAGTCAAAACACTCTTTTCTAATAAGCATTTTGACCTTTTCGTATATTTTTAATTATAATTCTCTTCAAAAACCCATATCTTATGTCCACGGTTATCCGTTACAAGTCCATATGTAGCTTTTGCCGCATTAGTTGCAACGTTCTTGTCGCTGTAAATCCCCTGAAGCTTTCCATATCCGTAAACATAATAATTATTTTCTTTCTTGCTCTCAAAAGTAGCATTAACCTTAGAACTACTGTCAAAAGTTACCTTGCCAATCTTTTCAACTGAAAGCTGCTTAGTTCCATCAAGTGCATTAGTAAATGCCAAAGCTAATTCCTTTTGCTTTACATCATCCACATAATAGCTTGTTTTTGCAACAGGTTTCTTAGTCTCAGTATTATCCAAAAGCTGGTCATCTGAAATCTGGCTCTTGCCCTTGTACCGCTTAATATTAATAATATTGTCTGTTATTTCAACACCTGTAATATAAACCTTATTCTGTGAATATGACTTAACTTCTTTATAATCCTTATCAACAATTACCAACTTGCTAACAGGTACAAAACTCTTCTTTGACACGTCACTCTGAGAACCTATTCCATAAATCAGGTTCGTTCCCGTGTAACCATATACGGTAATAATATTGTCAGCTCCCGCCTCAATAGTCTTCTTTTCACCATTCTTTAAGTTAACAATTGTAATGTTTTCCGTATCATAAGCCTTACCACTTGTATTGTAAGCCAACATACTTCCGTCGCTGTTAATTGCAAAACTTCCGTCTTCCACATTTTCTACCAACGCTCCCCACTCCTTAGTTTTAAGGTTTGCATAGTAAATAGTGTTGTTCATCATAATATAAAGAGTTCCGTCGCCTACGTAACAAAGCTGTGACAACTGCTTCTCCAAGTTGTAAGCAGGCACTTTGCAAGGTACAAAAGCCGCCTCTGTGGAACTGTTAGACTCATAATTATATCTTAAAATAGAAATTCCGTTTTCGCCTATATGCTCCTTAGCCTTACTATAACCATAAATCATATAGTCAACATTGCCCTTGTCATCCACGGTAATTACCCTTGCCTTAGTATTGTTAAGCTGTTCAGCATTCTTGGCATTAAGATTGTAAACCTGTTTGATTTTTCTTTCATTCAAATCCATTACGTAAACATCGCCGTTAACCTGAAACGCCATAAACTGCTGATTTGAACTTTCAACAAAATCAGCCTTTGTTTCTTTCTGAATGCCTAAGTCAATAAAGCTTCCGCCTACGTTATTCTTGTCTGCTGTCCAAATCTGATTTACTTCCCTGTCATATGCCAAAACATAAATTCTTCCTGCACAACTCCATATTGTGATTGTTTCAGAAACATTATATTTCTCTTTAACCTTCTCAGCATTAGTTGTTCTAATCTGATAATTCATTGTATAAGTTCCGGCTTCCCCGGTGTCCTTTATGCAAAACTCTTTTGCTGTTATTGTTATATCAGATATAAGCTCAGGCTTAAGTGAAGTCCAAATAAGGCTATTGTAACTTGACTTAATAGTAGTCTGACCAAGGTTATCATTAGGAAGGCTACTATCAGGCTCAATATACTGAGCAAGCTTTGAAGCTCCCTCGCCCTTTAAAGCGGTCTGTGCAAAATTCTTCGCAAACTTAATCTGTTCAGTAACAAACTCCTTATCCGTAACCATTACTCTTGCGTAATAATTAATCTGCTCATACTTATCTGTTTTGATAATTATTTCCCAGAAATACTCTGTTCCCTGTTCCATAATGGCACTGGCCTGATAATTCAAAGTAATCTTGCCGTCCTTCTGTTTCCAGCCGGCAAGGGTTCCATTATCTATCAAACGGTTGTCCTCAGTACTCTTCATTTCGTAAGAAATCTCTGAAACCTTATTGCCATTAGTTGATATTGTAATTGGAACCGTTCTGTCTGTATTAACAGGGACAATCACATCACGCATATGTTCTTCTTCCATATCCATTGTGTAGCCGTTAAGACTTCCAACCTTCTGACTTCCATAATATAAATCAATCCCCGGCAACTTACCATTATATGTAGACGTTGCCTGACCGCTATTGCTCTGCTTGTTATTCTTAGACTGCTTCTTGTTAAAATTTATTCCTACAACCACTGCAATTGCAAGAATCAGCACAATTGCAACAACTGCTATAACTTTCTTTTTCATTTCATCACCCATTCAATCCTTGTATTTAATCAATCCTAATCATAGCACAAAAAAATGTCTGTGGCACTATTTTTTTGTACCACAGACAATTTTATTTTTTATTTTGTTTTTTTCTTTGGTGTAGCTTTCTTTTTTCTTGTTTTTGGAAATTCGAAAACTACTGATTCGTATGGTCTAAGTGGAATTTCCAATCTGTATGGTCTTCCATCGCACTCGCCTTTCTTGGCTCTGTAGCTTACAACCTGTTTCTCACCTGTTTCTGTTGTAACCAATCTCTTGTAAGTTCCGGCTTTTGGAACTCCTACAACATAATCAGGTCTTTCCATTGGTGTAAAGTTACACACGAAACCGATAGAGTTCTTATAATCAGCTTCTGTTGTCTTTCTTATGAAACTGAAAATACTTCTTTCGCAGTCATTGGCATTAATCCACTCAAAAGCTCCATAGCCCTTTGTTTCAGTGTAAAGTGCCGGATATTCCTTATATAAGTGAAGTAATTTCTTTACATATTCCTGCATGTCCTTATGTTCAGGTTCATCAAGCAGATACCAGTCAAGGCTTCTAGCCTCTGACCATTCCTGTAACTGGGCAAATTCCTGTCCCATAAATAACAGCTTTCTGCCCGGATGTCCCAACATAAAAGTATATGCTGTCTTTAAGTTTTTAAATTTATCCTGTGGATAACCCGGCATCTTATTAATCATTGAGCATTTCAAATGAACAACTTCATCGTGAGATAATACTAAAATAAAATTCTCACTAAATGCATAAGTTAATCCGAAAGTCATCTTATTATGATTACCCTTCTTAAACAAAGGATCAAGCTTAGTATACTCTAAGAAATCATGCATCCAGCCCATATTCCACTTGTAAGAAAATCCAAGACCACCTTCCTTAGGTGACATAGTAACCTTAGGCCATGCTGTGGATTCTTCAGCAATAATATATGCTCTTGGATTTCTGTAATTCATAACACTACTTAAATGTTTAAAGAACTCAATAGCTTCCAAGTTCTCATTACCGCCATACTTATTAGGAACCCACTGTCCGTCTTCTCTTCCGTAATCCAAATATAACATAGAAGCAACTGCGTCAACTCGAAGTCCGTCTATGTGATATTTTTCAACCCAGAATAATGCGTTTGCAATAAGGAAATTAACAACTTCTGTCTTAGAATAATCGAAAACCTTAGTACCCCAGTCAGGATGTTCTCCCAATCTTGGATCTGCATATTCATAAAGTGGTGTTCCGTCAAACATTGCAAGTCCGTGAGCATCTTTTGGGAAGTGGGCTGGTACCCAGTCCAAAATAACCCCGATTCCTGCTTTGTGGAAAGCATCTACCAAATACATAAAATCCTGAGGTGTTCCATATCTTGATGTAGGTGCATAATATCCCACAACCTGATATCCCCATGAACCATCAAAAGGATGTTCCAATATACCCATAAGTTCTACATGAGTATATCCCATATCCTTAACATATGCTACAAGTTCTTTAGCCATACGCTTGTAATCATAGAATCCGTCTTCATCATCAGGGCCTTTAAAATCCTTTCTCCATGAACCCGGATGAACCTCATAGATTGACATTGGAAGTTCATAGTGATTCTCCTTTGCCTTCTCTGATATCCATTTAGCATCTTTCCATTTGTAATTATCAATATTTGCTACCCTTGAAGCATTTCCGGGTCTTTTCTCAGCCCAAAAACCATAAGGATCAGCTTTGTACAATGTATCCCCACTTTGTGTAGAAATAACATACTTGTACATTGCTCCTTCTTCAACCTCCGGTATGAAAAGTTCCCAGATGCCTGAATCATTTTCCATCTTCATGTTATGGTTAAATCCCAACCAGTCATTAAAATCACCTATAACGGCAACGTTAACTGCATGGGGTGCCCAAACTGCGAAATATGTTCCTTTTACACCATCAATTGTTGTAACATGCGCACCCAGTTTCTCATATATTTCATAATGAGTACCTTTTCCAAACAAATAACAGTCATCTTTTGTTATGACATTCTTGTTTCCCATATGGTCTCCTCCCTGTTTTAATTATTTATTTTCTGTTGTAATTAATCAGGCAGCCTTTTAATATAATGTCACGTTCATCGTCAGTCATTTCGCCAAGCTTTAATGTAAATGGTTTAACATTCTTGTCATCATCTACAACGTAAGCCTGTACGTCTGTAGCTTTACTCTTAACAGCTTCTGTTATTTCCGGTACAAAAATATAGTCACCGTTCTTAAATGGTAATTCTTCTGATTCATAAATGAATGGAAGCATACCCCAGTTAATAAGGTTTGAACGATATCTCTTTGTTGCATATTCACAGGCAATATTAGCCCATCCGCCTAATACCTTCTGACATGAAGCAGCCTGTTCTCTTGCTGAACCGTCACCCGGTTTTACTGCAAAAATAGTGCTTCCGATACCTACTGTATCATTGTCAATCTTGTACTGAGGAAGATTGCTCTTTAACGCTTCAAATACTCCTCCAACTTCCGGAAGTGCATCTACAGGATTCTGTCCTGCTTCTCTTGCTTTTTCTGCTTTCTGTACTTCTTTAGCCTTTCCTACATATTCAGGGTCCTTTCTTGAAAGTGCAAACTCTGCAAGTCCAAGTGGGTTAGAACGATAAGATGATGTTTCACCTGATGGTATTAATTCATCTGTTGTTGTAACCGGATCATGAATCTCTGAAACAACTTTAAGAAGAAGATTGTCTGTAAGTGCAACCATTTCCGGCCAGTCCTTGATGTTTGGTCCAAACTGGATTTCAGTATCAGGATCTGCTATTCCGTGTGAGTCAAATACTCTGTTTTCATAAATACTCTTGTCAAAATGATACTTACGTCCCTTAAACTCAACATCAACATCTGTAGCTGCTGTAAGATAACCCTTGTTAGCTGCTGTTGCTGCAATAGATCTGGCATCCATAAGTGCAACTGAAGAAATCTGTCCATTCTGTAACTTACTTCCTTCTCTGTTAGGGAAGTTACGTGTTGAATGTCTGATACTGAAGGCATTGTTAGCCGGTGTATCACCTGCACCGAAACAAGGTCCACAGAATGCTGTCTTCATAACACCGCCGGCAGCCATAATATCTGCTGCGCATCCGTTTTTGATTAATTCCATATATACTGGCATAGAAGCAGGATATACACTAAGTGTAAATTCGTCAGCTCCAATGCTATGTCCCTTTAATATATCTGCTGCTGCGCAAATGTTTTCAAATCCACCACCTGCACAACCTGCAATGATTCCCTGGTCAACATAAAGTTTTCCATCACGAATCTTGTTTGTAAGTTTATAATCAACCTGTCCATCTAATGAAACTAAAGCTTTCTTTTCAACATCGTGGAGAATATCTTCCAAGTTAGCATTTAATTCTTCAATAGTGTATGTGTTACTTGGATGGAATGGCATTGCAATCATAGGTTTAATCTTAGATAAATCAACATAAACAATTCCATCATAGTATGTAACTTCGCCAGGATTTAATTCTTTATACTCATCAACTCTTCCATGGATATCATAGAATTCCTTAATCTTCTCATCTGTACGCCAAATAGATGAAAGACAAGTTGTTTCTGTTGTCATAACGTCAACACCGATTCTGAAATCTGCGCTTAAGTTTGAAACACCAGGTCCTACAAATTCCATAACTTTATTCTTAACATAACCCTTGTCAAATACTTCTCCGATAATTGCAAGTGCAACGTCCTGAGGTCCTACACCCTTAGCAGGTTCTCCTGTCATGTAGATACCGATTACTTCAGGCATATTAATGTCATATGTCTGTGAAAGTAACTGCTTAACCAATTCAGGTCCGCCTTCACCCATAGCCATAGTACCAAGAGCACCATAACGTGTATGTGAATCAGAACCAAGAATCATCTTGCCGCCACCTGCTAACATCTCTCTGGCAAACTGATGAATAACTGCCTGATGAGGTGGTACATAAATTCCGCCATATTTCTTAGCACAAGTAAGTCCAAACATATGGTCATCTTCGTTAATTGTTCCACCAACAGCACATAAACTGTTATGACAGTTTGTAAGCACATAAGGAATTGGGAATTTCTCTAATCCTGAAGCTCTTGCTGTCTGAATGATTCCAACAAATGTAATATCATGGGAAGTAAGCTTATCAAACTTAATCTGAAGCTTGTCCATGTTGCCTGATGTGTTGTGTTCGTTCAAAATACCATATGCCATAGTATTCTTTGCAGCATCTTCTTTTGTAAGGTATTTATCCCCTAACGTGTTCTTTAGTAATTCTTCTGAGCCTGCACCTGTTTCTACAACTTCTGTGCCACCAATAAGGTATGCTCCGCCTTTACTTAATGTTATCATTTTTGCCTCCTATGTTTTCGTAACTTATCAGGTTAAATGCGTACCCTTCGGGGTTATAATCCATTTCATACTGATAACTACTAGTATACATTTTTTTGCCCTTCAAATCAAGTAATACACCCATACAATAAGTCGACAATTGCGGCGTTTTGTCTGTATTTTAAAATTAATTGTATATTGAAGTTTAACTTACTATTTTGATATGCAAAATTAAGAAGAGATTTGGCTGCGAGCCCTTATATTTACAGTCTCAGTGCCAAATCTCTTTTTTATGCATACCCTATTTTTAGTTAAACTTTTGTTTATTTTTTCTTAGGAATCTTCTTAAACTGAATATATTTAACTTTGATTCCTGCTAATACTTCTTCAAGCTTTAAGTTATACACGCCTTTGTCAAGTTTAACCTTGCAAAGTTTCTGTGTAATCCAGTTGCCATCTGTACCATTAGTCTGAATTACAACCATTGTTGTACCATTGGCATTAACATTTACTGTTGACTGGGATAAGTTGGACTTGTCAAATGCGATACTTACAATAATTGTATAATCTCCTTCTTCTTCAACTTCCAATGTAGCTTCTGTTCCACTGTTAAACATTACCTTATCATCTTTTCCAACATTGAATACCTGATACTTAGCCTGGTCGTTTGGAATTGAATCAAAATGTTTTGCAATATCAGTATCAATTAATTCTCTTTCAATAACAGGTGCTGAAAGAATAAAGTTACAAATATTAATTGCTGCTCTCTGAAGCTCTCCAACAGTAAGCTTTCCCTCCTTAACTGATTCTTCAGTATTATCATTGTTTGAATTAACTTCTGCTCCGTTGTTGTTTACAACCATATATAAGTCATTCTGTGAGCGAACCATGTCTCTTGTATCCTGATTTGATTCTTCGCCACCTTCTACAACATCGTTCATCTTGGCCCACCAGTCAGTCATTACGATACCATCGTATCCCCATTCATTTCTAAGGATTGTTGTACAAAGGTCGTAGTTTGAAGCTGCCCAGTGTCCGTTAATAGGATTGTAAGCTGTCATTAATGTTTTAACCGTGCCGGCTTTTACTGCCATTTCAAATGATTTGAGATAAATCTGTCTGATTGCTCTTTCTGAGCAAACTGCGTCAACCTTAAATCTATGTGATTCCTGACCATTTAATGCGAAATGCTTAATTGTTCCCCAAGCACCACCGTCTTTAATACCGCCTGTTGATGCAACTGACATTGTTCCTGAAAGGTATGGATCTTCTGAATAGTATTCAAAGTTACGTCCGTTTAAAGGATGTCTGTGAATGTTTACTCCGGGTCCAAGTAATGTATCTACCTGATTTCCGTATAATTCCTGACCTTCCATTGTGTAAAGTTCTCTTACAAGTTTAGGATTCCATGATGCTGAAAGTGCTGTTCCAATAGGAAGCTGTGTAGCTTTTCCTTCCATTCTAAGTCCACTAGGACCGTCAGCACAACATGCTGCAGGGATTCCGTAAGCAAACAATGTATCACTTAAGCCACCAAAAGCTGAAGCTGTTCCTTTTGTAACTCTAGGGTTACTCATTCCTTCACCTCTTACAATCTGTGCTAATTCTGCAACTGTAAGCTGTGCAACGAACTCTTCAATAGTGTTTTTACCTGCTTTTACATCCTGTAATGTAATTCCTACATCACCTGTAATTTCCATATCCTTTGGAAGATTTTCTTCGATTCTCTTAGCCATATCAACTGTAGGCTTTTGTGATGGTACATATGTAATTTCGTATGTTCCGTCTTCTCTTCTCTTGCCCGGCTTCATTAATGTAAGATTTTCATCGTTAGGGCAAGCAGCTTCTGAAAGCTGTTCTGTTACTTTAAGTTCTTTAACTTTATATGTATAAGCTAGTTTATTATTTTTTACGCTGTTACCTACGTAGAAGTTGTAATCTCCTGCTTCTAATACGTAGCATGACTTGTTGCCTGTAACGCCTGAGTCATCATATGATGAAATTCCGTTAATATCGAAAGCAATCTTTAATGTCTGGCTCTGACCCGGTGCAAGATTTTCTGTTTTCTCGTATGCGCAAAGCTGTCTTGCAGGCTGTCCCAACGCTCCCTGTGGTGCTTCGTAGTATACCTGAACAACTTCTTTTCCTGAGAACTTGTCGCCTGTGTTAGTTACCTTAACTTCTAATGTGATTTTTTCATCATCTGCATCGGCTGATACTGTTTCAATATCAAATGTTGTGTATGAAAGTCCGAAACCAAATTCAAACTGAACTTTTTCAGGTGCAAATGTTTCAAAATAACGATATCCTACATAAATGTCTTCTTTGTAAAGGTTTGTAAGTTCGTTGCCAAAGTTGTCATTAGCAGGATAGTCTTCAATATCATAAGCTACTGTGTCAGGTAATTTACCGCTTGGTGTAGCCTTGCCTGAAAGTGCTTCAGCTACTGCGTTTCCACCTTCCATACCGCCCTGCCATACAATAATTACTGATTTGATGTGTCCCTTAAACTGTTCTTCATCAATCCACTTAAGGTCGATAATATTTGAAACGTTAAGAACTACACAAACATCTTCGAAAGCTTCTGTTATGTTCTTAAGGTTTTCTTTTTCTTCATCTGTAAGAAGATAGCTTCCTACCCAGTTGGCGTTGTCCTTATCTTCTCCTGCTGTACGTCCGATAATGTATACAGCCTTGTTAGTTGATTCTGCCTGTTTCTTTGCATAATCTGCTGTGATTTCCATATCTTTCTGGAACCATGGCTCGCATGCCCAGCCACCGCCACCGTTATCAAATGGATGGTCTTTTAACCATTCCTTATAGTCTTCAACTATAGTCTTGTTAAAGTTAAGGTTGCTGTTTTCAAATCCGTCCAAAATATTTGTTGTGTATTCAACGTTTACAGCTCCTCCTGAACCTGTTCCGCTTCTGTAGTACTCAATCATTGGTCTTCCAAAAACTGAAACCTTATCCTGTTCTGTTAATGGGAGTGTGTTGTTTTCATTCTTTAATAATACTATTCCCTCGACTGCCGCTTCGCGACTTTTGTCAGCAAACCCCTCAACAGGTACCCCCCTTAAATTGTTGTCCATTGGTTTCTCCTCCTCTTATTCTCATATAGCCTATTTTTTTCATTTTTCATATTTTATACTAAAAATCACTATATCATATAATTTTTGCAATTGCTAGATTTTATGGGAGGAAAAACGTTTTTATTAAGGGCGTTTTTGTCCCCCCTTTTGTGCAATTTTTTTAGGCTTTTTGCCCCATAAAAAGACACATCTTTGCTTGTAAAAATTTTTTTGGTTGATTTTTTTTATGTATTTTTACTATTTATTTGTGGCTATTTTTGTTAATTTTGTTTTTTGTACTTTATTGCTTTAAAGCGTTATATGTTGTAAAATTATATTACTATACTTGAATGACAGAAAGGAATGAAACAATGGGAAAATATTTTCAGGAAGAAATTGAAACTGCTTCTCGTGAAAAGATTGAACAGATTCAAACAGACGGACTTTTAGACGTGGTAAAAAGAGTATACGAGAATGTACCTTTTTACAGAAAAAAAATGGTGGAAAAAGGTGTAACACCTGACGATATAAAATCTTTAAAAGATATTTCTAAGTTGCCTTTTTTAACGAAAGACGATTTAAGAGATGCTTATCCATACGGCTTATTAGCAGTACCTCTTAAAAATTGTGTACGTATTCACTCAACTTCAGGTACAACAGGTAAGCGTGTAGTAGATTTTTATACTAAGAAAGATATTGATATGTGGGAAGATGGATGTGCCAGAGCCCTTGTGGCTGCCGGTGGAACAGATGAAGATGTAGTTCACGTAGCTTATGGATATGGTCTTTTCACAGGTGGCTTCGGATTAAACGGTGGTTCACAGAAGGTTGGTTCTTTAACACTTCCTATGTCATCAGGTAACACTGACAGACAGCTTCAGTTTATGACTGACTTAGGTTCTACAATTCTTTGTTGTACACCTAGTTATGCATCATATTTGGCTGAATCAATTGAAGAACGTGGAATTAAGGACCAGATTAAATTAAAAGCCGGAATTTTTGGTGCTGAAGCCTGGTCAGAGGATATGAGAGCTGACATCGAGAACAGACTTGGTATTAAAGCCTATGATATTTATGGACTTACAGAAATAGAAGGTCCGGGCGTTGCTTTTGAATGCGAAGAACAGAATGGTATGCATATTTGTGAAGATTATTTCATTCCGGAAATCGTAGATCCTGACACATTTGAGCCTGTTCCTGATGGTCAGATTGGTGAGTTAGTATTCACAAGCTTCGCTAAGGAAGCTTTTCCACTTATCAGATATCGTACAAAGGATATTACATATATTACCAGGGAAAAATGTAAATGTGGACGTACTCATGCACGTATTCACAGATTAATGGGACGTTCAGATGATATGCTTATTGTCAAAGGTGTTAATGTTTATCCTTCTCAGGTTGAAGAAGTTCTTATTAAACAGGGCATGCCTGCCAACTACCAGCTTATTGTTGACCGTGTAAACAATAGCGATACTATGGAAGTTCTGGTTGAAATGACACCTGAAATGTTCTCTGATAAAGTTAGCTCAATTGAGTCTAAGGAGAAAGATATTGTTACCGCTCTTAAGAGTATGCTTGGCATTTATGCTAAGGTTAAATTGGTTGAACCAAAATCAATTACACGTTCAGAAGGAAAAGCAGTTCGTGTTATAGATAAACGTAAAATTTAGGAGGTTTTTATATGTATATTCATCAGATTTCAGTGTTCATTGAAAACAAACCGGGTAATATTGCAAACTTTACCAATTTTCTTGCCGAACACAAAATAGATATGCGTGCATTCCAGATTGCCGATTCAAGCGATTTCGGAATTATTCGTATTATTGTAGACGATCCTTTTAATACTCTTACTCTGTTAAGAGACAATGATTGGATTTGTAACCTTACACACGTTATCGGCGTTAAGCTTCCGGATGAGCCGGGCTCAATGGCTAAGGCAATGAACGTTATTGCTTCTAACGGCTACAGCGTTGATTACGTTTACGCCTTTCTTGCAAGAGGCACAGATGATGCCCTTATGGTATTCCGTGTCAAGGACGAGGATACAGACAAAGTTGCCGCATTGCTGGTAAGGAATGGAATGAAAACAGTGGACCAGGAAGACTTGACTAAGATGTAGGAATGGAAACACTTAGAAGTGGAAAATATCTTTGTCCGCACTTACTTTTCAGTAATTATCCAGAAATATGCCCGCACTTCTTATAGACATTCTCTTTATCATCTATCCTATACTTTTTGGGTATGGGGGAATGATGAAGAGAATGTCTATAAGCACGCGGCTGTCGCTACATGCGACAGCCGCTACAAATAAAAAAGAAGAGCCATCTTTTCATGCAAGCATGAAGATGGGCTCTTCTTTTTTATTTGTAGTGCAGGCACACGTTGCTTGTGTGCTTCGCGATTATTCTACTGTGTATGGCATTAATGCGATATTTCTAGCTCTCTTGATAGCTGTTGTAAGAGCTCTCTGATGTCTAGCACAGTTTCCTGTGATTCTTCTAGGAAGAATTTTTCCTCTTTCAGATACGTATCTCTTTAATGTAGCTACATCTTTATAATCGATTGCCTTGTTTTCGTTAGCACAAAATGCACAAACTTTTTTTCTTCTACGACCGCCTCTTCTTCTCATTGGAGAATCTGGTCTTTCACTCTTATTATATGGCATAACTTGACCTCCTATTTTCGTTAATGAGATTCTATTCGAATCTGTTAAAAGTTAAATGGTAAACCTGAATCATCTACACTGTCAGGAATGTTCATAAAACCGTCTCCTGCAGGTGCTGTTGGCTGCGATGCAACCGGCTGCTGTGGCTGATAGTTATTATTGCTATCTGCTGTAGCTTTGCTTTCTGCAAATTCCTGGTTTTCAACAACTACTTCTGTTGTGTAAACTGTCTTACCATCTTTGTCCTGATAACTGCCTGTCTGAATACGACCTTCGGCAACTATCTTAGTTCCCTGATGGAAATATTTTTCAGCAAATTCACCGCTTCTACCAAATGCTACACATCTGATAAAGTCAGCGCTCTGATCTCCATCTCTCTTAAATCTACGATCTACTGCTAATGTGTATCTCGCAATAGCCAACTGATTATCTCCTGATGTTGAATATCTAACTTCAGGGTCACGAGTCAAACGACCCATAAGAATAACTTTATTCATATTATACCTCTCTAATGTATCAAACTATGCTTCTACTGCAACAGTCATAAATCTGATAACATTTTCCATAATACGAAGCTGGCTTTCTAACTCGCTAGGAAAATCTGTGTTTTCAGTGTCAATATCGATGAAGTAATAGAATGCTTCTGACATCTTCTGGATTTCGTAAGCTAATTTCTTCTTACCAGCTTCTTCGATCTTTGTAATTGTACCACCGAACTTTTCGATAAGTGCTTTTACCTTTTCTACTTCAGCTGTTCTTCCTTCATCATCAAGTTTTGCACTAACAACAACTGTTAATTCATATTTGTTCATGCTTCTACCTCCTTTTGGTCTCTGGCCTTTTCGTTTGAAAAAGCAAGGATCATAACGAATACTCGTTATGCGTAATTAATATATATCACGAATTACTATAATATCAAAAAAAGTCCCTGTGTTCAAGGACTTTTTTTCATTTTGTGAATTTTTTTCCGAAATCTTTTGGTTTTAAACAAAGCTTTCGTTTTTTTATTTACTGCAAAATCTTCTTTACGCTTTTTTCGAAAGTTTTTCTTGGAACCATTACTATACGACCGCAGCCTTTACATTTCAACTTAAAATCTGCACCCGTTCTTATAATTTCCCATTCATTAGTTCCACAAGGATGCCCTTTTTTTAATGTTACTACTGTTCCAACATTATATTCCATTAGTCTACCACTCTTCCTATTCCAACTATATGCGAAATATTATTGTAGTTAATAGTCTGTCCACCTTTTTCTACCACTTTGCCTGCACCTGCATACATAGATACATGATAGATATTTAAAGTTCTTCCCGGTGTGCTGTATTTTACTGCCGCATTGTAATCTCCGTAAAAAATCAAATCACCCGGTTTCATATCATCTATGTCAATAAAACCATAATATACTATTTGATTTTTTTCTTTTAAATAATCAAACAGGCTTGCTGCTGTCTTTGCATAAGAACCACTTCCAAGTTTCTTGTTGTAGTGCTTGTATGATTTATAGCCTTTCCAAACCAAAGCTGAACAATCATAGTATCCTTTTCTCATTCTTTTTGGCTGACTATATTTCCAATGATTGACTATGTACATAGCCCTATTTACAATCTTGTACATACCTTTTGCATATACTTCGATTCTATAAGACTTGTGAATATTTCCGATTTTTACATCAACATATGTAACTCCTGAATTTACACCTTTAACGACACCATCGCTTGAAACTGTGGCAACGCTTTCATTTCTGCTTGTAAATTCAGGAACTGTACCTGTGTCGCCCAAAATAGGAAACTGTACTTTTTCACCTTTTTTTATAACTGCCTTTAAATTATTAACTGTTGGATTAACAACTGTATACCTTATGTTGAATACTTTTCCATCTACATTTGCTGTAATTGTACCCGTTCCCGGTTTTGTGCCTAAAACTGCCGCTTTCTTTTCATAAGTTGTTAAAGTGGCACATTTTTTGTTTGAATTAGTCCAAGTAATAGTACTATGTTCTCCTAAACCTTTAAAAGAAATATACTGCTGTCTTTCATTGCCTAATGCTGTTCCATAAACAATTAACTTCTGAACTTCCGTTTCAGGGTTTGAAACATAAATTGTATTTGTATATGTAACAACATTTTTGTTTTTGTATGTAACCTTTGCTGTAATGTTAACTTTGCCTTCATTTACTGCTTTCAAAGTTGCTTTAAGCTTGCTTCCACTTACTGCTGAAAGTTTTGAAACAACATCGCTATTCCCAACACTCCACTTGCATGACTTAACATTACTTTCGTCTATTCCATCTACTGTAACAGTAAAATTCTGACCTTTTGCCTGGCTTACAAAACCGTTAACCTTTGTTCCGTCAGCGTTAACTTTCTTAATACTGATTCCGTTAGAATCATACAATCTGTTATTTAGATCACTTGACAAAACATTTATTGTACATTTGCTATATCCCTGTGAGGATTTCGCTGTTATTTCCGCTTTACCCGGATTTAACGCCTCAACAGTACCTTCTTTATTGACTTTTGCTATTGAGTCATTTGAAGACATATATGAAATTTTATTAACTGACTTTGCTACAACCATACCTGTCTGGCCTTCTGTTAATGTTGTAGGATATTTCGTTATGACAACATTCTTAGAAGTATCAGGAACTGTAACCTTACAAGTCATTGTTCTTGATTTACAAGTTGCAGTAATTGTTGCAGCTCCATAATTTACAGCTCTAATTCTACCTTTTTTTGAAACAGTAACTGCAAATTTATTAGATGTTCTCCATTTAACTTTCGTTCTCGCTGAAACATTTTTAACTTTTATTTTTTTTCTTTTACCCTTTTCTAATGTTACTGTACTTTTAGAAATCGTAGGTGTTGCTCCATAAGCCAATTCACTTTTTAATTGAAGTCCTGAAATAATAGCCGCCATCACGATTATTATTCCAATTGTTCTCTTTAAAGATTTCATCTTTTCCTTCTTTCATTCTTTATCCGTCACATTATTTTGCTGTTTTAAATTTCTTCTTTCTCCATTTTCCGTAAGTTGTACCGTTTGAAGTTTTTACATAACCTCTAACTCTTACGTAATATTTTTTATTTGCCTTTAACTTTTTAAACTTATAGCTAATTTTCTTAGTTGTCTTTGTTACTGCCTTCTTGAATTTTGAAGATCTAGACAACTGAAGCTGATATCCTGATACTTTTGCAATCTTTTTATAAATTACCTTGGCACTCTTCTTAGTTTTTACGATTTTTGTTATCCTTGTATTCCCAACGCTAACTTTCTGTGCTGTAGGTTTCTGAGTTTTTGTTAACTTTGCAGTTGTAGTTGGTGTTGGTGCAACTGTAGTTGTCTTTGCTGCTGCTGGTGTTGTTGTCTCTGCTGTTGCAACTGTAGTTGTCTCTGCTGCCACTGGTGTTGTTGTCTCTGCTACTGCAGGTGTAGTTGTTTCTACCGCCACTGGTGTTGTTGTCTCTGCTGTTGCAGTTGTAGTAGTTTCTGCCGCTGCTGTTGTAGTTGTTTCTGCTGTTGCAGTTGTAGTTGTTTCTGCCACTGCCGATGTAGTTGTCTCAGTTTCTTTAACAATTTTAATCTGTCCGTCTGCTATTTCAATATTTAACTGATCCTTTACAACATCCTGACCTTCTGTATTCACCAATCCATAAGAAATTGTATATCTACCTTCCTTATCAAAAACGACTCTAATAGTTCTGTCTAAATCATTACTTGCAATAGTCATTTCCTTATTAAATCCGCTAATGTCGTACCACTCTCCGCCATCTTTGTATTCAATAGATGATACCTGATTGTCGCCTGTTACTGAAACAGTTCTTACAACCTGCTTTCCAACAATGCCTGATGCCCAGAACTCTAGCTTAAATTCCTTAGCTGTTCCTAATGTGTATGCACCTTCTACGCCATCTTTCTTCACATAAATAGCTGCGCCAAAATTGTCGTCGCCTGTGTTATCACCACCGTCTGCCCATGCAGGTATAACCATAATCGCAAGCATTGCCATAATTGTCACAATACTTATTAACTTCTTGTTCATTAAATATCTCCTTCCGAACTTCTCTGTTTTTTCGCACGTTACTTTAATTATAACATATTCCTGAAGATATATTACATATTTATTACAAATTTTTCGATATTTTTTTGTTTTTACATTTTATCCCCATGCAGCCGAAAAATTTTCATGCAAACACGTTGAGAGTTCTTATTTTGCTCCGCCGCCTATTGTAAAACAAAAATCAAAACTCGCCTACGGC
>OGKE01001234.1_pt1 | contig 17736 bp, 16 predicted proteins | sample 1572341 | NCBI WGS metagenome assembly OGKE01 (sample SAMEA2582091, study PRJEB24529) | metagenome | biome: Human gut stool | place: China | collected 2011
TATCAAAAAACGATACTAACTTCTCTTCATCGCCCTTAACTTAATGCCATTGAGGTCTTAAAGGTGAAGCTGCAACCGCATTTAACTTTAACTGATTATTTTCAAGCGAATACCATGAATCTACTGTACCTTTTACTGTACCTTTTTTCGATTATTTGACGTTATTTAACAACATTTGACAAAAAATACAAAGCGCTATAAACCCAATATTTATGCGGTCTACGGCACTTGATGAAACAAGACAAAATCAAGCCAGACATAACAATAGATGAGTGCTAATTTATTATAAACTTTTTATTAAGTGTAGTGTTTATGCAGGTTTGATGGGTATTGAAATTGGTAAAAAAATTGATTTTTACTGTTTTAATCGTCCCCTTCCTGATTTGACTGATAAACATATTTTTTCTTACAACGTAATATTTCACCCAAGTGCTACATCCAGAATCATCATCAAACTAAACCCAAATGCAAAGAAAATCGTACCAATATTAGAGTGCTGTCCCTGTGACATTTCTGGAATCAATTCTTCGACCACGACATATAACATAGCTCCTGCTGCAAAGCTAAGTAAATATGGTAATGCTGGGATTACCAGCTGTGCAGCTAGAATAGTCAGCACAGCCCCAATCGGTTCAACCACTCCTGAAAGTACACCTCCAAGAAACGCCTTTCCCTTACTTTCGCCCTCTGCCCTAAGAGGCATTGATATAATAGCCCCTTCCGGAAAATTCTGAATAGCAATTCCAAGAGATAAAGCAAGTGCACTAGCTGCTGTAATCTGTGCATTTTCAGCAAGAAATCCTGCATACATTACACCAACCGCCATACCTTCAGGAATGTTATGTAGTGTAACTGCCAACACCATCATTGTAGTACGGCTAAGCTTGCTTTTAGGTCCTTCTGCCTGAACACTTCCAACATGAAGATGCGGAATCAAATGATCGAGCGCAAGTAAAAACAATATCCCTATCCAGAACCCAACAACTGCCGGAACAAATGATAAATAACCCATATTCTCAGATTGTTTAATAGCTGGAATCAGAAGACTCCAGATTGAAGCAGCAACCATTATGCCTGCTGCGAACCCTGTAAGTGCACGTTGCACTGACGTGTTAAGTGTTTTTCTCATAAAAAACACGCATGTTGCACCAAGTGTTGTCCCAACAAACGGGATCAGTATACCTTTAAAAATATTCAATAGCATTACATTTTCCCTCCATAATCTAAAATTTTTCTTATATAACAAAAAGATTTTTCTACAACGGTATCGTAACAGTTTTGTAGCTTGTTGATTATATTTTCTAAAATCTATTATGGTATAATCTTTCTTGACAATCATGCTAATACTGTGTTAGTTTTAACTAACTTCATATCATATATCATAAACTATTATCCCTTCGGATGTCAACAAATGCTTTACGAAGGATAATCTCTTTATTCTTTTAAATATACTTATAAAATCTGCTGAAAAAATGATGACTCCTCCGATATAAATATCTGATAATATTATATTTTTCTTATTCATTTCAAAAAATGCTTCAAAATAAATTTTATTCGTTTACTTTTCGATATAATATTGTTATAATTCAGTTAATAAAGTTTGGAGGTATGTATAATGAAACAATTAAATGAAAAAGTTGCTATCGTTACGGGAGCTGGTCAGGGCATCGGAAAAGGAATTGCCCTTTGCCTTGCTAAAAGAGGCGTTAAGGTTATTGCAACAGGCCGCCGCCCAGATCCTATTAACCAGACAATCGCAGAGATTAAAGAAGCTGGTGGGGATGGTTTTGCTATGACTTGCGACTCTGCAGACAGAGAACGTGTAGAGGAAGTTGTTAAGACTGCCGTTGAAAAATATGGTACTGTCGATGTTATTGTTAACAATGCCCAGGCCATTGTTCCATCTGCTCCAGTTGAAGAAACTTCTTATGACAATATGCTTAAAGCCTGGCAGAGTGGTGTTATCGGTTCTCTTAACTATATGCAGGCAGCCTTTCCATTTATGAAAGAACAGCATGAAGGCAGAATCATCAACTTTGCTTCTGCAACGGGAATGTTTGGTATCGCCGGTCAGTTAGCATATGGTTCTAACAAAGAAGCCTTAAGAGGCTTAACTAAAATCGCTGCCAAGGAATGGGGACAATATGGAATCTGTGTTAATATTGTTCTTCCTGGAGCTGAATCTCCCGCTGCAAAAGCCTGGGCTGAAAAATTCCCAGAAGAATATGCCAAGCAGGTTAACTTAAACCCTATGAAACGTTTTGGTGATCCAGAAAATGATATTGCACCAGTTATTGCATTCTTAGCTGGTCCTGATTCATGCTATTATTCTGGACAAAGTGTAATAGTAGATGGCGCTAATTCAATTATGCCATAACACTATAAAAGATGGAGCCGGATTAACACATCTGACTCCATCTTTTATATTACCAAATTACGTATTAACTGCAACCAATCCAATCAATAGCAATATCTATAAATGCATATTATAAATCCCTTAACATATCCGACTTCTTCATAACAGGTCTTAATGCCAGATATATTATAGATGCCACAACAACAGCTATAACAGCATTAACAGATGTTGTAACTGCACCTACCTTTGCAAGTGCCTTTGCAAGATCCTGAGGTACTCCTAAAAGATATGTCTTATAGAAATATCCAACTATAGGATCTGCTACAATATTAAATAACATACCACATACGCTTGATACTACAGTTGCTATAGTAACATACTTTACAGAGTGTTCCTTAGACAGCTTAAAAAGCCTGTGTGCAACAAAACCTACTATAAGTCCTATGCACAGCTTTAAGAAAAATGTCTTAGGTGCACTTGTTACATATGCTGTTGTAAGGTCACTTATTGTCATTCCAACAGCTCCTGCAAGACCACCCCATGTACCTCCAAGAAGAAGTGCTGCAAGAACACAGAATACATTACCAAAATGGAACATTGTTCTTTCTGTTCCTACTGGAATATCTATTTTAATAAATGTTGCACCAACATAACATAATGCAGCACATAAAGCAGCCTGTGCTATAACCTTTGCATCTATAGGCTTCTTTTCGTTTTTTGAAAACAGACTATACTATATAAACCTGATATAAGTATAACTGCACCTACAATCGCTGTAAGTAACGACACCGCATATGCTTTGTTTCCTTTAACAACATATGTATTAACGCATAATACTATACCTGCGATAAGAATAACTAAGCCTGCCACTGTCTGAATAATACTACCTTTTTTCTCTTTCATAGCCTTTCATATCTTATACACTTATTCAGAATATCAGAATAGCATTTAAGATATTACCTCCTTTGCATAATCTATTGCTTAATAAGATATATTTATCTTATTGCATGAAAGAATAATGCAAATCAGGTATTATTAAAAGTACCAATCTGATATTTTTTAATAATGTCAGATTGGTACTTTTACATCATATTAGAATATTATTTTTATTTTACTGATAATCACGAACTAAAAACATAGGTTTTATAGTAACGATTTCATCATATTCTTCCTGTTCCACGGCAACACTTGAGTTCAATGCTCTTAAATCATTCTTTAATACAGCAAGTGCTTCATCAACTTCAACTGCTCTTCCCTCTTCTATGATATCAATCATCCTTTTTATAACAACTGGATGTGCATACCAGGCTGGTACAGGAAAATCTGGATATTTTGCTATGTAATCCTGCATTTCATCTACAGCCATTTTAAGATGTGATTCTATATATTTTTTATTATTCCTTGCAGTTGGAAGCACATTGGCACTTGAGAAAAAGAAGATTGCTGCCAGACCAAATAAAAGGAAATATATAGAAAATCCTGCATGTATTATAAGCGAATATATGCCATATATAAGTGAAGCTGCTCCAAGTAATGTTATAAAAAGTGCAACCCACTTATACGCTGGATTGCTCCTATCATACACTCTCTTTCTTTTGGCTCCCGAACTCAGATTAAGGCTTAATTCCTCTTTGTTATCAAGATAATCAAGACAATTGTTAAGCACTGCAATGTTTTCCTTTGCCTTAGGTGATAATACCCTGGCTTTCTTTTTAGCCATCTGGCGTTCCTTTTCCTTAAGTCTCTTTTCAGCTTCTGCACTATGGATTCTTATATATGGATGGTTCTGTTTTATATATGATAAAAGCATATCAACATTCTCTTCAAACTTAAAATTACACTGTTTTTCCTGTCCATTATCATATTCCACAACAAGATATGGTATAGATGCAAACAAGCCTTTTCCTGTAAATCCACCCTTACTCATAGCAATTCTTTTATATATTCTCTTAACAGAAGAAAGTGGTATATAATATCTCCTGTCAAAATAAAAGCTATTAAGATATATAGCCTTCTCACCAACCCCACATGGTCCGAACTTTCTACAGTTCTTTTTATCCTTAATTAATTCTTCTTTTGTCAGTGAAGTCTGTGATATACATCTAGGTTTAAATATCATATTCCTTACTCCCTTCGTTACATTATTACATCATATCATCCTTAAATATACCGGAAAAAACACTTTGAAAAAAACTCCGAAAAAACACTTTGGGACCAGTCATATGTATACTTAACAGCAACTAGCAAATTATTTCAAAAACGATGTACTAGTGCTTCATATAACATTTAACTGGCCCAGAGTTATCATTAAGATTATTAGGATTAGTATGTTTATTTAAATAATTTAATTAGCAGTTTTAGTTTGCTTTCTTGTTGCATACATGAATATTCCAAAGAATACAGCAGCAATAATAATACCTGCTGGATAAGCTACCTTTGTACCAAGATTCAGACATTCTTTTGCATAGAAGAAATATGTCATAGACACAGCACTCATAAATGTTGCTGGAACTGCTGTAATCCAGTAATTCTTCTTTTCCTTGAACAGGAACATGCTAGCTGTCCATAATACTATCATAGCAAGTGTCTGGTTTGTCCAGCTGAAGTATCTCCATATGATAGTATAATCAAGATGTCCTACAAATGCACCAACTGCAAGTAAAGGTACACAGAGAATAAGTCTTTTTGTAAACTTACCCTGATCAATGCCAAACCAGTCTGCGAGTGTAAGTCTTGCACTTCTAAAGGCTGTATCACCTGATGTGATAGGGCATACAATAACACCAATCATAGCAAGTGCTACGCCAACACCACCCATTGTCTTAGAACATACATCATATATAGCAGCTGACTGTCCATTAGCAAGTATTGCACTAAGTCCTGTGCTTAAGCCATCAGTTACTTCATATATAGAACATCCTGCTGCTGCCCATATAAGAGCTATAACACCTTCTGCAACCATGGCACCATAAAATACGAAATGTCCCTGTTTCTCTGACTTCATACAACGTGCCATAAGAGGTGACTGTGTAGCATGGAAGCCTGATATAGCACCACACGCTACTGTAATGAACATAACACTCCAGATAGGTGTTGCCTTAGGATGCATGTTAGTAAAGTTACTCCAGATTTCTGGTACCTGATATTCTGAATGAGTAAAAATACCAATAGCAACACCAAGTGCCATAATTATAAGACATATACCAAATATTGGATAAATACGTCCGATAATCTTATCAATAGAAATAAATGTTGCAATAAAGTAGTAAGCAAGAATAATCCATAACCAGAACTCAGTGTTTGCTACTACACCAGTTACGCCACCATTCTTAAACAAAGTTACGATAAGTCCTGCCGGACCAACTGCAAATACGGTACCTACCATAACGAGTAATACAACACTGAAAATTCTCATTACATTTTTCATAAATCCGCCAAGATATATACCGCAGACTTCTGAAATAGAAGCTCCGTTATTACGTTCTGAGAGCATTCCTGAGAAGTAATCATGAACACCACCGGCAAATATAGTACCAAATGTAATCCAAAGAAAAACAACTGGTCCCCAAAGAGCACCCTGCATAGCACCAAATATTGGTCCAAGACCTGCAATATTAAGAAGCTGTACTAAAAACAGTTTCCACTGTGGCATAACAACATAATCTACACCATCATTAATCTTAACTGCTGGCGTCTCTCTGTCATCAGGTGCGAATGTGTTCTCTACAACTTTACCATAGACGAAGTATCCACCTATCAGAAGAGCCAGACAAATAAAAAAACTAATCATAGCTTTTTCCTCCTCGTTTGATTGAATTGAATTCGATGTAAACTTAAAATATAGCTGCATCTTTTTTATTAAATTATTACAGTACTGTTTTTATACTTTAATTATAAACATTTTATAAAAAATTTCAACTTTCAAAGTTAAAAAAAATGTACCGAAAATCTTCAGCACATTTTGTTTATATTGTACATTTTATATCACTTCGCATATATATTTTTAGAATTTTTAAACAATAAAACAACTCAATGCTTTATTACATCTGATTAAGAAATGGAAGTATATCTTCTACTTTTTCAAGTATATAATCTGCTCCTGCATTCTCTAACTCATCCTTTTCTGCAAAGCCATATCTTAATCCAACCGACTCAATACCTGCTTCCTTAGCTCCAAGCACATCATCTTTTCTGTCACCGATCATGATTGAATCTGCTTTAACTGATACTATATCTGATTCGCTTATGTCCATTTTTTTCATAATCTGATTCAGTACTTCTTCTATAACATCATCTTTATGTCTTCTTTTTCCTCCCTCAAGTTCACTTCCTACTGCGACATCAAAATATTGTTCTATATCAAAATGCTTAAGTATCGTTGGAACATATATCTCAGGTTTACATGTAGCTAATGCAACAACATATCCTTCTTTTTTCAATCCTGAAAGAAAATCTGTTATACCATCAAACAGCCTGTTTTCATATATTCCCTTTACAGCATATCTTTCTCTATAATATGCAACGGCCTTTAATGAATCTTCATCATCCATTCCATGAAACCTTGTAAAGCTCTCATTAAGCGGTGGTCCTATATATTTTTTTAAGACTGCCATATCATTTTCTTCTATTCCCATTTTTTCAAGAGCATACTGCACACTTTTAGTTATTCCTTCGCCTGAATCTGTTATAGTTCCATCAAGATCTAGTAATATGTATTTTTTTCTCATCTAATTATTCCTTCCAGCTATATTGTTAAAATGCAAGAAACGGGTGTCAAAACCCTGACTATGATAAGAATTCTGACACCCTAATATTAAGTATTATACAAATGAATTGTAATTTATCAACTAAGATTCCTTATTGTTTATAGTAATATTAGAAACCCCTTCCATTCCATCAACTGATATATTCCTATCTGTCTTAGCCTGGATTGTGTTTGCTTTCATAACATCTGTTATATCAAAGCCGGTAGTTTCCTTGATAGATTCTATTGTCTTTGCAAGAACTGAAGGAACATATCCTCCCATCTGTCCGACTCCAGAACCATTAGCTGTATCACCACTGTCAATAATTGTAACTTTATCTATGCTCTGAAGTGGCTTAGCAACCTGTTCTGCCATCTGAGGAAGTACCTTGACAAGCATCTCCATCATAGCAGCCTGGCCATACTTCTCATAAGCCTCAGCTTTCTTCTCCATAGCCTCTGCTTCTGCTATACCTTTAGCCTTAGTTGCCTCTGCCTCTGCTATACCAGTCTTTGATATGGCATCTGCTTCTGCCTGTGCTTTTATGGCAATAGCCTCTGCTTCTGCCTGCGCTTCTACCTTTCTTGACTCAGCACGGGCTTGTGCTTCTGCTATCTTTCTATACTTCTCAGCATCTGCATCTGCCATCTGCTTTGCTTTTTCAGCGTTAGCAGGTTCTACTATTGTTACTCTTAAGCTTTCCTTCGTTCTTTCAGCCTGCTTCTGGGCAAGTTCTATGTTCTTCTGCTCTGATGCAATCTGAACCTGGATCTGTGCCTCTGCTATTTCTTTTTGTCTCTGCTGTTTAAGAAGTTCAGCATCCATTTGTGCCTGTATAACATCCTTCTGTGTTATGTTCGACTGGATATCATGTGCAAGTTCTGCCTTAGCCTGTGCTGTCTGCTGTTCCTGCATATAATTAGCCTCAAGGACAGCTTTATCCTTTGCTGCCTGGGCTATATCTGCCTCTGCCTTTAACTTGGCTGACTCACCCTCCTGACGTGCCTGTGATGTCTTAATCTGCATATCTCTTGCAGCCTCAGCCTTCTGAATCTCAGCATCCTTCTTTCTCTGGGCAATCATACCATCACCAAGTGCCTTTATATATCCGTTCTCATCAGATATATCTGTGATAGTGAAGTTTTTTACTTCAAGTCCCATATTTCCAAGCTCAGTTCCAACTACCTCCTGAACTCTTGATGAGAATTCCTCTCTCTTCTGATACAGCTCTTCAACTGTCATTGTAGCAATAATCTCTCGAAGCTTACCTTCAAGTACAGCAATAGCTGTTCCCTGGATATTATCAATAATTTCTTTCTCATTTCGTCCTGTAAACTGCTCAATAGCAGTTAATATACTGTTCTTTTCATTTCTTACCTTAATAACCGCTGTTGTTATAACACTTATTGGTACACCCTGGCTTGAAAGACTGCTTCTTGTTGCCACACTGAGTGGAATATTTCCAAGTGATATATAATCAATTCTTTCAAATACTGGTATAACAAGTCCACCACCACCAGTGATAACTCTTTTTTTCATACCGGTTACAACGCCTGCCTTATCCTGCGGAACCTTTTTCCACATTCTTAAGACTACAGTAAGAATCAGTACAATTCCAATGACTGCTGCTACAATTCCTACAATGCTGGATTCTGCTCCATATCCCATGTCTGCCTCCCATTTCCGGTTGTGCACATTATGCCTCAACCATATCCTTAATTAATAGTTACTTTCTGATTTACTCCTGAGGTCGTTTCTTTGCTTAATTCTTTCCCCCAGGTATATCAGAATATTTATCTTCGAGATATGAGGTACTTTGCACTATTACATAGTCACCATCAAATCTTAAGATATTAACCTCTTTATCCTGCTTTATAGCTTTGCCATCTATTGATCTGGCAGGATATGATACATTAGTACCTGTACTTAACTGTACACTTATTGCACCTACTCCATTCTCAGGTATCGTATTACTTACAATACCTTTTCTTAAAAGCAGTTCTTCTTTATCAGCTGCAAAATTCTCAACTTTTTTAAGTCTTTTGATTGCTGACTGAAGTGCCACTGCACATATATATCCGGCTATAAATCCTATTATTATGATCGTAGTTTCTGACAATCTGCCATCAAGTATAAGTCCTAAGCAGCCAAATATAAGTGACCATAGGCACAGGCTGTTTATTGAAAAGGGCAAAAAGTCCAATATCATATCCTGTCCAAACTCTAGCTGTAATACATCTATTGATACAAAATCCACAAAGCCATCAAACAAATTAAGCACAATACTGCAAAACGGTATCAGAATTCCTATTATTATACATGCAATACATATAGTATGAAACATATCCCCTCCCCCTTTCATATACATTAATACAAGTATCCATGAATACTGTAATACCGGAATATATCATATTCCACCTATATTCCAGTTAATTTCAAATATTACTTAAAATATTATTTAAAATCTGTTATATGTATTAGTCTGCATGTTTTCTGTAAGCTTTGTTATGTAAGCTGAATATTTTTCATTAAGTACATTTGATGCAATTGTTTCATCCTTGCTTCCATCATATGATTTATTTATAAAATATAATATATAATAGCAATGTGATGATGTATTCTCTATAACTGTAACATCCCCACTCTTACGCTCATCTGAAAGAAGCCATTCTGATGTTCCTGTATCCATGCCAGTACTTGTAATCTTTGAATGAAGTGAACCCTCATCAGTATCATATTTTGTTTCACCATCAGCAGCATTTCTCTTACACAGCTCTATAAAAGACTTTTCATCTGATACTCCTGCCACAAACTCATCCGCTTTTGCCTTAGCCTGCTGCATTTCACCATCTGTAGAATCTATAGCTGTTATTGTAAACTCTCTGTAATCAACCTGGTCATATGTATCTTTGTGTTCATCATAATATTCCCTGACTTCAGCTTCTGTAGCTGTCATACCCTCTGTAAGCTTACTCTGGTACGCATTAGCCTTAAGATACTCCATAACATATTTTTTAACATTCTTTTCTGTTGCATACTGTCCAAAACTCTGCTTATAATAATCAGCAACACTCTTACCTGATTCAGAAGCTGCATCACTTATCTGCTTTGTAAAATCTGTATAATCATCATCACCAGTTGCATAATCAAAACCGCTGTTATCTGCATCTTTAATAAGTGCCTTATATTCTTTAATTGTTGTTAATGCATTATCTGCAAAGTATTCATACCATGTTTTTCCTGTCTGTGAGTTAGTCTGGCTCTTATCATTCTCTGAACTTTTATATCCCATATATGAATAGTAATCAGCCATTGTCATGTTGCCATAGACGGATTGTGACATAGCCGCTTTCTTAGACACATTATAATACATATCAAATTCTATCTGGCTTATATTATCACCATCAACACTTATAAATCTGTTATGTATCTTATAATATCTCATACCGCATATAACCGCTGCTGCTATAAGGATACCTGCAATAATACCAGCTGTTACAGCCCTGAATATTATCTTTTCTCTCTGTAATCTTTTCTCTTCTTCTTTTCTTTTAGCGACTTTTCTATCATATTTAGTCATCACTTTTCCATTATTTGTATTCTGTGAATTATTAATTGATTTATTAGCATTATTACCAGCCATGTTATCTTAATCCTCCAACATACCTTCTTTTATTTTATCAAGCTTTCTTATCCATGCTGCACTACTTGCATCACTAGGCATCCTCAGATCTCCTCTTGGTGAAACTGCAACTGACCCAACCTTTGGTCCGTCTGGCAGACATGACCTTTTAAACTGCTGTGCAAAAAATCTCCATATAAATGTGCGGAGCCATTTATATATCGTTTTTTCATCATACTCACCAGCAAATGCAAGCTTTGCAATTCTGAACAACTTTTCAGGACCAACACCAAATCTTAATATATGGTACATAAAAAAGTCATGAAGCTCATATGGTCCAACAAGATCTTCTGTTTTCTGCTGTATAGTTCCATCCTCATTAGGTGGAAGAAGCTCTGGACTTACAGGTGTATCAAGCACATCTGTTAAAACATCCGATAGTTCCTTGTTTTCACATGTATCAGCATAATATCTTACAAGGTGCCTTACAAGTGTTTTAGGCACTGATGCATTCACTCCGTACATAGACATGTGATCACCATTGTATGTTGCCCAGCCAAGGGCAAGCTCTGACATATCACCTGTACCTATAACCATGCCATTTGTCTGGTTTGCTATATCCATAAGTATCTGGGTTCTTTCCCTTGCCTGTCCATTTTCATAGGTGACATCATGCACTGCTTCGTCATGTCCGATATCTTCAAAATGTTGTTTGACTGACTTTCTTATATTGATTTCTCTTAATGTTGCGCCAAGCTTTTCACTCATCTTTATAGCATTATTATAAGTTCTGTCTGTTGTTCCAAAGCATGGCATCGTAACACATGTTATTCCTTTTCTGTCTAGTCCTGACAAATCAAATGCCCTGACTGTAACAAGCAGTGCAAGCGTTGAATCCAGTCCACCAGATATACCAATAACAGCACTCTTACAGCCAGTATGTTCAAGTCTTTTCTTAAGACCATATGTCTGGATATCAAGAATCTCCTCACATCTTGCCTCTCTTTCGTTCTTGTCATATGGCACAAATGGCGCTTTGTCAAAGAATCTGTCAAGCTTAAGTTCCCTGCTTATAAGCTGCGGACACCTCACACATGTATAACCTTCAGCCGCTGCTTTGTCTTCATCCACAACAAATGTAGACATTCTTCTTCTCTCTGAACATATTCTATCTATATCTATATCTGCATAAACTGACTCATTTGCGAACTTTTCAGCCTCTGCAAGAAGTGAGCCATTCTCACTTATCATATTATGTGCACCAAAAACTATATCCTGTGTTGATTCTCCTTCACCTGAACTTGAATATACATAACCACACACAAGTCTTGCAGACTGTCCTATAACAAGCTGTTTTCTATACGCTGCCTTACCTATAGTTTCATTACTTGCCGAAGCATTTACGATAAGTGTGGCTCCGTTAAGCGCGTGTCTTATACTTGGTGGCTGTGGTGTCCACAAATCTTCGCATATTTCTACAGCTACCTTCAACTTCGGATAATTATCAAAGCTATATATTATGCTTCCTCCAAAGACTACTTCATCTTTATCAAGCTTAACTGTCACATTACTTTTAAAGCCCTCTGTAAACTGTCTTCTTTCATAAAACTCACCATAATTGGGTATAAACATCTTAGGCACAAGTCCCTGTATATGTCCATCCATAACTGCGGCGGCAACATTATAAAGCTTTCCACGATGCATATATGGAAGACCTGCAATAACAAGCATTCCTTTATAATCTGATGTATAATCTCTTATATCTAATAATACACTCATCGCTTCATCTATAAGTGTATCCTGTAAAAATAAGTCATTACAGGTATATCCTGTTATACATAATTCTGGAAATACCGCTACTGCTGTATCTTTGTTATAAGCCTCTTTAATAAGAGCCTTAATCTGTTCACCATTATATACACAGTCACCCACTTTTATCTTCGGTGTCAGTGCTGCAACTCTGATATATCCGTCTTTCACTGCAATTCTCCCTTATAAAATCATTTTCTATCAGTATATCAAATCCACAAGACATTTACAATAAAAAACAGTTATCCGGCAACCTTATATTGCTGGATAACTGTTATAAAATACTCTTACGTATTATAATAATCTTAATACTATTTTGAAAATGCTGATGAAACCTCTGTCGCCATTTCTTTTATTCCATCTTTGGCTGTTTCCATCATATCCTTGGCACCTGTTGCCGCATCTGTTGCTATTTCCTTAATACCTGTTGCCGCATCTGTTGCTATCTCTTTTGCCCCTGTAGCTGCATCTGTCATGATATTTTCTACAGTGTTTTTACTATTGCTGCCTGCACCAGTATTACTCCCGCTTTCCGAATCCGTCTTGGAGCCGCAGCCTACAAGTACAGATACAATAGTGATAAACATAACTCCGGCTACAAACCATTTAAACTTATGCATATAATATATCCTCCTTTAACATTCATAGCATTATATTATCTGCATATATTTAAATTGTATTCATGACATAAAACTATGCCTTTAGCTGATGACTCAGATACTTATATAAAATCACTGTTAAAGTTCCATCTATAAGTGCCTTTATTATGTTAAAAGGTGCAACGGCAAGTGCAACAAATGAAAACACATCTTTAATAGATGCATTTACTTTTGTTCCCATAGCTATAAGTACATCCATAGGCATGCCATAAAGTTCTGAATACTTAGGAAGCAGGTACCATGCATTAAGAAGCATTCCTGCCACAACAAGTATAGCACCACCTGCAACAAGTGATATTATTGCCATTTTTCTTGTTTTCTTTGTGTGATATATGATAGATGCTGGAACAACATACATACATCCTAATATAAAATTAGCAAAATCACCAACAAAAGCTGTTGTTGTCCCTTTCATACAAAAATGTAATATAACCTTGACAGCTTCTATTATAACACCAGCACATGGTCCTAACATAAAAGAACCTATGAGCACAGGTATTTCACTAAAATCAAGCTTATAAAATCCCGGTGCTAAAAATGGTATAGGAAAGTCAAAATACATAAGTATTACTGCTATTGCTGAAAGCATTGCCATAATTACGGTTTTATTAACTTTAGTTTTTTCAGATGTAAATCTGACACCTGTCTTCTTTTCAATAAGTATTTCACTGCCTCTTGCCACGGCAAACACTATAACCATAAGTAAGATTGATATTCCTACGAATTCAATATTCTTCTGGATTGTTTCTAATAATCCCTGCATTTTTTCTCCATCCTGTTAGTTTAAACTGGAAACATTGCCGACACTTACACGCAGCACTCTATGTCCTTCAAGAAGCTTGTTCTCTATTCTTATAAATACGACAACTCTTATCTTTTCACCAGTCTTTGTCTTAAAAAAATGTTCATAACATGCATATCTCTGGTCGATAAATGTCTCACGAAGTTCTGATATTATACTTTCATAATCAATATCAGGCACAATATCCTTGAATACAAGACCATTCTTCATATCTTCTTCTGTATATCCAAGCATCTTTACAAAACCATCATCAATCTCAATTATCTTACCACTTCTCATCTCCATGGCAAAACGTGTAAATGGGAGTTTTTTCATAAATTCTGCTGCCATAACTTATCTCCTTTCAATATGCGGGAGTACTATTACTCCCGCTCTTACTTTAGGTACATTATAATTACTTAGAAAGTGTCTTAAGTCTTTCTTCAACCTGTGCAAGCATATCAGAATACTTCTCAAGTTTAGCTTTTTCTTCATCAATCTTAGTCTGTGGAGCCTTTGATGTAAACTTTTCATTGTTAAGCATTCCGTTACATCTTGCTATTTCCTTGTGTAATTTATCTTTTTCTTTATTAAGTCTTTCGATTTCCTTATCGATATCAACAAGTTCTGCAAAAGGTATATAAATAACTGCACCCGGAATAACCGTTGATACAGCATCATCTGGTATGCCGCTCTTATCAGCCTGAACCTTAACATCACTTGCATAGCCAAGTGTTGCAAAGAAAACCCTGCCATTATCAAATATATTTCTTATCTCTTCATTCTCTGAAACAACATATACAAGTGCCTTACGGCTAGGTGCTACATTCATCTCAGCTCTTACATTTCTGATATTACGGACAGCTGTCTTAATTGTTTCAATAGCATTTTCATCTTCTGAATAATCATTGTCCTCTGTGTATACAGGCCATGAACTTATCATAATAGACTCTTCTTCATCCTGTATATTACAGAATATTTCTTCTGTTATGAATGGCATATATGGATGAAGCAGCTTAAGTGCATCTATAAGAACCTTCTTTAATGTCCATATAGCAGCTGTCTTAGTTGTATCCTCGTCATTGTAAAGGCGTGGCTTAACCATCTCAATATACCAGTCACAGAATTCTTCCCAGATAAAGTCATTAAGCTTGGCAACCGCTATACCAAGGTCGTACTTTTCCATATTATCTGTAACTTCTTTAATAAGCGAATTCATCTTTGATAATATCCACTTATCTGCCGCTGTAAGATTAGCTGGCTTATCATCTGTAGCCTTTATTTTGTTGTCTGGGTCATTCATCATTATGAATCTTGAAGCATTCCATACTTTATTAGCAAAGTTACGGCTTGCCTCAACTCTTTCCCAGTAGAAACGCATATCATTACCAGGTGCATTACCTGTGATAAGTGTGTATCTTAAAGCATCTGCACCATACTTATCTATAACCTCAAGTGGATCAATACCATTTCCAAGTGACTTACTCATCTTACGTCCCTGTGAATCTCTTACAAGTCCGTGGAATAATACCTTTCCAAATGGCTTCTTACCCATCTGCTCATATCCTGAGAATATCATTCTTATAACCCAGAAGAATATAATGTCATATCCTGTTACAAGTACATCTGTAGGATAGAAGTAGTCAAGCTCAGGTGTTTTATCTGGCCAGCCAAGTGTTGAGAAAGGCCAGAGTGCTGATGAGAACCATGTATCAAGTGTATCTGGATCCTGTTCCATGTTAGTGCTTTTACACTTAGGACATGTACATACTTTATCCTTAGATACTACCATCTCTCCACAATCCTTACAGTAATAAGCTGGTATTCTGTGGCCCCACCATAACTGTCTTGATATACACCAGTCTCTTATATTATCTGTCCAGTTAAAGTAAGTCTTGTCCATAGAAGCTGGAACAAGTTCAATATCACCATTCTTAACACCTTCAACTGCTGGCTTAATAAGCTCATCCATCTTAACGAACCACTGCTGCTTAATCATAGGCTCAACTGTTGTCTTACATCTATCATGTGTACCTACATTATGAACATGGTCTTCAACCTTGACTAAAAGTCCCTGTGCCTCAAGGTCAGCTACCATAGCCTTTCTTGCTTCGTATCTGTCCATACCGGCATATTTTCCACCAAGCTTGTTTATAGTAGCATCGTCATTAAGTATGTTAATCTCTGGAAGGTTGTGTCTTTTACCTACCTCAAAATCGTTAGGATCGTGAGCTGGAGTAATCTTAACAACACCTGTTCCGAATTCCTTATCAACATAGCTGTCTGCGATAATAGGTATCTTTCTGTCTGTAAGTGGCAGATATACTTCTTTTCCAATAAGGTCTGTGTATCTTTCATCATCTGGATTAACAGCAAGTGCTGAATCACCAAGAAGTGTTTCTGGACGTGTAGTAGCTATTTCTACATATCTTCCTTCTTCACCAACTACAGGATAATTGATATGCCAGAAATGTCCTGCCTGCTCTTCATGTTCAACCTCTGCATCAGATATGGATGTGTTACATACAGGACACCAGTTTACAATCCTTGAGCCCTTATATATAAGACCTTTCTCGTAAAGCCTGCAGAACACTTCAAGAACTGCCTTAGAACAGCCCTCATCCATAGTGAATCTTTCTCTATCCCAGTCGCATGAAGAACCTATCTTCTTTAACTGGCTTGTGATAGTTCCGCCATATTCTTTCTTCCATTCCCATGTTCTTTTAAGAAAGCCTTCTCTTCCAAGCTCGTGCTTATCGATTCCCTCTTCCTTTAATGCATTAGTAACCTTAACTTCTGTAGAAATACTTGCATGGTCAGTTCCTGGAACCCATAATGCTTCATATCCCTGCATTCTCTTAAAACGTATAATAATATCCTGCATTGTGTTATCAAGTGCATGACCCATATGCAGCTTACCTGTTATATTAGGTGGTGGCATAACAATAGTAAATGGTTTCTTACTTCTGTCAACTTCTGCATGAAAATACTTCTTATCAAGCCACTTCTGATACAATCTGTCTTCAATTTCTGAAGGATTGTAATTCTTCTCTAATTCCTTACTCATGGTAATGATTCCTTTCTATATCCTAAGAAAATAGTTTTTCCAGGTAACTCCTATAGTTATCGCCCGCAAAGTATTTTAATTTACAGACAACATGGTATATAACTTATGCTCATCCCTGATATATTATTTTCTTATAATCTCAATCTGTTTAATCATAATATTACAAGCGGAAAATGTCAACACGCCTCTATTTCTTTGATATTAAATTCACTACCACGTAAAAGATATGTATGCCTGCTCCCACATTTTGGACAGATTTTTCCATATTTCACTGTTTCATATTCAGACTTGCAGTCTTCACAATAAGTAACTGCTTTTATCTTTTCTATGACAAGCTTTGAATCTTTTAACAGTTCTTCTTTTTTTATTGCCCATTTCCAGCAGTCTGTCAGGTATGAATCTATCACCGTTGACACTTCACCAAGTTCCAATACAACTTTAGTTATCTCAGTTATTTCATTGTCCACGGCTACTTCCTTCAAATCATCTATTATGTGAAATACAACGCCTAATTCGTGCATATTTTCAATCCTTTCAATCCTTTCAATCCTTTTAATTCTTTCGATCCTTTCAATCTGATAAATCGTAAAATATTGTTGTTTAACACACATTCTTAACGTACGGACGACAGCATATATGAGAAAAGCAGGTGTGCATACATCAACGATGCCAGAAGCTTCAATTGGATATTTCTAAG
>OGKE01001251.1_pt1 | contig 17528 bp, 10 predicted proteins | sample 1572341 | NCBI WGS metagenome assembly OGKE01 (sample SAMEA2582091, study PRJEB24529) | metagenome | biome: Human gut stool | place: China | collected 2011
ACACATCATACCGAAGCTTTCTACACCTCTTAACTTACCCTTTTTAATCTTAATGCCGTCTTCCGGAAGTGCGCCGCCGTCATGACCACCTGCCACACGTCCGCCATCTAATACAACCGGTACTTTCTGTCCTGATGAACCCACCGGAATATTCGGTGCGCCTGTTACAATCTGAACAGTTTCACTGCCGACATTCACCTGGCAGATTACCAGCTTATCTGCATCCGGGTGCTTTTCGACCGATTCAATCTGTCCGACAACGATTTTATCAAGATTTTTGTCAAAAGCGGTAAAATTTTCCACCTTTGTTCCCGAAAGTGTCATTGCGTCCCTGAATTCCTGGTCTGTTACTTCCAGTCCCGGAACCATTGCCTTAATCCAATTTAATGATGTATTCATGATTCAATATCCTTTCCTCGTATCCAATTTCTTTGCTGTCTTACAGCCGTCGTTCTTTTTAGAACTGTTTTAAGAATCTTACGTCATTTTCATAGAGAAGTCTCATGTCATCAATTTCATACTTCAGCAACGCAATTCTTTCCAAACCGATTCCGAATGCAAATCCTGTATATTTGTTCTGGTCAATACCGCTCATTTCAAATACATGCGGGTGAATCATACCACAGCCAAGAATTTCAATCCAGCCTTCGCCCTTACACATACGGCAGCCCTTACCGCCGCACTTAAAACATGTCACGTCCATTTCTGCACTTGGCTCTGTAAATGGAAAATGATGAGGACGGAATTTTACTTTTGTTTCCGGTCCGAATAACTCTCTTGCGAATTCAGCCAGTGTTCCTTTTAAATCTGCAAATGTAATACCCTCATCAATAACCATGCCTTCAATCTGATGGAAACATGGAGAATGGGTTGCATCGACTTCATCTGCACGGAATACCCTGCCCGGCGCAATCATACGGATCGGCAGCTTGCCTTTTTCCATTTCACGGACCTGAACCGGTGAAGTCTGGGTTCTCAGCACAACTTTATCATTAATATAAAATGTATCCTGCTCATCTTTTGCCGGATGATTTGCAGGGATATTTAACGCTTCAAAATTGTAATAATCATATTCTACTTCCGGTCCTTCTACGACTTCATAACCCATGCCGACAAATATTCTCTTTACTTCATCGAGTGCAACAGTGTTTGGATGTCTGTGTCCGACATTGTTTTTCTTTGCCGGAAGTGTTACGTCAATCACTTCGCTCTTTAACTGGACTTCACGCATTTTTGCGGAAAGTTCCTTTTTCGCGTTTTCCAGTACTTCCTCAATTGCCTGTCTGGTTTCATTTACGATTTGTCCAACTGCCGGTCTGTCCTGAGGTGCAACGTCTTTCATGCCCTTTAAGACTTCTGTAAGTTCTCCCTTTTTACCCAGGAAAGAAACTCTTACCTCATTTAATTTTTCAAGTGAATCAGTGGAATTAATCTGGGCTAATGCCTTTTCTCTGATTTCATGCAGTCTTTCTTTCATCATTTTCTTTTCCTCCAATTGCAAAACCTAACTTTTATTTTATCATATGACTACAAATTGGCAAGCAGTTTTTACTGATTTCTTACGTTTTTACTCTCAAACTGCTCAATAATATGGATTGCTTCGTCCATACAGTCAGGATTACGGACCGCTGCCTCTTTAATATTCTTCTTTGCTTCCTCAATCCTGTTTTCGTTATATTCTATCTGTTTGCGCAGTTTCTGGCGCTGTGTATTCAAATCGTGCCGCACTTCCACCATATCCTTGCTGTATACAAGGGCACGTACCTGTGACAGCCACAATTTGGCATCATAGAGTCCGAGTTTTTTAAGTAAATCCAGTAAATCTTCTTCTGCTTCACTTAATTTGGTCGTCATCTGTACAATCTTGCGCTGCTCATTTTTCATGTCCATATAAACTTCATATTTCTTTGACAGTTCATACGAACTTCTGACATGATATTTATGATATTCATAATCAAGCGTATTGGCTGCGTTGATATACTTAATCTTTGTTTTATTCAGTAATGTCGTAGCTTTATTGAGTTTGATTTCCGTCACCAGAACCTGCCGTTCCGTATATTTTAGCAGGGCAAACATGCCAAGGGCAAGCACCGCTCCCAGAAAGGCAACGACAATATAAAGCATGGTATTTTGTGTATCTTCCGTTACGGAAAGCGCAATGAAAAATACCATAAATACGAATGCCAGCCCGACAATCGCGGCAAGGGCAAGGCTTCTGATACGCAGCTGGCGCGTTGTGAGTGCCGCAGCCTCCATGCGCAGACTCATGCGTTCCCCTTCAAGAATCCTCATATCCCGTTTGACGGTTTCATAATACGATTCCTGTTTTTCCAGATACTTCATACCACGCGGCAGTTCATCTTCAAACTGTTCCATGCGGTGATACGTATGGGTGGAAAGCTTATGCTCGCCGGATTTAAAAATCCGCCGGTCTACCGTCAGATTATCTACACGGTCTGCCGTTTCCGTAATCCTTCTGCGGATATTGTCCGGTGCCGTATCAATCAGCTGGATATCCGAAAAATGTTCCGTAACGACATTGTATTCTTCCATCGCCAGTTCAATGTGTCCGGTGGCTTCTTCCATGATTTCACACTGGCTGCGGATATAGGCTTTTGTTTCTTCCTTATCGTAGTAATCCGTATTAATATTGTCCAGACGGCGCGGTGTTCTGGATACATCCGGGATATGTACGGCACTGGCATCGAATTCTTTATCTTCTTCCGAATAATTTAAAACTTCCTGAATCCGCTTTTTTTCTTCTTCTTTTTCAAGCTGTTTTAAATATTCCGTTTCTTCTTTTTCTTCTTTTGCAAGCTTCCCCGAATAATTTTCCTGTGTCCCTGCCTGATTCATCTTATCTACTACATGAATCAGGGACTTTGCCTGCACACTGTTTAACAGCTCATCATACTTTTTTTCTTCTTCTTTTGCTTTTCTGCGCTGTTCCTGGATTTTTTCTTCGGAACTGACCTTTTTATTCTTTTTCTGCGGTGCTTTTGCTTTTTTTTCATGCTTCTGATAATTTTTTTCAAATTCGCTGACAAGTCCCGTTAAATCTTCTGTCCGCGAATTATCCGCATTTTGTTCTTCCCCTGTATTCTGCTCATCGTCATAGACAAAATCATCAATGTCTTCAATGTCCTCGATATCTTCCAAATCGTAATTTTCTTTAATTGTTCCCTTGATATAATTTAATAATCCCATATTTCCTCATTTCATCCGTCTATGACGTATACCTTTTATACTGCGCTTTCCATCTGTCCATGCAGTCATCAATCGCCTTATAATACTGTGCTACTTCACCGTCGGATTTTAAGTGTTCCATTTTCTGCATCGCACGGTATTCATCGCTGTAACGTGCATTGTCTGTAAGCAGTTCCAGTTCTCTTTGCAGCACCTGTTCTTCTTCCGGTGCCTGCATATCCTGTATCTGTTCCTCACCCTCTGCCATACGGCATGCCGCAAGATAACATTTCCGGGACTTTTCATGCTGACCGATTTTATACGCTTCTTCAAAATACTTTGCCGCTTTTTCAAAGAAGAACATTCTGGCATAGGCAGTTCCCAGATTGTGATAGACCTTTGCGTAAAACAGCCCAGAAAGATTGATGTCGCGCTCTCCATTTACAATTTTATCATAATTGCTGATTGCACTATAATAGCAGCCTTTTTCAAGGAACCGGTCTGCACGCATTTTCATCCGTTCATAGACATTCTGTGTATCCAGCATCGCAAGCATGTCCTTTACCTGTTCAATTTCTGCCGTATCATAATAATCCACATACTTTAAAATGGTCACAACTGCTTCCGCCAGCCCTGCATTTTCACACTTCAACTGCTCAAGCTTGTCTGCCAGTAACGGTTCCTTAATCTCTGTCCGGATAAACGCAATAAGTTTTTCATCTAAAAATGCATTGGTCAGAATATAGATATTGTTGTATATATAATAGCACAATTCTTCCAGTGAATAGATTTGTACCCCCGGTTCTTCCAAAACCAGCGGCTTTAATGCCCGCCCGGTCCGGCATAAAATGATTCCGCTCATATTCATTCCTCTTTCCGTGCAATTTTGTCTGTTTCCAAATTTATTTCTTCTTCCACTACAACCCCGGAACTTTTGACAAATCCGCCAAAGCCCATATCTTCTATCCGTACCACGCAATGGCTGTCACTGTCAAAACGGACTTCAAAAGCCACCCTTGTCATCCTGCCCTGGCGGAACGGTATCGCACTGATGTCAATTTCCTGTGTCCATTCATATCCGGTGTCACACCTGTGCAAAATAACAGGAATCGTTCTCATATCTTCCAGTATCAGTTCCACACTGCGTCCGGCTTCGTACCAGTTCGTTCCCGGTCTGACCATGCGGAACCGCTTTTCCTCGCCGCGTTCTTTGATATTTAATTCAAGCCCCGTAGTAATGCGGTTTCTGCACGCCAGCAGTCTGCCGCTGCTATGACCGGCAGAAGTGTCTTCCTTTAATGCAGCATATGCAGCACCTTTTACAAACAGATTCTGTCCCGCAAATGCTTTTCTGCGCGCGCACAGCACATGGGTCAGTTCCTTGGGCAGATTTTCTGCTTCAAAACCGGCGCCCGTCAGATATACCGCAGATACGATTTTATCCTTTAATGCATCCTGCACACAGTATATCAGTTCTTTTTCAGCCTGCGCCAGTGTTTTCCGTCTTTGCGGCACGGAACAAATCATTTCGGAGCTGTAAACGTGGCTTTCCTCCGGTATCATTTCCTGACCGCTTTTTTTTACAATCGTCATATAATGCGTATGCAGTCCGTCTTCTCTGTAATCGAGTAAAACCGCGCCATTGACGTACAGCTCTTTTTTCTGTGAAAAAGCGTAATACGCATAAGCTTCCTCATGGCTGATAAAACTCCAGTTTTCCTTTGCATACCCTGTAAGCTGTACTGCCGCCGAGAGTTTTTCTAACACCGGCTTTGAAAAATCACTGACGGTAACACAAATATTATCCCGTTCTCCTGCCTTTCGCCCGTTTTTTGGAAGCAGCGCAAGCAGCGTACAAAGAAGTTCTTTTAAATTATCCTGAGTGGCACCAGATAGCATAAATCCAAACTGATACTTCTGCCGGTTGTCCACGGAATTTACAACGCTTACCGATACCGGCTGTCTTTGCTGTTCATCATAATAGCAGATTTGGGAACTTTCCTGCCCGATATCTATTCCAACTATCAATTCAATCTCCTTCTGCCGCCTGCGCAGCTCCTTCATTCTTAAAAAGGCTGAAACATCTGTTCCACAACGTAATCCTGCACGCAGTACCCCTGCATGAGTTTTTTCATGGTTGCCATATCATGCATTTCCATGCTGACAAGCATATCATTTAAATAATCAAAACGTCCCTGCGGCTCTTTTGGTGTCACATTGTTACAAAGCAGGCTGGCATCCTGTGTTTTTTTCTTTTTCTTTCCGTCATCTTCCAGAAAATAGTACTGTATGCTTTCCCCGTAAAACAAAGAAAAGCTCTTTGCATAAACACCGCCTGCCACACAGGATAACACTTCACTTTGATATTCTTCCTTATCATCATGACGGTAGAATATCTGTACTTTGCTGTTTTCCGGTGCATAATACTCTACAGTTGTTTTGTCTGCCGCATTATACGGAAGGGAAAGTATCCCCTTATACTGCTCATAAAATGAAAAGAAAATATTTTCCGCACACAGCATATCCATCAGCTTTTGCAGTAACAGCATATGTGTACCGCCAAGCTGTTCCTGTCCAAACTGCGTATGGTATTTTAAATATGCCATACCACACACCGGCGGCATTTTTTTATTTTCCAGCAAATATCCGCCGATACAGGTAAAGACCTGTTCGTCTGCCGTTTCGTGTTTCACAAAATAACGGTACGCATTTTCTGCCAGATAAGCCATTTCAACCGCCGCATCCGGCAGCTGCTGACGGTAATACGTAAAAACTTCCGGAATTCTGCCAGATAAATTTCCTGTAAATAGCCGTTCCACCAGTATCCGCTCTGCCAGTGTCTGGCACGGCACCCTAAATCCTGCACAGGCACGCCATACTTTCATCATTTTATCGGACTTTGCCTGATAAAACTGTTCTAAATATGCCAGTACATTTTCGTCATACTTGCCCTCATCAAACACATGAATACAGCACGCCAGCAATTTTTCATTGTATTCCTGCGGTCTTAACAGAATCATATTTCTTGCCATACGTAAAAGCTTTGCCGGTGCGGCTTCTTCAAAACCGTATTCACATACCAAATCAAAAGCATCCTCATACATGCCTTCTGCAATACACGTTTCAATCAACAGCGCTGCATCGTGTATCTGCAATTCTTCTTTTAAAATCTTTTCATAGCGTTCTCCAAAATCTTCGCCATGATAATATTCATGATAATACTGTATCTGCCAGCTGTTTAACCGGTTTCTTGTAATCTGGTTGACATTGCCGTCTGCCATCAGTGCAAGACAGACTGCGCAGGCTTCTTCATCGTTTTTACGCTGTTCTAAGCTTTGTTCAAACCAGTTCAGCAGCAGATAAATGTCTTTGCTGCAGTAATCATCCAGCGCTTTTAAATATGCCGGATTATCATAAACCCTCTCGATTTCATACTGGATACTGCCTTTATGTACCTGTTTGCCTGCATCTTCAAACATCAGAATGCAGTCCCTTGTATACATCTGCACATAGGCAGTCCGTCCCACCAGCGTACAGCGCTGTCCCTTGCGCAGTTCCTTGTGCTTTACCAGCACCGACTCAATCTTGTCATTGAATACGGTAATACGGTATGTAAATAAGTATCTTGACAAGAATGGTGCCGTTTCTTCATTGACACCGACATTCTGAAACAGCCATCCATAAATCACTTCCAGATAAGGATCAATATATCCCTTTTTCATCTGCCCATAGGCAAACCGCTCTATCTGCGGTGCATACGTGTTCATGATTTCTCTGGAGCTGCTGTGATTTTTTAAAATGTCCGCATACAGATATGCCTTGCTTTTTGTACTTAAACTGCTCTCATATGTAAAGTAACGCAGTACAATCTGCGGCAGGCGTTTTAATTCTTTTTTATCTAAACTTTCTATATAAAATTCATACAGACGCGTAATGCGGAGTCCACGCAGAATTCCCTTCTCGTACAGTCCTGCGTATTCCGGTCCAACCAGCTCATTGCGGATCATATGTGTAACAAGTACGGTTAAGATTTCATCCTTGTCAAAAAAGTCGTTTAATGCTTTAAGCAGTCTTAAATACTGCATATCTGCCACTTTACCGTTTGCAATCATTTCACACACATACAAAGTCAGTTTCGTGGAAATTATGCCGTACTTACAGCCGAACTGTAAAATGTGCAGTTCAAAATCGTTTAACACACGCAAAAGCTCCGGCTGTGCATTTAAAATCTGTAACGCTTCATAATACATCACAGGACTTACACAGCCATTGTGGTATGCATCCTTAATCCGTAAAAGCTTAATGCTCTTATTTGCATCTTCCGCAGCATCCAGATAAAATAAAACCCACAGAACGCGCCACGTATCATAGCCGTTTTCATAATAATCCCGGATTACCTTAACTGCCGCAAAGGTATAGGACTTATCTTTATAATACATTGCACTGACATACAGGTAATAACAGTACAATTCCACATGGCTGTCCTTATTTTCTTCAAGAAAATCCCGGACATTGTCAATCAGCCAGCCGGCTTCATCACTGCGGTTCTGCACCAGCAGAATCTGTGCCTGTGCCAGCTTGAAAAAAATATCGTCATCGCAGATACCGCGCATGCGTTCTATAATCTGTAAAGATTTGTCCTGCCATGCCCGCTTGTCTTCCCGCTTCATTCTGAAACTTAAATATTCCTGAACCAGTGCAAGCACCGCCTGCTTTTTCTCACGGTGCGTATTTTCCTGTCCGGCGCAGTCTACTTCAATTTCAACCGTATATTTCTGCGTAAAAGAACAGATTGTCATTCTGCCCCAGTTCCTGCCCGCGTGCAGCTTGTCCGCATCAATGACATATTCCAGTTCATACTTATTGCCCGTAAAATTTTCAGACGTAATGCGTGTTATCTTCGGACAGATAAACGGTACATCCGTTTCAACCGTAAGCTCCGTATACCCCCAGCCGCTCCTGGTAATCGTTATACGCTCTTTCACGCTTTCCGTAAAATCCGCAAATGTCTTTGTCTGCGGAAAAACATCTATGCCAACCGGTGATTTTTTCCGCACGGCAATTAAAAATTCTTCCATTGCTGCATTAACGTTGGCTTCACTGCCGTTTTTAGCGCCTTTTACCACATCATAAATATTGGTCTGTACCGGATCGTTTTTTAAAAATATCCGTTTAAAATCCGGCGATAAAAAAAAGCCTGCTGCCTCCTCCGGTGAAGTCTGTACAAGATTGGCAAAATGAAACATACTGCCTGCCGCTCCCATGCTGGTCATGACCTTCTGCGCTTCAACCGTGTATTCATAAGATACGCTTTTTTCACCCGCACTGCTGACAATATAAAACTGTCCCTGAATCACCGTACCTTCTTTTAAATCCGCGGCATCTACCGTATAAACTATCTCTGCCGGTGTCGTGCCAAACTGGGGTTTTTCAATGCGGACACGTGCATGACTGGATAATACAATGCCGTAAGTCGGCTGTGATGCCGTAAACCGGAACGTAAACATTCCCTGTCCGCCTGCCGTGACACTGCCGGTCAGCGTATAATCCTGCACTTCTAATTCCGGTCTTTGATATGTAAATTTTCCTCTTGCTAATCGATTGATATACTCCTTCATTCGGAATCAGCCTCCGCTTTGATTTTATCTAAATGCTCTTTCATCTTTTTCTCGTAACCGATTTCTGTCATTTCATAAAAACGACTGTCTTTTAATGCATCCGGCAGATACTGCTGTCTGACATAGTGGTTCTTATAATCATGTGCATACAGATACCCTGCACCGTGACCTAGCTTTGCCGCACTCTTATAGTGGGCATCCTGCAAATGTGCCGGAATTGGAGCGGTCTTTTGTGTTTTTACCACTTCCATTGCCTTATCGACTGCCATATAGGCCGCATTGCTTTTCGGTGCGCATGCCACATACAACGCCGCCTGTGAAAGCGTAATCCGTGCTTCCGGCATACCGAGCCGTTCAACCGCCTGTGCCGCCGCCGAAGCAACTACCAATGCCTGCGGGTCTGCATTGCCCACATCTTCACTCGCACAGATTAAAATCCGCCTTGCAATAAACCGCACATCCTCCCCGGCATATAACATTCTTGCCAGATAATAGGCGGTGGCATCCGGGTCTGAGCCGCGCATACTCTTAATAAATGCTGAAATCGTATCATAGTGGTTATCGCCTGTTTTATCATAGCGGATCACACGCTTCTGGATACATTCCTGTGCCGTATCCAGTGTGATATGCACTTTTCCGTCTTCTGATTTTGCCGTTGTAAGAATTCCCAGTTCTACTGCATTTAACGCACTTCTTGCATCGCCGTTTGCTACGTCTGCAAGAAATTCCAGCGCATCTTCGTCAATCTGTGCATGGAAGCTGCCCATGCCTTTTTTTTCGTCCTGTACGGCACGCACAATCAGCTTTTTAATATCTTCTTTTTCAAGCGGCTTTAATTCAAAAATAACCGAGCGGGATAAAAGAGCGCCGTTGACTTCAAAATAGGGATTTTCCGTTGTCGCTCCGATTAAAATCAGCGTCCCATCCTCCACATACGGTAACAGATAATCCTGCTGTCCTTTATTAAAACGATGAATTTCATCGACAAACAATATCGTCTTTTTACCGTACATGCCGAGATTATCTTTTGCCTTGGCAACAATGTCTTCCATATCTTTTTTCCCGGCAACGGTCGCATTAATCTGTTCAAATGCCGCACTAGTCGTATGAGCAATGACCTTTGCCAGTGTCGTCTTTCCCGTTCCCGGCGGTCCGTAAAAAATAATGGAGCTTAATTTATCTGCCTGAATGGCGCGGTAGAGCAGCTTGTCCTTTCCGATAATATGCTGCTGCCCCACCACTTCATCCAGTGTCTGCGGTCTTAAACGAGATGCTAACGGCGATTCCTGCTTTATTGTATTTTCACGCATATAATCAAATAAATCCATAGTTATCCTCATTCCTTGGCAACTTGTTGCGAAGGGGCGATGAGAAATCCGCGCAGGCGGTTCCTCATCTGCCATCAAGGGGATTTGTTTTTGCTCAAAAACAAATCCCTGTGTGAAAAAGCTTTGATTTAAGGCTTTTTCACACTATCCCCTTTTAGTCTTTAAACTGTTCTGCCATTGCCTCTAATTCATTCTTTTTCTTCATAAAGCATTGTAATAATCTTGGGTTAAATATACCGCACTCTCCGTCCAGAATCATCTGATAAGCTGTATCATATGAAAATGACGGTTTGTAACTGCGTTTACTAATCAGCGCATCATAGACATCTGCCAGTGACACCAGCTGTGCACCAATTGGAATTTCATCTCCTGAAAGCCCTTCCGGATATCCGCCTCCATCGTATTTTTCATGATGATACTTTGCAATCTGCGAACAGTACTGCATATATTCTTCTTCCCCTTCATCGTTAAAAATACGAAGGATAATATCATATCCTTTCGTTGTGTGGGTCTTCATAATCTCAAATTCTTCCGGTGTGAGTTTCCCCGGCTTTAGCAGAATCGTATCGGAAATTGAAATTTTTCCCACATCATGTAATGGCGATGCCTGTACAATCATATCAATATCGTTCTGGATCAGTCCATATTCCGGGCATTCCTCTTTGGCACATTCCGCCAGGATTTTTGTAAAAAATTTCACACGCTTAATATGCGCACCGGATTCCACATCACGGAATTCTACAACATTGCCCAGAGATTCAATAATTTTTTCATTCAGCCGCTGTATCTTCCGGGTCTGACGCATGGTCTTTTCTTCTAACGCATTTTTGTGTTTATATAAATCAATGATGTTATTTAAGCGGCTGCTGAAGCTGTATGTATCAATCGGACTTGTCACAATATCAATAACACCATGTGCAAATGCATTTTTATAGACATCTTCTATATATTCACCGGATAAAAAAACAACCGGAACATTATCGATATAATCCATTTTCCGCATATAATCAAGTAAATCAAAACCGTTTATCCCATTGGCATACATTTCCGTCAGCACCAGACACAGAGAATCTTTTTTTTCATCAACAATCTCGATTGCCTCCTGACTGGTATCCGCTTTAATAATTTTATATTTTCCCATAAAGATATCCCCCACCATATGCTGGATACCATCATTTGCCATTACTACAAGAATGGATTCTGTATATGCCTCTTTATATACCGGATTGTCAGCCTGTACGGAAACACCTGTCATTCCCTTTTCTTTTGCCTGTTTTAACGCCGTTTCCGCGCTGCTGTAAAGCTGCCAGAAATCTGTGCCGAAACGTGAACTCACCGCTGTTCCCACTGTCACTTTTATCCGCACATCCGGATATCCGGTAATTGTTGTCTGCTCTGCTACCTGCATAATTTTATCCATATACTGCTGCTGCATCTTTTCTTCGTACAGTGGAATATACAGACAGAACTCATCGCCGCCAATACGGGACATCACCACATCGGAACGGAATATAGATACCATATTGGCAGCCATATTGTTGATTACCATGTCCCCCGCGGAACGTCCGTATGTGTCGTTAATCCATTTTAATTCACGGATATCCATTACAATAATCGCACAGTTGCCATCATTAAGCAGTGCTAAATCGTGATTTACCCGTTTTTCAAAACTGCCTCGGTTATAAAGACCCGTAAGCATATCATGTTCTGATATTTCCATATAACTGCTGCTTTCTGTTTTAACCTGGGAAAGCGGCGCTGTATCGGTAACATCTGAAACAATAATCTGCGCCTGCATTTCCCCGGTCTTTTCATCTTTGTAGATTTTTCCATAACAGAAAACTACAATGATATCGCCATTCTTTTTCACCAGACGGTGTTCCTGTATATTTTCGTTCTGGTTCCTGCGTATCTGCATCATCTTTTCTATATATTCAACGATATCTTCTGCCGGAATCAAATCGGTATGTTTTAATTGATTTTCTCTGTAATCTTTTTCAGTATATCCTGTCAGTTTCTCAAAATTTTCATCTGCCGAGATGATACGGTAATCACTCATCCGTATTCTGTAAACAGAATAAATAACATCTTTTACATTACTACTCATTTATTCCTCCACAGGCTCTAGTAAACCCAATAATAAGAAATATAACATATTTTTTTTCAAATTTCACTACCCGAAAGCAGATTTGCCTATTTTTCACAAAAAAATACAGCAAAAGCATACAAATTAAGTCTATTTCATATACTGCATTAAGAAAATGAATTGCTTTTTAGCGGAAATGAGCTTCTTATGCGTAAAACTGTGCTTCTTTATCCGGCAGTCCGTCTGACTGCCCTACTTCTTTCCGTATGTTTTTTGTTAACCTCCGTTTTCCCCTGCATTACATATGCCGGAAATTCCGACAATGGTCCTGCCATTACCTCGCCCGCCGCCATTTTAATGGAAGCTTCCACCGGACAGGTGATTTATGAAAAAGATGCCGATACAGTCTTACACCCCGCAAGCATTACAAAAATCATGACATTAATTCTGATTTTTGATGCATTAAACTCCGGTAAAATCAACCTGACCGACGATGTGACCGTATCCGAATATGCCGCTTCCATGGGCGGCAGCCAGGTCTTTTTAGAACCCGGCGAAACACAGACGGTCGAAACCATGATTAAATGTATCAGTGTTGCCAGTGCCAACGATGCCTGTGTTGCCATGGCAGAACTGATTGCCGGCAGCGAGGAGGGCTTCGTTGCCAAAATGAATGAGCGTGCCAAAGGACTTGGCATGAATAACACTACTTTTATCAACTGCTGCGGACTGGATACAGACGGGCATATGTCAACTGCAAGGGATGTCGCCCTGATGAGCCGTGAACTGATTGTGCAGTATCCTCAGATTCACAATTACTCAACCATCTGGATGGATACGATTACGCACGTTACCCGCAAAGGCGAAAGTGAGTTCGGTCTGACAAACACGAATAAGCTTATTAAACAATATCAGTGGGCAACAGGCTTAAAGACCGGTTCTACCGGACTTGCCAAATGCTGTCTTTCTGCAACCGCCAATAAAGACGGTGTTGAATTAATTGCCGTTATCATGGCTGCTCCCGACAGTAAGACCCGTTTTTCAGATGCCGTAACGCTGCTGAATTACGGATATAGTGTATGCGACATTTATCACGATACTGAAATGCCGCAGCTCCCAAACCTATCCGTATCCGGTGGGCGGTGCGATACGCTTTCACTTTCCTATGCAAAAGAATTTTCGACCTTATTCTTAGAACCTGTCGATACCGCCAGCATCGAAAAACAACTGACTCTCCCTGAAACAGTCACAGCACCTGTAAACGAGGGGGACGTCATCGGCACCCTGACATACACATTGGACGGAAAGACCATCGGCACGGTCGATATCACTGCCGCGCAGTCTGTTTCTTCTGCCACATACGGCGATGCACTGTTTAAAATGTTCCGGAAACTTACCGGTGCCGCGTGATTTAGAAATACAGCATAACCGTACAGGATAAAAAAACGATAAAACAGCATACAATAAGCCGCAAAAAACGGAATCCCCGGTATCTGAAACTTAAATCTGTTTCAGATACTGTTGATTCCGTCCTTTTTTACTTTGCACCCGCACCGGCAGATTATCGTCTTTCTGCCCGGTACTGTTGCATTAAATACTTTACCGTTTTACTGATATTTTGTTCCAAGCCAGAAACGGCTGACATCGCCAACCTTCTCAAGCCCATTCCCTTTTTTTGCACAGGAATAAAGCTGTCCGTCGGCATCGTAAAAATACAGCCTGTTTTTATACAGCAGTGTATATGCCGTGTCTGTCTGTTCCGTCTGCTCACACATTTTTACAGGACTGCCCTTTACCGATGCACAATAATACTGCACACCGTCTTTGATATAAGTAATACCGTTCTGTGTATTGTCCACACTGCTGAGTGTTCCTGCCGTGACGCCGGATGTAATCCCGCTTTTCTTTCCTTTTTCACTGTAACAGAGTGTACCGTCTGCATTAATGTACACCAGTATATTATCCGCCGGAAGATACTCATAATCTGCCTGCAGCAGTGTATCAACCTGCACACGTTCTTTAATACCGTCTTGTGACAATTCCGCATAGGTAATTTTATTCGGCGCTAAAAGATACAGATACCCTGCCTTTTCCTCATAAATGATTTCTACGGAAGATGACAGTTCCTGCATCATATACTTTGTCTTTTGTTCTGAAATGTTGTAGTAGTACCACTCACCGTCGTCGCTGAAAATCAGCGCATGGGCATTCTTTGAAGTATTTACCGTATCTGCCTTTGCCGTAAAAAAGTTATCTGCCTTCGCACTTTCTGCATACACGCTTCTGACACTGTCAGATAATTCATTTTCTTTTTTATTCTCATCATAATCATACAGATACAATACATTATTCTTGTTGTAGCAGACAATTTTTTCTTCTGCCGCATACACAAAATATTCCTTTAACTGCCCTTCTATGAGTGTAAGCTTTCCGGACGCATCGTATACATATAACTGCATAGCTCCGAGTCCGCCTTCCTCATTGACAACCTCGACATCGGAATAAATAACTTTTCCTTTATTCGTAATATAACCGATATCTTTATCATAGGCATTTTTAGACACCTGTACCGCATCCTGTCCATCTTTCCATGTATACAGCGCATACTGCGCACTGCCCTCATCATAGACGGTTGCCGCAAAATATTCCCCGTTGTCGCTTGCAAGCGTATTTGTCACCGCATCGGCATCAATCTGCTGTGGAAACTGCGGCGTGTAAAATGTACGGTTATCGACTGCAAAAACCGCCTGCTTATTTTCACACACATAATTATTTTCCAGCCCTGCAACATTGTAAATCTTTGCACCGGAACTCATATAAAGCACATAATTTTTACGGGAAGCAAGCTTGTAAATGCCAAATCCGCCGCCTGCCAGTACACATACAACCAGCACTGCCGCGATAATCCGTTTCCGGTATCTGCTAAAAAAGCCTTTTCGTTTCTTTAGCTCCTCTGCGGCACTGCCTGCTGCTTCTTTTCCGGTATCATACACCTTTTTCATCATACCCAGATAATCGATTTCCTCATACTCCGGCTGTTCCTGTGGCTTCTTTTTTACTGCTCTGCGGTCATCGGCGTTTTCCTCTTCCGATTCTTTCTGCGGCTTGTCTGTGTGAGAAGAAGCAGACTCTTTTTCAGCCTGCTTCTTTTCATACGCCTCTTTTCTCCTCAGATAATCTGCATTATTGACGATAATCTCTGGTCCCGGTTCACAATTCGGGCAGGCACTGCCCTCATACTCCTGACCACATTTCGGACATTTCATGGCGATTCCTCTCACATATTAAAATGTAAATTTGTCTGCGAAATATGCCTTTAAATCAGCAATCTTTACACGTTCCTGTTCCATTGTATCTCTGTTACGTACCGTTACGGCATTATCTTCTTCTGAATCAAAGTCGTATGTAATGCAGAACGGTGTACCGATTTCATCCTGTCTTCTGTATCTCTTACCGATATTTCCTCTGTCATCGAATTCACAGTTATAAGTCTTTGAAAGTTCAGCAAACACCTTTTCTGCGCCTTCATTTAACTTCTTAGACAGCGGAAGCACACCGATTTTAACCGGTGCCAGTGCCGGATGGAAATGAAGCACGGTTCTTACGTCACCACCTTCTAATTCTTCCTCATCATATGCAGAACACAGGAATGCAAGTGTTACACGGTCTGCCCCCAGTGAAGGCTCGATAACGTATGGAATGTACTTTTCCTTTGCTTCATCATCAAAATAAGACATATCTTCACCGGATACGGTCTGATGCTGTGTCAAATCGTAATCTGTTCTGTCGGCAATACCCCAGAGCTCGCCCCAGCCGAATGGGAATAAGAATTCAATATCCGTTGTTCCCTTAGAATAGAAGCACAGCTCCTCAGGAGAATGATCTCTTGCACGCATTTCATCTTCCTTGATTCCCAGCTTCTGTAACCAGTCGATGCAGTACTGTCTCCAATATGTAAACCACTCCAAGTCTGTCCCCGGCTTGCAGAAGAATTCAAGTTCCATCTGTTCAAATTCTCTGGTACGGAATGTGAAGTTACCCGGTGTAATTTCATTTCTGAAAGACTTACCAATCTGACCGATACCAAATGGTACTTTCTTTCTGGATGTTCTCTGTACATTTTTAAAGTTGACGAAAATACCCTGTGCTGTTTCCGGTCTTAAATAAACGGTATTCTTTGCATCTTCCGTAACACCCTGAAATGTCTTAAACATCAGGTTAAACTGTCTGATTTCTGTAAAGTTGTGCTTTCCGCAGGTCGGACAGTTGATTTCGTGTTCGTCAATGAAATTCTTCATCTGTTCCTGTGTCCAGCCGTCTACAGAACCGCCTAAATCAAACTTATTCTCATCTGCCCAGTCTTCAATCAGCTTATCGGCACGGAATCTTTCATGACATTCCTTACAATCCATTAACGGATCAGAGAATCCGCCAAGGTGCCCTGAAGCAACCCATGTCTGAGGGTTCATTAAAATTGCACAGTCCACGCCGACATTGTACGGACTTTCCTGAACGAACTTCTGCCACCATGCTTTTTTCACATTATTCTTTAATTCTACACCCAGATTGCCGTAGTCCCATGTATTAGCAAGTCCACCGTAAATTTCTGAACCCGGATACACAAATCCTCTTGCCTTTGCTAAGGCTACAATCTTTTCCATTGTCTTTTCCATTTCTAATCTCCATTCCTCCGCACCTGCGGCTCATTCTTCTCTATCCTTTTTCTTTTATGCGCTTACACTCCGCATAAACATGCAACAATTTTATACTATTTTTATCATTCTGACAAGACCATATTCTTCTTCTGAGCGGCTTTCTTACAAAGCCGCGATTACTATATATGGATATTTGTGCTGTTCACAGCGCAAATATCCGTGTGAACAATCTTTGATTTAAGGATTGTTCACACTAGTCTTCCCACGGGCGGATTCTGTATGCCGCGCCGATTTCATCGCAAATCTTTTGACACTGTGCTTCCTGTTCGTGACTGATTGTCGTATCTACGGTTGTCATAACAACATGCGGTACGTATTTTGTACACGCTTTTGCAAATGAAAGCATCGCATCAAAGGATTCTTCCCCGAATTTACTTCTGACGAGCTTTAAATACTCCTCTTTTTCCGGATGGTTTAAGCTGACGGATACCGTGTCTACAAGTCCCTTTAATTCCGGTGCGATGTCACGTCCGTTAATCAGACTGCCTGCACCGTTGGTATTGATACGGATAGGCTTGTTATATTTTTCTTTGACAAATGCCGCAATCTCTTTTAACGCATCAAAACGCTCTGTCGGCTCACCAAAGCCGCAAAA
>OGKE01001282.1_pt1 | contig 17109 bp, 14 predicted proteins | sample 1572341 | NCBI WGS metagenome assembly OGKE01 (sample SAMEA2582091, study PRJEB24529) | metagenome | biome: Human gut stool | place: China | collected 2011
TATATAATTTTGCAGCTGGGCCAGCTGTTTTACCAGAAGAGGTTCTTAAAGAAGCTGCAGATGAAATGTTAGATTATAATGGTACAGGAATGTCTGTTATGGAAATGAGTCATCGTTCTAAGGATTTTGAGGTAATAATTCAAGATGCGGAAAGAAATTTAAGGGAATTAATGAATATTCCTAATAATTACAAGGTATTATTCCTTCAAGGTGGGGCATCAATGCAATTTGCAATGGTGCCTATGAATTTAATGAAAAATAGAGTTGCAGATTATATTGAAAAGAATTATCCAATATATAGAGAAAGTGATTATCAATGGGTAGAATACAATTTAGAGAATTGCATTAATAAAATAGGAGTTAGTAATCAAAGTGTTGATTTAGGGATAAATATTATACTTTGTATTTTAAATAGATCGTTAAATGTAGACAATAAAGTTAAATATAAAACCAATAATATAGAACTAAACTTTTTAAATGTCCAATAATATGCTACAATATAAAGGAGATTTTGGGTAACTAAGGAAGTTTGCTATTCGACGGGATAGTAGATTTGATATTTTAGTACCTGAAGAAATTAAGTTATCGTAAAACGAAACCACCCCGGCTCCAAAAGGAGACTTGATTTTAGTACCTGAAGAAATTAAGTTATCGTAAAACCTACAAATTCTCTATCTGTGTCGATAGGGAATTTTAGTACCTGAAGAAATTAAGTTATCGTAAAACAGATTTACGCGAATTTTCAAACCTTTATCGATTTTAGTACCTGAAGAAATTAAGTTATCGTAAAACTACAGCCAAGGCATTAGGATTGATGGCAAAATTTTAGTACCTGAAGAAATTAAGTTATCGTAAAACTTTTATTACAGTTGCGGATTTATGTCAGAATTTTAGTACCTGAAGAAATTAAGTTATCGTAAAACAACAAAGGTTGATGAATATTATAACGGTTTATTTTAGTACCTGAAGAAATTAAGTTATCGTAAAACTTGTTTTCTCAAAATATCTAGCCAATCGGAATTTTAGTACCTGAAGAAATTAAGTTATCGTAAAACTAATTTGCTTATCAATCATTGAATCGAATTATTTTAGTACCTGAAGAAATTAAGTTATCGTAAAACGCACGCTGGCTATAATTATCATATCGGAAGATTTTAGTACCTGAAGAAATTAAGTTATCGTAAAACATCAGCACCAATAAATAGATTAGCTTTGAATTTTAGTACCTGAAGAAATTAAGTTATCGTAAAACATCTTGTTTTTCGATTTGAAGACTCTGACGATTTTAGTACCTGAAGAAATTAAGTTATCGTAAAACATGCCAATCTACATTGATGTTGAAAACTCAATTTTAGTACCTGAAGAAATTAAGTTATCGTAAAACACACGCTGGCTTTAATTATCATATTGGAAGATTTTAGTACCTGAAGAAATTAAGTTATCGTAAAACCTTTCCAACTTCATCACGGAATACCCTAGAATTTTAGTACCTGAAGAAATTAAGTTATCGTAAAACTGCAGACATTACCGCTGCAACCTCCGGGTCATTTTAGTACCTGAAGAAATTAAGTTATCGTAAAACAAATAAATTAGCTATATTAACAGAGTTTGAATTTTAGTACCTGAAGAAATTAAGTTATCGTAAAACATCTTGTCATTGGTATTACACGTTCAGGTAATTTTAGTACCTGAAGAAATTAAGTTATCGTAAAACATATAGAAATTACTTACAGAGAAGCAAGGAATTTTAGTACCTGAAGAAATTAAGTTATCGTAAAACTTTACAAGAGAAAGACATAATTTTAGTACCTGAAGAAATTAAATATGATTACATTACGTACTATAAATTAATCGTGAATATTAAAAGCTTGTTCATTTTTAGAAAAAAGTGTATAATTTGTTTGCTAGATATTAGCAAAAGATAGTGGAATAGTGTTTTAGTACCTGGAAAAAGTTATCGATAAAAATTGTAAGAGGTGATTGAAGATAGAAAGAATGAGGGGGGAATACTCTTGGTTTTCACCCCCCTTGCACAACCTTAATTTTTGCACTATACTATATTAGTTAGAGATATAATCTCAAATAGTATTTCATAGTAGGAGAAAAGTGAAAATGACAAAAGTTAGAACAAGATTCGCACCTAGTCCAACAGGAAGAATGCATGTAGGAAATTTAAGAACTGCACTTTATGAATTTTTGATTGCTAAGCATGCAGGTGGAGATTTTATTTTAAGAATAGAAGATACAGATAGAGAGCGCTTGGTTGAAGGCGCAGTTGATATTATTTATAGAACTATGGCTGAAACAGGTCTTGTACATGATGAAGGTCCTGATAAGGATAAGGGATTTGGTCCTTATGTTCAGAGCGAGCGTCAGGCATCAGGTTTATACCTTGAATATGCTAAGAAGTTAATTGAATCAGGAGATGCATATTACTGTTTTTGTGATAAGGAGAGATTGGAATCTTTGAAGACTTCTGTAGGTGAAGATGGAAAAGAGATTACAGTTTATGACAAGCATTGTCTTCATTTATCAAAAGAAGAAATCCAGGCAAATCTTGATGCAGGCAAGCCTTATGTAATTAGAATTAACATGCCAACAGAAGGAACTACAACTTTTGTTGATGAATTATATGGTGAGATTACTGTTGAAAACAAAGAACTTGACGATATGATTTTGATTAAGTCAGACGGATATCCAACATACAATTTTGCTAACGTTGTTGACGATCATCTTCAGCAGATTACTCACGTTGTAAGAGGTAATGAATATATTTCTTCATCACCTAAATATCAGAGATTATATGAAGCTTTTGGTTGGGAACCACCTAAATACGTTCATTTACCTTTGATTACAGATGAAAATCACAAGAAGTTAAGCAAGCGTTCAGGTCACGCTTCATATGAAGATTTAATTGAACAGGGATTTTTACCTGAAGCAGTTGTTAACTATTTGGCACTTTTAGGATGGAGCCCTGAAGACAATAGAGAAATCTTTTCACTTGATGAGTTGATTAAGGAATTTGATTATCACAAGGTAAACAAGAGCCCATCAGTATTTGACATTCAGAAGCTTAAATGGATGAATGGGGAATACATTAAGGCTATGGACAATGAAAAATTCTATGAAAAAGCTATGCCATACATCAAGAAAGTTATTACTAAGGATTTGGATTTAGAGAAGATTCTTGATATGGTTAAGACTAGAATTGAAACATTCCCAGAGCTTATGGATATGGTTGATTTCTTTGAAGAATTACCTGAATATGATGTGGCTATGTACACTCATAAGAAGATGAAAACTAATTCAGAAAATTCATTAGAAGTGTTAACAGAATTACTTCCAATTCTTGAAGCAACAGATGATTATTCAGTTGACGGACTTCACGATACAGTATTTGAATATATTGGAAAGAAGGGCTGCAAGAATGGTCAGGCTTTATGGCCACTTAGAACTGCAGTTTCAGGAAAGCAGATGACACCTGCCGGGGCTTTTGAAATTATGGAAGTTATCGGAAAAGAAGAATCAATTAGCAGAATTAAGAAAGGTATTGAATTATTATCAAAATAATTTTAATACGAAATATAGTTATTAGGCGAGTAACTGTCAGGTTAATAACTATAAGAAATGTTAATAGATTGATTTTAAAATAATATAAATGTTAAAAACATTAAAAAGACTTTTGATTAAAGCTGTAAATAGCATATCAAAGGTCTTTTTTAATAATAAAATCCTTCGGATAATAGAAAAGCTTTTGCTTGTAATCTGAGTATTCTTTGAAAAAACATAAGAAAACATAAGAAATTATATTTACCTGTTTACACTTTAGTCAGACTGTGATAGACTTTCAGTACTTGGAGAGAAACAACCGGAAAGGTTGTATATATGTTTAATAAATCACAGATTCAGGCAATCAGCCATATGGATGGTCCGGCCATGGTTCTTGCAGGACCGGGTTCTGGTAAGACCACAGTTATTACCCATAGAATTAAGAATTTAATAGAGAAGGCGGAAGTGCGCCCGGAGAATATTTTAGTTGTAACTTTTACTAAGGCAGCGGCTATAAGTATGCAGAAGAGATTTTCTACATTAATGAATGGAGGGAAGGGACAACTGGTTACCTTTGGCACTTTTCATAGCGTCTTTTATAAGATTTTGAGAAAATCAAGGCGGTATGAAGCAACGGAGATTCTGTCTGAAAGGCAGAAAACGGACTATATAAGGGAGATTATTGGAAGGTATGGTATTTCTTCTAATGATATTTCAGAATTGTCTCAGAACATTATTAATGATATTGGAAATATTAAAGGTAATATGCTTAATGCTCAGGAATATGAGCCGTCCTGCTGCAAGAAAGAGGATTTTATAAAGGTTTATAACGCTTATAATTTGGAGTTAAAGAAGGATGGCAAGATGGATTTTGATGATATTCTAAGAGAGTGTTATTTGTTGTTATGTGAGAATCATACAATGCTTGAACAGTGGAGGGAGCTGTATAAGTATATTTTAATAGATGAGTTTCAGGATATTAACAGAATCCAAATGAATATAATAGAGCTGTTGGCTAGTCCTCTTAACAATATTTTTGTGGTGGGGGATGATGACCAGTCCATTTATGGTTTTCGTGGAGCAAGACCGGAGATTATGATTGAGTTTAAGGATTATTATCCCGAGGCTGAACTTATTGTCTTGAATGTTAATTACAGAAGTACTCAGTCCATAATTAATGTGGCAGGTTGTTCTTAGCGTGAATATGAATATTTCCGCTGTTAGAAGAATTTATAGTAAAAACAACATAGACAGTTTTCTATTTCATATTGAGATGATAAGAAAGCTACCACCTCAGGCAGCATTGTCATATATTAGAAAGGGTGCAGGTTATGAGGAGTATTTGCGCCTGTATGCCATTGAAAATAATATTCCAATGTCAGGGTTGTTAAAACAATTGGAACAGTTAGTGCAGGAGTGTAGCAAGTTTAATACATTAGAACAGTGGATAAATAGCATTGATTCAGCACAAAATAGTGAAGGTCAGAATTTTGGTAAAAAGAGCAGTGGAGAAGGTGGCACAAATAACAGGATTAATATTATGACAATGCATGGCTCTAAGGGATTGGAATTTAAGGCTGTGTTTATTGTTGATGCTAATCAGGGAATAATCCCTACGTCAAAGGCATTAAGAGAGAGGGACTTTGAGGAAGAACGCAGACTTTTTTATGTGGCGATAACAAGAGCCATAGATTATTTAAATGTATATGCGGTGGAGGAAAGGCTGGGATGCCCCATAGAAGTGTCCATGTTTGTGGAAGAGATGCTGTAGAAAGTTAAATATTTGTGAACTGTATCTATTTTATTGCATTTTCCCGTATGTTTTGATAAAGTTATAGCAAACTAATTGGTATAAAAAAGGTATACCGATAATAAATAGCGGAAAGCGGAAAGAGGAAAAGATGGGAACTAATAATATTGACAATGAAGATGAAGAATTATTTGTAACAATTACATTGGAAGATGATTCAGAGATTGAATGCGAAGTGCTTACAATTTTTGAAGTTGAGGAACAGGACTATATTGCATTACTTCATGATAATGGAGAAGAAGATGGAGAGATATTTATTTATAGATATTTTGAAGACGAAGATGGAGAGCCTGGACTTGACAATATTGAAACACAGGAAGAATTTGACATGGTTTCAGAAGTGTTTGACAATATTGTTGAAGACGGAGAATATGACGAAATTATCGAGGAATAATATTTAGGACTGTAGGAGTGTAAAGCAGGTCATAATCCGTATAGAGATGATTTGTATGTTTGGATAATTAAATCATCTTTAGAGATAAAGAGGTGATAGGATGCCAGGGACAAACAATGAAGCGGCAAGAAAAGAAGAAGTAAAGAAGATAGTAGAAAACAGAAGACGCAAGGCAGAGTTAATTAGAGAGCAACAGATTAAGAAGAGAAACACTATAATAGCAATTGGTGTTGGAATTTTAGTTGTGCTTATTTTGGTAATGGTTTTGGCTAAGTCCTGTTCATCAGGAAAGAAGCCGGCAAAAACTTCGACAACTACTGCAAAGCAGATTACAACAGTGGCGCAGACTACTGTTCAGGAGACTACTACGGCAGAAGAGTATATGTATACTACTGATGTTTTGAACCTGCGTAAGTCGGCAAGTGCCAAATCCAAACTTATAACTCAGATAGGAGCAGGTAAGAAAGTACAGGTCATCTCAGAGAATGGCAAGTGGTGCCAGATTAAATATGGCAAGGATACAGGATATGTAATGAAGAAATATCTTAGTTATTCTAATATGCTTGATTAAGAGTTTTATATTAATTTTATATTAATAGCGTTAGTATAGTTTTTGAAACTAATGAGATTTAGGGAAGGCTTGAAATTGTTCAGGCCTTTCTTTTACATTATTAAAGTGATAATTAGATTTTATTATTAAAGTTGACTGTTTAATAGATTAGGATTGAGGATATGGAAATGAATTATAGTGAAGCAAGAGAGTATTTGAAGAATGTGAATAAGTTGGGAAGTATTCTGGGACTTAATACCATAAAGGAATTACTTAAGAGATTGGGCAATCCACAAAATGAACTTAAAGTAGTTCACATTGCAGGAACTAACGGGAAAGGTTCCATTATGACTTTTGTTCAGAATATTTTAATGGAATCAGGATATAAGGTTGGAAGATATTGTTCACCTGCAGTTTTTAATGAGCGTGAGATTATAAGAATAAATGACGAATACATATCAGAGGAACAATCTGCTGATTTGCTTACAAGAATAAAAGAAAAATGTGACAGTATGTATAGTGAAGGTTTGCCACATCCTACATCCTTTGAAATAGAAACAGCAGAGGCGTTAATGTTTTTTAAAGAGCAGAACTGTGATATAGCTTTAATTGAATGTGGAATGGGCGGAGAAACTGATGCCACTAATGTATTTGAAAAAGTTCTTTGCAGTGTTATTGCCACAATTAGTCTTGACCATACCCAGTTTTTAGGCAGTACTATTGAAGAAATAACAAAAGTTAAATCAGGAATAATTAAAGAGAACTGTCCTGTTGTAATGTCGAAACAGACAGGGGAGGCTGAGAGTGTAATAAAGAAGGTTTGCAAGCAGAAGAATTCAGAACTTATAATTCCTACTGAACAGGATTTTGAGAATGTAGAAATAGATGGTTTAACAACAAAGGTTACATACAAAGCATCTAATAATAAAGAATATATTCTTAACCTTCAGGCTCTTGGCACATATCAGATTAAAAATGCTAAGACAGCGGTTGAGGTAGCATTAGTGCTTGATAAAGCATTAACAGAAAAGACCAATATATGCGATGAGTCAGATAACAATAATAGCACTGGTATGAAAAATAATATTAATAATAGTGGAAATACAATTGAGAAAAATATAAAAAAAGGCATAGAAAAAACAGTTTGGCCGGGACGTATGGAAGTCATAAGTAAGGAGCCGTTAATTATAATTGATGGCGCTCATAACCCGGGAGCAGTGCTTGAACTAAGGAAAACTTTGGATTTATATTTTACAAATAAGAGAATAACATTTATAATGGGGGTGTTGTCTGATAAAGATTTTTCCAAGGAAGCAGAAATTATTGCTGACAGGGCAGAAAGAATTATTACGATAACGCCAAACAATTCACGAGGTTTAGATGGGCACAAGCTTGCAGAAACTTTGGTGAAATATAACCATAATGTACAGGTTGCAGATAGTTTGAAGCAGGCTGCGGAAGAATCAATAGATACAATAAAAGAGAACAGGGCCGATATGATTTTGGCGTTTGGTTCGTTGTCTTATTTAGGAGAGCTAAAACAGGTTGTAAGATTAATCTGTAACCATTAAACAAACAGTTAAAGCCGGAAGGAGAGATTGACGTGTTTGACAAGAAGAAAATCGAAGAAGGAATTAGACTTTTATTAGAGGGAATCGGTGAAAATCCGGATAGAGAAGGCCTAAAGGATACTCCGGACCGTGTGGCAAGAATGTATGAAGAATTGTGTAGCGGTATGAATAGGAGTCCTAAAGAACATTTGTCCAAAACATTTACTTGTGATAATGAGAATGTTGTTATTGAAAAGGATATTACTTTTTATTCAACATGTGAACATCATCTTATGCCATTTTATGGAAAGGTGCATATTGCGTACATTCCAAATGGCAAGGTTGTGGGAATCAGTAAACTTGCAAGAACAGTAGAAGTTTATGCAAGAAGATTACAGATTCAGGAGCAGATGACTAACCAGATAGCTAAGGCATTGGAGAAGTACCTGGGAGCAAAGGGTGTACTTGTTATGGCACAGGCAGAGCATATGTGTATGTCTGCAAGAGGAATTAAGAAGCCTGGAAGCAAGACGGTTACTTTTGCAAGTACAGGAGTTTTTGAAGAGGACAGAAATCTTAGAAGTGACGTCTTGTCAATTTTTAGGGATGGCCAGTAGAAAGATTGGAGTATGATATGAATATTGGAAAATACAATTTTGATTTAGAAAAAGAACCTGTAATAATGGGAATTTTAAATGTAACACCTGATTCATTTTCAGATGGAGGTAAGTTTAACAACTTAGATGCTGCATTAAAGCATACAGAAGAAATGATTAAGGATGGAGCAAAGATTATAGACGTAGGTGGCGAATCTACAAGACCAGGTTACACACTTATTAGTGACGAAGAAGAAATAGGTCGTGTAGTGCCTGTAATTGAAGCAATTAAGAAGAATTTTGATATTGCTGTATCCCTTGATACATATAAGACTAAAGTTGCAGAAGCCGGAGTTAAAGCCGGATGTGACATGATTAATGATGTATGGGGATTTAAGTATGGCGAAAGAGATATGGCAGACCTTGTGGCAAAAACAGGTGTAGCAGCCTGTGTTATGCATAATAAGAATGTTATAACTTATAATGATTTTGTTAATGATGTAGTTAATGAATTAAAGGAATCTGTTGAGATAGCTCACAAGGCAGGAGTTAAGGATTCTCAGATTGTATTAGATCCGGGAGTTGGTTTTGCAAAGGATTATGAACAGAATCTTTTAATAATTAAGCACGTGGACAAACTTTTGGAACTTGGTTATCCTGTACTTCTTGGTACATCAAGAAAGTCTGTTATTGGTTTAACTCTCGATGTGGATAAGAATGACAGAATGGCAGGCACAGTTGCCACAACAGTTATGGGACTTGAAAGAGGATGCAGAATCTTTAGAGTTCATGATGTAAAAGAGAATTATCAGGCAATGATGATGGCTGAGAAGATTCTAAAAGCATAAGTTTAAATGCTATTAAAGATTAAAAAACAAAAATATTATCTAAAAAGGAAATAATATGGATTGTATTAAGATTAGACAGTTAGAAATATTTGCATACCACGGTTGCAATGAAGATGAAAAAATAAACGGTCAGAAGTTTTATGTAGACGCTAACCTTTATACTGATGTGAGAACTCCGGGATTAAGCGATGATTTGGAGGACACAGTTAATTATGCAAAGGCGTGCAAGTTTATAAATAAGTTTATGACTGAAAATAGATTTGACTTAATAGAGGCTGTTGCAGAGCAGACCACAAGAGGACTTTTGAAAGAGTTTCCAAAGATTAAGGCTATTGATTTTACTATTAATAAGCCTAATGCACCTATTAAGTTACCTTTTGGAAATGTAGCTGTTTCAATTTCAAGAAAGTGGAATAAGGCTTATTTAAGTATTGGCTCAAATATAGGAGACAAGGAGGGATACCTTAATCAGGCAATTGATAGTCTTTATGATGATGAAAATTGCAGAGTTTTGGCGGTATCTAAATTTATTGAAACTGAACCTTATGGACCTGTGGAACAGGACAATTTTTTAAATGGTTGCGTTGAAATAGAAACATTGTATGAACCTAAAGAATTATTAGCTACAGTTAACAGAATTGAGGCTGAGGCAAACAGAACCCGTGAAATACACTGGGGACCAAGAACTTTGGATATAGATATTGTTTTATATAATAATGATATAGTTAATGAAAAGGATTTATTAATTCCTCATGTGGAAATGCATAAGAGACTTTTTGTTTTGGAACCTCTTAAACAAATAGCACCGTATGCAGTACATCCGATTTTAAATAAAACAGTTAGTCAGATGTTAGAGGAGTTACAGCCGGATAACAAATGTGCAGGTTGTGGTGGATGTAGCATGAAACAGATGTCTGAACAATAAGAAAAAACTGAAGAAAGCATAAGGAATACAATGAAGGATTTATTAGAAAGCAGAAAAGAAATAGACGAAATAGATGCAAAAATGTAGCAGAGTATAAACTTAGAACAGGCAAGCCAGTTCTTGACAGACAAAGAGAGCTTGATAAAATAGCTACTTTAAAGACTAAAGCATCAGACGATTTTTATGCTCACGGCGTAGAGGAATTGTTTGAGCAGATTATGGCTATGAGTCGTAAGATGCAGTATAAGCTTTTAAATGAAGAAGGCGTAAACAATGATATTGGGTTTGATATTGTAGATAAGCTTCCAACAGAGGATGCAACAGTAGTATATCAGGGAATTCCCGGAGCTTACAGCCAGCAGGCGGCAACAGAATATTTCGGGGATAAGGTTAATTACGTTAATGTTACAACTTTTAGAGAAGCAATGAAATATGTTAGAGATGGAAAGGCTGACTATGCAGTTCTTCCTTTTGAAAATTCTTCAGCGGGAATTGTAACAGATGTATATGATTTGCTTGTAGAATTTCAGAATTACATTGTGGACACATTTGATGTAAAAATCGAACATTGTCTTTGCGGTATTTCGGGAGCTACAATTGATGATATAAAGGATGTTTATTCACATCCACAGGCATTTATGCAGAGCAACAAGTTTATTGAAGAACATGGTTGGGGCAAGGTTAATCTTGCCAATACTGCAATAAGCGCAAGATATATTTCGGAACAGTCAGATAAGTCCAGAGGTTGTATTGCCAGCGAAAATGCAGCAAATATTTATGGACTTAATATTTTACATAAAGGCATTAATTTTAATGATTCTAATACAACACAGTTTATTATTATCAGCCGTCAGAGAGTGGCAAGAAGAGATGCAGGTTTGATTTGTATTAGTTTTGAAATGCCTCACGCATCAGGTACTTTATATCAGATGTTATCTCATATTATTTACAATGACCTTAACATGACACGTATTCAGTCAAGACCTGTACCGGATAAGAACTGGGAGTACAGATTCTATGTTGAATTTGAGGGTAGGGCTAATCAGCCTGGAGTTGTAAATGCTCTTAGCGGAATTAATGCAGAAGCGCTTAATATGAAAATATTGGGAAATTATTAATAAAAAAAGAACCACGCTAATTAATAGTGCATTGCAACAAACTAATTAGTGTGGTTCTTTTTATTTATAGATAATAATTAATCCTCATCAACTTCCAGTGGTTCAATACCAACTTTTATTTCTAAGAATTTAAGAATATCATAGTAGACTTCTTCATTGTTTAATTCATTAAAGAGTTCATGTCGCATTCCCGGATATAACTTTGAAAAAGTATTTGGAAAACCACAGTGTTTAAAGTGGGTAACAGCTTTTTTAAAGTCTTTATCACTTTTACGGCAGGGATCATCTCCACCTGACATAAACATAACAGGAAGTTGTTTGTTCTTGTTAGTCCAGCCAAGCTTACTATAAACCTGTTCCATTAATGAGAAAAGGCAGTAGTACCCATTTAGTGTGAAAGGAACACCACATAGTGGATCCTTGTTATATTCCTCAACAATAAACTTGTCGGTAGAAAGCCATGAGTTAACGATACCTTCTTTAAGGAAAGGTTTCTCAAATGGACCGTTAACCATATTTTCAATAAAAGGGCTTCTATAATGCCAGCCTCTAAAAAATGCAAGAAACTTGGCTAAAAACTTACCGGCAGCAGCCAATGAGTTTTCAGAAGGAGAACCGCTAAGTATAACGGCATCAACTTCCTGAGAATATTTCTTTAAATATGTTCTTACAACCAATGAACCCATACTATGGCCTAGAAGTATAAAAGGTAAATTAGGAAATTCACGTTTAAGATACATAGTATATTCCTGAACATCGTTTACAAGACCTTTGTAGCCTTCTTCGCCAAAATAGCCTAAGTCATCAGTTGTTAATATGTTTTCTCCGTGTCCACGCATATCGGCAATGGCACATATATATCCGTGTCGGCTGAAATACTCCATTGGAGCAGCATAACGGTTACGTGTTTCGCACATTCCGTGAACAAATTCAATAACCCCAATTGGCTCAACACCGTCAGGGGGATAGGTAATAGTATGTGGTCTCATAGATACTCCATAAAATTAACTGTTAATAATAAAATGTATTAATCTAAGCAAAAAAACAAATCAAAATATTTGATTCTAGTTATCTGCATCCATTCCGTCAGTTGTGTAAACAGCTCTCTTTCTTGCCATTTCATCATTTTCAAGATATTCATCGTAAGTAGTAATCTTGTCAATAAGCTGCCCTGATGGAACGATTTCCATAATTCTGTTAGCTGTAGTCTGTACAACCTGATGATCTCTTGAAGAGAATAAAAGTACGCCAGGGAACTTAATAAGTCCGTTGTTAAGGGCTGTAATACTTTCCATATCTAAGTGGTCAGTAGGTTCATCAACAATAAGAACGTTGGCACCTGAAATCATAAGTTTTGAAAGCATAACTCTAACTTTTTCACCACCGGAAAGTACGCGAACTTTCTTAACACCTGCATCACCAGGGAATAACATTCTGCCAAGGAACTGACGAACATAAGTTGCGTCTTTGTTGTCTGAGTACTGTGTAAGCCAGTCAACAATTGCATCATCACTGTCAAAGTCCTTAGTGTTATCCTTAGGGAAGTATGACTGTGAAGTTGTAATTCCCCATTTGTCTGAAAATTCATCGGGGTCCATCTGTCCTGCAAGAATTTGGAATAATGTAGTTTTTGCAAGGCCGTTAGAACCTACAAAAGCTATTTTATCTTCACGTCCTACAACGAAAGATATATCATCTAAAACCTTAACACCGTCAATAGTTTTTGAAAGATGTTCCACAGTAAGAACCTCATTACCGATTTCACGGTTAGGTCTAAAGTCGATGTATGGATATTTACGGCTTGATGGACGAATTTCGTCTAATTCGATTTTTTCAAGAGCACGTTTTCTTGAAGTAGCCTGTTTTGACTTAGAAGCATTGGCGCTAAATCGCTGGATAAAGTCCTGTAATTCCTTAATCTTTTCTTCTTTCTTACGGTTAGCTTCTTTCATCTGCTTAACGATTAACTGACTTGATTCATACCAGAAGTCGTAGTTACCTGCGTATAACTGAATCTTAGCATAATCAATGTCCGCAATCTGTGTACAAACTTTGTTAAGGAAGTATCTGTCATGGGATACTACAATAACTGTATTGTCAAAATTGATTAAGAACTCTTCAAGCCATTCAATGGCATCAAGGTCTAAGTGGTTAGTAGGTTCGTCAAGTAAAAGAATGTCAGGATTACCAAACAATGCCTGTGCAAGCAAAACTTTGACTTTTAATGAACCGTTAAGGTCTTTCATAAGGTTGTAATGATATTCAGTATCAACACCAAGACCGTTAAGAAGAGTAGCAGCATCACTTTCTGCTTCCCAACCGTTCATTTCTGCAAACTCACCTTCTAATTCTGAAGCACGGATACCATCTTCATCGCTAAAGTCTTCCTTCATATAAATGGCATCTTTCTCTTTCATAATATCGTAAAGTCTCTGATTACCCATAATAACAGTATCAAGAACAGTACATTCATCATACTGGAAGTGATCCTGCTTTAAGAACGAAAGACGCTCACCCGGTGTAATAATAACCTCACCGCTTGTAGGTTCGATTTCACCTGTAAGAATCTTTAAAAATGTTGATTTTCCGGCACCGTTGGCTCCGATTAAGCCGTAGCAGTGACCTGGAACAAATTTTATATTTACATCTTCAAATAATGCCTTTTTACCAAATCGTAAAGATACATTGCTTGTACTTATCATTTTTTTCGTTACCTCTCTTATTTAATAATGGTGTGTGGGCTATCGCACCCGTACAGATTAGTATAACAGTTTTGGGAATTTTAAGCAATAAAGGTTTAATAAATGTAGTGTAAAAGTACAGAAAAGATAATGTGGAAAAATTAATAAAACTATTTTTGTAGGTTGATTTTGTTTCTTTAATCAAAAGGGTATGTTATAATTCACTTATCTATGCGAAAGTTCGGGCATAAGAATTTATGTCAAAATTGTGTCTATATGGGCATATTAAGAATGACTGGAAAGGATACACAATGGATTTAAATAAAATAAAAGCATACAGAGGTAATCCTTTAATGATGGGGGCTACTGTAATAGGCAACACGGTTAATTTTGCCATTACAGCAAGGTTAGGAAGTAAATGTGAACTTGTTTTATATGAAAAAGGAAAAAACAATGAAGCGGCACGTATTCCTTTTGAAAATGCGCAGGTTATAGGAAATGTTTTTGCAATGAGCATTGAAGGGCTTGATTATAAGAAATATGATTATAATTTTTCTATTGATGGAAAGATTGTGACAGATGCTTATGCAAAGGCACTTTCAGGAAAAGAAAAATGGGGAATTGTTCCTACTGATATAAGAGGAAGCATTGTAAGCAGTGAATTTGACTGGCAAAACGACGCACCACTTAGAAGACCTTATGATGAGACAATTATATATAGACTTCATGTACGTGGCTTTACAAAACATGTAAGTTCAAAGGCTAAGCATAAGGGAACTTATTTGGGAATTGTAGATAAGATACCTTATTTAAAGGAACTTGGAATAACTATGATAGAGTTAATGCCGGCATATGAATTTAATGAAATGGAATCACATGTGGCAACGTCTATGAAGGGACAGTTTAGCATTGAGAACCCTGTGCTTAATTATTGGGGATATACAAGCGGTTATGCTTTTGCACCGAAAGCTTCATATGCTTATGCCACAAAGCCGGGTAGTGAAGTTGAAGAGTTCAAATACATGGTAAGAGAGCTTCATAGAAACGGAATAGAAGTTTCTATGGAATACTTTTTCCCTGAAGGAACTAATCCTACACTTATTTTGGATGCACTTCATTATTGGGTTATGGAATATCATATTGACGGTATTCACGCTAACTGTGAAAAAGCAGTCATGAAGATGATTCAGACGGACAATCTTTTGTCTACAACAAAGATTTTTACTTATAATTTTGCTACGGATACGGATTTTTATGCCAATGTTGAAAATAAGAATCTGGCAAACTTTAATGATGATTTTATGGTATCGGCAAGAAAGTTCATTAAAGGTGATGAGGATATGTTAAATACCATATCTTACAAGATTAAGGCTAATCCGCCAGCAGTGGCAGTAGTTAATTATGTGGCTAACCACAATACTTTTACATTATATGATGCGGTTTCTTACGATAAGAAATACAATCAGGCAAATGGCGAAAATAACAGGGACGGTGCAGTTTATAATTATAGTTGGAATTGTGGCGCTGAGGGCGATACAAGAAAACGTAAAATAAATGAGTTAAGAAAGCATCAGATTAAAAACGCTCTTTCACTTGTATTGCTAAGTCAGGGAGTACCTATGATTTATGCTGGAGATGAAATGTGTAACAGCCAGAAAGGAAATAACAACCCTTATTGTCTTGATAATGAAATATCATGGACTAACTGGAATACAACAGCCATGGCAAAGGAGATTCTTGACTTTACAAAGAAGCTTATTCAGTTTAGAAAGCAGCATAAGATTTTGCATTTAAGCAGCGAGCCAAGGCTTATGGATTATAAGTCATATGGTTTGCCGGATATGTCTTATCACGGTTCTAAGGCATGGTATGCAGATTTTAGTCATTTTAACAGACATTTTTCTGTTATGTATTGCGGAAAATATGCAACTATTGATGGAAAAGAAGATGAAGCAGACTTATTCATAGCTTACAATATGTTTTGGGAGATGATTAAATTCGGCATTCCGTCTGCAAGAAATAAAAGACAGTGGAAAGTTGTTTTTGCTACAGATTCAGGATTTAAGGAACCCAGTGATGGTATTGAGAGAATGCTTCAGGTGCCACCAAGAAGCATTGTAGTTTTAATGGCTAAATAAGAAAAGGCAATAAATGGAAACACAAGGAAACAAAAGAAAATGAGTGAATTAAAAGAAAAAGGTCTTGGAGTGTTTATTAATCTTGATAAATGGGGGATTAGTACATTTACCCTAAAAATAATTGCTATGATTACAATGATTATTGACCACGTAGGTTTTTTGTTTTTTCAGGACAATCATCAGACATATATAATACTTAGATCTATTGGGCGTATAAGCTTCCCAATATTCTGTTTTGTTTTGGTTGAGGGATTTTTCCATACATCAGACAGATTAAAACATGCAATCAGGCTTGGAATATTTGCCTTAGTATCAGAGATTCCTTATGATATGCTTTATGGCAGATTTTTTGATATGGCAAGACAGAACGTAATCTTCACTTTATTTATAGGTTATATGGCAATCTGGGCATTACAGTCCATATCAATGTTTAGGGCTGCATATCCTGACAAAATATTAAAACACATAGGAGCCGGAAGACTTAACACAATACTTGAATTAGTAACAATGGCAGTAGCTTTTGGAATGGCATACTTCCTCCACACATCATATTCATACGGTGGAGTAATGCTTATTATATGTTTTTATGTGTTTAATAATCATCACATAGGAAGAGCAATTTCAAACTTAGTATTCAACATTGGAATGTTTGGATTTGGAGTGCAGTGGTGGGGGGCGTTAAGCGTGTTGCCCATAGCATTTTATAACAAAAAACCGGGAACAAAGAAATTAAAATATATGTTCTACTGGTTCTATCCGGTACACTTATTAATACTGGTATTAGTAAAGATATATATAATTCATTAGTTTAAACTTATTTTTACGTTGAAAGTTATTTATATATTGCAAGAAAAAAAGCCCTTTCAAACACGTTGATTTTCTTATTTTGCTCCGTCGTCTATTGTACAGCGAAAACTTAAACTCGCCTTCGGCTCAAACAGTAAGTTTAT
>OGKE01001290.1_pt1 | contig 17057 bp, 16 predicted proteins | sample 1572341 | NCBI WGS metagenome assembly OGKE01 (sample SAMEA2582091, study PRJEB24529) | metagenome | biome: Human gut stool | place: China | collected 2011
CATCAATATCTTCAAATCGGTGATTCATCTGATAGCATTTACTGCGTGCGTCACAATAAATGCATCCGTGTTGACATCCTCTGTAAATGTTCATGCCGTTTGCGGCAGATAAAATTCCTTTTGCTTTGACCTTGTGCATAAAATCCTCCGCTTATTGTTTGGCATCGACAAACCACCTGCTTTCCTCCAAAAACAGATATCGTTCTTTGCCGAGAATATGGCAGGTGTAGCGTATTCCCGCACCGCCTGCTTTGAGAGATGCCGCATACCGCACATCGGAAATCTTGTCAATGCGGTATCTCCTTCCGTCATCCCACACAATATATTCGGGAATAAGATCTCCGTCACAATCAAATGTGGCAGTAACTTTAACATACTTTTTCATAGCTTGTTACCTCCCTTAAAATCAGAGAAACATCTTTAATTTTTTACCTAAGATGCATCGTTATCATAAATATCCGACAGGATGAATTGTATGATCTTCCTTTGGGTTAAAATCCGAAAGCTCCTTGTCATCAAGCAAAACGGCAGGGCGAACAGCATAATTGCCGAATCGTTTTTTTAATCTGTCAAGTGTTTTGTCAAGCTGTTCGTTCTGAATAAGTCGTTTTTCATCACGCAAAAGGCTCATCTGGTGCGGCTGATCATCGTGAATAAAATCCGTAACGCTTACCCCGATACTTCTCAGCGGTTTTTCCATTTTATAGCTTTTTTTGAAAAGCTCAATAGCCGCATTTGTTATATCCTTTGTAAGATTTGTGTGGATTTCCGTTGTGTGCTGTCGGTTAAATGACATCAGCTCGTTGTCACGAATCGTAATGCAAACCGTTTTTGCCATAAACCCCTGTTCACGCATTCTTCTGCAAACGCTGTCACACAAAACGAATATAACCTGTTTTACATCGTTAAAGGTTACCATATCTTTCGGCGTTGTGGTTGAGTTACCGATTGACTTTACCTCGCTGTTTTCGTTCATATGGGCAACAGGGGAAGAGTCGTATCCGTTTGCAAATCCGTAAATTAGGTCGCCCCATTTTCCAAGATATGACCGCAACAGTGTAACATCTGCGGTTGCGATATCTCCAATCGTATAAATGCCGATAGATTCAAGCTTTCTGCCCGTTGCTCTGCCAACATACAAAAGGTCTTTTGCAGGACAGTTCCACACAATATCTCTGTAATTTTCCCGTGTGATTTCCGTTATAGCGTCAGGCTTTTTATAGTCACTTCCGAATTTGGCAAAAATTTTATTAAAGCTGACTCCGATGCTTACGGTTATTCCGAGTTCCTGCTTTATACGGCGATTAATTTCGAGTGCAATCTCTTTGCCGTTCATATTCTTATTGTCGGTAACATCAAGCCATGCCTCGTCAAGTCCGAACGGCTCGATTTTGTCGGTGTATTCGCTGTAAATTCTCCTCGCCATTTTTGAAAATCGCTTGTACAAATCAAAATGTGGAGGAACGGTTATGAGGTCGGGACATTTCTGCTTTGCCTGCCAGATTGCCTCGCCTGTTTTTATATTATACTTCTTCGCAATTTCATTTTTAGCAAGAATAATTCCGTGCCGATTTTCCGCATCACCGCTCACGGCAACAGGTTTGTTTCTGATTTCGGGATGATGCAAACACTCAACGCTCGCATAAAATCCGTTGCAGTCGCTGTGAAGAATAACCCTGTCTTTTTTATATTTGCTTTTGTCAACGGCACAATTAATATTCACAACGCATCACCTCGAACATTTGTTTTTATTTAATTATAGAACACTTGTTCTATAAAGTCAAGCGTAAATAGTTAAAACGGTAGTCAAAAACGAAAAAGAAAAATGTGAAAATTTTTTGATTTGCAAGGCTATGCACTGCATATTGATTACAGCTGTGTAACTGTCATTTACAAAAACGAGATATTGTGGTAGAATTTACAATGTTAAATTATGTAAAAGTGTCGGATATTACAGATGTTTGTCCGAAAGCTATTTTGTATCGGAGGTTTTATTGATGGAAGCTTACAAAAAGGAATTCATTGAATTTATGGTTGATTGTCAGGTTCTCAAATTTGGCGATTTTGTTACAAAGAGCGGAAGAAAAACTCCTTTCTTCGTAAACACAGGTTTCTACAGAACAGGTGCTCAGCTCCGCCGTCTCGGTCAGTATTATGCAGAGGCTGTCAACAGCAAGTTCGGTCTTGATTTTGATGTTCTTTTCGGACCTGCATACAAGGGCATTCCGCTTTCTGTTGCCGCAACTATCGCAATCAGCGAAAAATACGGTAAGGATATCCGTTATTGCTCAAACAGAAAAGAAGTTAAGGATCACGGTGACAAGGGCATTCTTCTCGGCAGTCCTATCAATGACGGTGACAGGGTTGTTATCATCGAAGATGTTACAACAGCAGGCACTTCAATTGAAGAAACTCTCCCGATTATCAAGGCTCAGGGCGATGTAAACCCAATCGGTCTTGTTGTTTCCGTTGACCGTATGGAACGTGGCAAGGGTACAAAGAGCGCACTTTCCGAGATTGAAGAAAAGTACGGACTTAAAACAACTGCAATCGTAACAATGGCAGAGGTTGTTGAACACCTTTACAACAAGGAATACAAGGGCAAGGTTATTATTGACGACAAGCTCAAAGCCGCTATTGACGCTTACTATGAGCAGTACGGCGTAAAGGAATAACAGCTTTTAATTATTAATATTAATCAGTCGGGGCGGTTTTATCCGCCCCCAAAGTTTGAAAAAACTTATTTTGCGGTGGGGATAATATGGCACGGACAACCGATAACGAACACAGCGGTCATCGTGAAAGAATGCGTAAAAAGTTCATAGAAAACGGCTTTGATGTGTTTGAAACGCACGAGGCTCTTGAAATGTTCCTTTACTATGCTATTCCGAGAAAGGACACAAATCCTCTTGCACATCGTCTGCTTGACCGTTATATCACTGTCGGCGGAGTGTGTGACGCTCCGATTGACGAGCTTATGAAGGAATTCGGTCTGTCTGAAAATGCCGCCGCATTGCTCAAAATGTTGCCCGAAATGGCAAGGCTTTATACCGAATCAAAGATGTCGCATGATAATATCATCGACTATGAAAATCTCGGTAAAATATTTAAAGCAAAATTTATCGGTCGAACAAACGAATGTGTCGCGCTCATGCTCGGTGATGCAAAGGGCAAGATGATTTATTTTGATATAATTTCAAAAGGTTCGCTCAATTCATCCGATATGCCAGTCAGAAAAATTGTTGATTTGTCACTTCGTCACAATGCCAAAACTGCGTTTATAGCACATAATCATCCCAGCGGAACGGCTCTGCCTTCGGGAAGTGACCTTGACACAACAATAGTTTTGAAGAGTACGCTTGCAACTGTCGGAGTTGAGCTTATCGACCATTTCATAATAACCGATGATGATTATGTTTCTCTCCGTGAAAGCAGGCTTGCGGGGAACATCTTCTATTATGAAAAGTAATAATGTTCTTTAAAAGAAACATTTGACAATTTAAAACATCTGTTCTATAATTAAAATCGAAATTTTGTTCGGATATGTATTCTGTTACAGGACTTTTGTAATAAAGAGCCTTGTAACAGGAAACATAATAAAAAATCCGTATTTGGAATGTGATGTGTATTATGGAATTTAAACTTCATTCAAAATATCAGCCGACAGGCGACCAGCCGCAGACAATCGAAAAGCTTGTAAACAGTATAAATGCAGGCAACCGTGAACAGACTCTTCTCGGTGTAACGGGTTCGGGTAAAACTTTTACAATGGCAAATGTTATTCAGAAGGTTCAAAGACCGACACTTGTGCTTGCACACAACAAAACTCTTGCGGCTCAGCTTTGCAGTGAGTTCAAAGAGTTCTTTCCGGAAAATGCGGTTGAATATTTTGTGTCATACTACGATTACTATCAGCCTGAGGCATATGTTGCACAGACGGATACTTATATTGAAAAAGACAGTTCAATCAATGATGAGATTGATAAACTCCGCCACAGCGCAACGCTTGCACTTTCCGAAAGACGAGATGTAATTATTGTTGCCTCGGTTTCTTGCATATACAGCCTGGGCGATCCTATTGATTACCGTAATATGGTAATCTCACTTCGTCCCGGAATGGAAAAGTCCCGTGATGAGCTTGTAAAAAAGCTTGTTGAACTGCAGTATGAACGTAATGATGTAAGCTTTACCCGTAATAAATTCAGGGTTCGTGGTGATGTGGTTGAAATTTTCCCTGCCGCATCAAACGATTCTATAATTCGTGTCGAATTTTTCGGAGATGAAATTGACAGAATTTCCTAAATCAATCCGCTTACGGGCGAACTCAAAGCGATTCTGAAACATGCCGCAATCTATCCTGCGTCACACTACATTGTGTCGGGAGATAAGATGAAAAAGGCTCTTGCGGAAATTGACAGGGAGCTTGAGGAAAGACTTGCATATTTTCGTGAAAACGGAAAGCTCCTTGAGGCACAACGACTTGAACAGCGTACAAGGTACGATATGGAAATGTTGCAGGAAATCGGATTTTGTACGGGTATCGAGAACTATTCAAGAATAATGTCGGGCAGAGCGCCGGGCTCATCGCCGTACACGCTTTTAAGCTATTTCCCCGATGATTTTCTGCTCTTTGTCGATGAGTCCCATGTAACGCTTCCACAGGTACGGGGAATGTTTGCAGGTGACTATGCAAGAAAAAAGAGCCTTATTGACTACGGTTTCAGACTTCCGTCTGCACTTGATAACCGTCCGCTCAACTTTGACGAATTCTATTCAAAAATAAATCAGGCTGTTTATGTAAGCGCAACACCGGGCGATTTTGAGCTTGAAAAATCGGCTGTTGTTGCAGAGCAGATTATCAGACCTACAGGACTTCTTGATCCTGAAATTTCGGTAAGACCTACCGAAGGTCAGCTTGATGACCTTGTGTCCGAAATCAATATCCGTACAGCCAAAAATCAAAGAACACTTGTCACAACCCTTACCAAGAAAATGGCGGAAGACCTTACCGCATATCTTGAAAAGCTGGGTATCAGGGTTCGTTATATGCACCATGACATTGACACCGTTGAAAGAATGGAGATTGTCCGTGATTTAAGACTCGGAGAATTTGATGTTCTTGTCGGAATCAACCTTCTGCGTGAAGGACTTGATATTCCCGAGGTTTCTCTTGTTGCCGTACTTGACGCCGACAAAGAGGGATTTCTCCGTTCAACCCGTTCGCTTATTCAGATTGCCGGCAGAGCCGCACGAAACAGCGAGGGTACGGTTATTATGTATGCCGACAGCGTAACACCGTCAATGAAGGTTGCAATAACCGAAACACAGCGCCGCCGTGAAATTCAGAATAAATATAATGTTGAACACGGCATCGTCCCAAAGACTATTGTCAAAAAGGTCAGCGATATACTTGAAATTTCTACTCACGATGACAGTGAATTTAAAAATACAAAAAAGCTTTCAAAGGCACAAAAACAACAGTTGATAGAAAAATTGACAAAGGAAATGAAAGCTGCCGCAAAGTTGCTTGAATTTGAACACGCCGCATATCTGCGTGATAAAATCAAAAAACTGCGTGGTGAAAAATGATAAAGGAAGAGTAAAATGCCAAGAAAGAAAACCACCGATTATGATAATACCAGTATCACAACGCTAAAGGGTGCCGACCGTGTCCGTAAGCGTCCTGCCGTAATTTTCGGTTCGGACGGTATTGACGGCTGTCAGCACTCCGTGTTTGAGATTCTTTCAAACTCAATAGATGAGGCGAGAGAGGGTTACGGTAAAAAAATCACAGTTACACGCTATTCCGACGGTTCAATTGAGGTTGAAGATCACGGCAGAGGAATTCCCGTTGACTACAACGAAAACGAAAAGCGCTACAACTGGGAACTGGTTTTCTGCGAACTCTATGCCGGCGGCAAGTATAATAACAACGAGGGTGAAAGCTACGAATTTTCCCTTGGTATGAACGGTCTCGGTCTTTGTTCAACCCAGTACAGCTCCGAGTATATGGATGTTGATATCCGCCGTGACGGCTACCGATACACTCTCCGTTTTGAAAAAGGCGAGATTGTCGGCAAGCTCAAAAAAGAGCCGTACAGCAAAAAGGATACGGGTACAAAAATTCATTGGAAACCCGACCTCGAAGTCTTTACGGATATCGACATTCAGCCCGAATATTTTCTTGACATAATGAAAAGACAGGCTATTGTCAACGCAGGAATTGAATTTGTTTTCCGCAATCAAAACGGCAAAAGCTTTGATACGACAAGCTATAACTATGTAAACGGTATTGTTGACCATGTTGCCGAGGTAGTCGGTGAAAACGGACTCAGCTCAATTCAGCATTGGGAAACCGAGGTTAAAACCCGTGACCGTGACGATAAGCCCGAATATAAGTGCAAAATGGATATCTCGGTTGCATTTTCAAATAAAGTGCATCTCACCGAATACTACCACAACTCAAGCTGGCTTGAACACGGCGGCGCTCCCGATAAGGCGGTGCGGAATGCCTTTGTTTACCAGATTGACAGCTACTTAAAACAAAATAATAAATATAATAAAACCGAAAGCAAAATCAAGTATGACGATGTTGAGGACAGCCTTGTGTGCGTTATTTCGTCTTTTTCAAGTGTTTCATCATATGAAAACCAGACCAAAAAGGCGGTTACAAACAAGGGTATTCAGGACGCTATGACTGCATTTCTCCGTCAGAGTCTTGAAGTCTATTTTATTGAAAATCCGCTTGAGGCAGAAAAAATCTGCGAACAGGTGCTTATCAATAAGCGCAGCCGTGAAAATGCTGAGAAAACACGACTTAACATAAAGAAAAAGCTTTCGGGCAATCTCGACATAACAAACCGTGTTGCAAAATTTGTCGATTGCAGAAGTAAAGACACGGAACAGCGTGAATTGTTCATAGTAGAGGGCGACTCTGCTCTCGGTGCCTGTAAACAGGCAAGAAACCCCGATTTTCAGGCAATTATGCCAATCAGAGGTAAAATACTTAACTGCCTGAAAGCCGACTACGATAAGATTTTTAAGAGCGAAATCATTACCGATTTGCTCAAGGTTCTCGGTTGCGGTGTTGAGGTTAAGTCAAAAGCAAACAAAAATCTTTCAAGCTTTGATATGAACGCACTTCGCTGGAGCAAAATTATTCTCTGCACCGATGCCGATGTTGACGGCTTCCAGATCAGAACACTTTTACTTACCATGCTTTACAGACTTACACCTACACTCATTGAAGAAGGCAAGGTGTTTATTGCCGAATCGCCTCTTTATGAGATTACATCCAAAAACGATGTTTATTTTGCATACGATGAGGTTGAAAAGGATAAGTTCATTGAACAGCTCGGCAAGGAGAAATTCACAATTCAGCGTTCAAAAGGTCTTGGTGAAAACGAACCCGATATGATGAACCTTACCACAATGAACCCCGAGTCACGCAGACTTATCAAGGTTCTTCCTGCCGATGCAGAACAGACAGCGGAAATTTTTGATGTTCTTCTCGGTGACAATCTTCAGGGAAGAAAAGATTATATAGTAGAACACGGTAACGAATATATTGACCAGCTTGATGTAAGCTGATTGGAGGTGGAAATAAATGGCGAAAAAATCTTCAAAGACTCCCCGCAGAACTTCACCGTCAAAAACTCACGGTGTAATCAACGGTGCGGGTGAAGTAGTGGAACAGCCAATCGTTTCCACTATCAGAGAGAACTATATGCCGTATGCAATGAGCGTAATTCTCTCCCGTGCAATTCCCGAAATCGACGGGTTCAAGCCGTCGCACAGAAAGCTCCTGTATATGATGTACAAAATGGGACTTCTGAACGGCGGAAGAACAAAATCGGCAAACATTGTCGGTGCAACAATGAAACTTAATCCTCACGGTGACTCTGCAATTTATGACACAATGGTTCGTCTTTCAAGGGGCTATGAGGCACTTTTGCATCCGTATGTAGATTCAAAGGGTAACTTCGGTAAATTCTACAGCCGTGACATGGCGTGGGCGGCATCCCGTTATACCGAGGCAAAGCTTGACGCAATCTGCAACGAGCTGTTTCGTGATATAGACAAAGATACCGTAGATTTTGTAGATAACTACGATAATACAATGAAAGAACCGTCACTTTTGCCGGTTGCATTTCCGTCTGTACTTGTAAATGCAAACACAGGTATTGCCGTTGGCATGGCGTCAAATATCTGTTCATTCAATCTGCGTGAAATCTGCGAAACAACAGCGGCACTTATCCGTGATCCCGACCATGATATAAAGTCAACTCTGCCGGCTCCTGATTTTACAGGCGGTTGTCAGATTATCTATGACGAAAATGTCATCAATCAAGTCTATGAAACCGGCAGAGGAAGTATTAAGCTCCGTGCAAAGTATGTCTATGACAAGTCTGCAAACTGTATAGATATCCTTTCAATCCCGGCTACAACAACTTGTGAGGTTATCATTGAAAAGGTAATCGACCTTGTAAAGCAGGGTAAAGTCAAGGAAATTTCCGATATTCGTGACGAAACAGGTATTGACGGACTTAAAATTACAATTGACCTCAAGCGTGGCATTGATGCCGACAAGCTTATGACAAAGCTTTACCGCTTTACAACACTCGAAGATTCCTATGCCTGCAACTTCAATGTGCTTATTGCAGGTGTTCCGAGAGTTCTCGGTGTAAAGGCATTGCTTGAAGAATGGATCGCTTTCAGAATTGAGTGCGTCAGAAGAAGAACATATTTTGACCGCAACAAAAAAGCTGATAAGCTTCATCTTTTAAGAGGTCTTGAAAAAATTCTTCTCGATATTGACAAGGCGGTAAAGATTGTCCGTGAAACCGATGAAGAATCCGAGGTTGTGCCAAACCTTATGATAGGATTCGGAATTGACGAAATACAGGCTGAATATGTTGCCGAAATAAAACTTCGTCATCTTAACCGTGAATACATTTTAAAGCGTACAAAAGACCTTGAAGACCTTGAAAAAGAGATTGCCGAGCTTGACGAAATTTTAAAGAGCAAGGCAAGAATCAAGACAATCATTGTCAAAGAGCTCAAATCAATAGCCGAGAAATACGGTCAGCCGAGAAAGAGTATCATAATCTATGACGATGTTGCAAGGTATGAGGAAGAGACAGTCGAGATTCCCGATTATCCTGTTAATCTTTTCTTTACAAAAGAGGGATATTTCAAAAAGATTACTCCGCAGTCGCTCAGAATGAGCGGTGAACAAAAGCTCAAAGACGGTGACGAAATTATTCAGGAGCTTGAGTTCACAAACAACTGCGACCTTTTGTTCTTTACAGACAAGTGTCAGGTGTATAAGGCAAAGGCTGATGATTTTGCACAGACAAAGGCAAGCGTACTCGGTGACTACGTTGCCGCAAAGCTTGGCTTTGATGAAGGCGAAAATGCTGTGAAAATGGTTGTTACAAAAGATTACAAGGGTATGCTGATCTTTGCTTTTGAAAACGGCAAGGCCGCAAAAGTTCCGCTTGAATCCTATGCAACCAAAACTAACCGTAAAAAGCTCACGGGTGCGTACTCGGACAAATCTCCGCTTGTCGGACTTCTCTATATGCCCGAGGACGAAGAGGTTCTCTTCAAGGCGTCATCGGGAAATATGCTCCTTGTTCATACAGGAGCGCTTGCACTAAAGACAACCCGTTCAACACAGGGTGTTGCAGTTCTCAAGCCCAAAAAAGGTCACAGACTTTTCAGCATAGAACGCTATAAAGACGGTACTTTTACAAATCCAAAGCGCTACAGAACAAGTTCACTTCCAGCAAGAGGTGCGTTGCCTGTAAATGAAGATACAAAAGACGAACAGCTTTCGCTGATTTGATTTTGAAAAAATTAATAAAAATCTTGTAATATCTCTTGAAAAAGCTGTGTTTATGTGGTATTATAAAACAGTTATTAAAGCAGAATTTGTTTTATTCGTATTTATTAAATGAAAGGAAGATAAAAATGAGCATTTGGGGCATTGTTTTAGGCGTATTGCTCGCAATCGTATCTGTTGCCATTATCGTTGTAATTATCCTTCAGGAGGGTAATCAGCAGGGTATCGGTGCTGTAACAGGTGTTGCCGATTCTTATTTCTCAAAGAATAAGGCTCGTTCGATTGATGCGTTCCTCTCACGCTGGACAAAAGTTTTTGCTGCAATATTCGTAATTTTTGTAATTGCACTTAATGTGCTTTCAAAGTTCGGTGTACTGTAAGCATATTAACTTAATAATCAGCATAAAATTAACCGTCAGGGCAATCCTCTGGCGGTTTTACTTTTTATATGGAGTTGTTAAAAATGCCTTGGTGGGGAATATGTCTGATTATTTTTGTAACATTTATAACTTTCGCAATCTTGCACTTTCTCGGCAAAAACAAGCATCCGTTCAAACGCTCTCTGCTTTCAATGACTTTAGGAGCGGCAACATTGTTTGCGGTCAATCTGACGGGAGCTTTTACGGGCGTAACTTTGCCAATAAGCCTTTTATCACTTTTGGTATCAATAATAGGAGGAATACCCGGAGTAACGCTTATGCTCGGTCTTAATCTTTTTTTCTGAATAATCACAGAAGGGGCGGTCACATCGACAGCCCCTTAATTGTTTGTATGAAATTTTATACAATGCCGTAAAGTTCCTCAAGAGCCTCACCGACGGTTTCTTTGTCTTTGGTCAGGAGTGCAAGCATAATTTTGTACGCTTTTTTCGGATTGTCAAGAAAATTTTTTTTGAGAATAAGAGCCTGTTCCATTTCGGGAGCATAAACATCAAGCTTCATCAAATCCATATCACCGCCGGATACAGAACATTTAACAGTAAATCCGTTTGAACTTTTTACAATATCAACCTTGTTTTCAATCTCATTTTTCTTTACGGCAAGGAGCTTAACCGCACAAGCGTATGCCTTTTCTTTGATAGAGTACGCAAGAATGCTGTCAAGCTGTTTTGCAATTTCAACACCGTTTTCCGTGAGCGCATATGTTTTGTGTTCATCATCGGCAGGCACAAGGTTACCGTTTGTAACAAGGTCGTCAAAGGCGGAACTTGTTTCAAAATAATTGGCAAGTCCCTGCTTTAGAATTGCCTGTATGACAATTCCTTTGTCTATATTTTCTTTTACAGAATTATACAAATAACATATCAAGGTTTTAATTTCGTTTTTGCTTCTCATTCCACCGGGATTAATACCCTCGTCAAATGTATCGAAAGCCATAAAATCACCTGCTTTTGCTGATAGATTCGTAGTGACAGATTAATTTGTGCAAAAATAACTTAAATTATATCTGTCTATTGTTATTATAGCACATTATCTTCACAAAAGCAAAGATGTTGTGCGTATTTATTTTATTCATTATTAAGCAAATTTGCAAGAGTTACACTGTCAAGGTAATTATTGATTAAATTGTCAAGCTGTTGCCAGATAGGATGTGAGGGACACGATTCCATATGATTGCAATGTTCGTGAGTTTTTGAAGTGCAGGGAACAGACGCAAGGTCGCCTTCCGTAAGCCTGAGAATTTCACCGAGTGAATAATCTTTTGGTTCTTTGGTCAGCTTATAGCCGCCGCCCTTTCCTTTTACTCCCTCAAGCAGATTGCGGTCAACAAGGGTTTTGAGTATGCCTTCCATATATTTTTTGGAAATATTCTGTCTTTCTGCAATTTCTTTGAGCGGAATATATCTGTTCTGCCCGTTTTTTGCCAGATCGACAAGCACATACAGCGTGTAACGACCTTTACTTGAAATCAGCATAAAATTATCCCCTTTTGGCAAGGCTTGCATATTTTGTAAGCCTGTTTTGCTTATATACCTTGATTATATACAAAAAACGATAAAAATGCAATACCAACCCATTGACAAAATGGGTTGAAAAGGTTATATTTTAATTATCCACTCCTTTGGTGGGTTGATAATATAACAAGGTGGGATTATGAAATGGCAGACAAATTACTTGATGTAAACGGTTTGACTGTAAGTGTAGAGGAAAAGGAAATTCTGCACGATATAAATCTTAGTATAAACAAGGGTGAAACGCATGTGCTTATGGGCCCAAACGGTGCAGGCAAGTCAACGCTTGGATTTGCACTTATGGGCAGTCCTAAATATACGCTTAATTCAGGCGAAATACTTTTTAACGGAAAAAACATTAACGATGAAACACCCGATAAAAGGTCAAAGGACGGAATTTTTCTTTCATTCCAAAGTCCTCTTGAGGTTCCGGGGCTTTCACTTTCATCATTTATTCGTAATGCTCTTGAAAAGAACCGTGGCAAAAGAATCCGCCTTTGGGACTTTAAAAAAGAGCTCAGACAGGCTATGGAGCTTTTGCAGATGGATCCGTCATATTCCGAGCGTGATCTAAATGTAGGCTTTTCGGGCGGTGAAAAGAAAAAAGCAGAAATTTTGCAGATGCTTTTACTCAATCCAAAGCTTGCAATTCTTGACGAAACAGACTCGGGTCTTGATGTTGATGCGGTTCGCACAGTTTCAAAGGGCGTTGAACACTATCAGAAAAACCGTGACGGTGCATTGCTCATCATCACACACAGCACAGGTATTCTCGAATCTCTCAAAGTTGATTATACCCATATTATGGTAAACGGCCATATAGTTAAAACAGGCGATGCATCGTTGATTGATGAAATCAATGAACACGGTTTTGAGAAGTATCTTGAACTTTATGCAGAAAAGTTCTGACGGAGGTATTAAGATGAAAGAAAGAACATATGTCGATGATGTTGACAGAAGTGTCTACGATATCAAAGACAAAGAAAATGATGCCTACCGTATCAAATCAGGTCTTGATGCCTCAATTGTAGAAAAAATTTCAAAGGAAAAGAACGATCCCGTGTGGATGCAGAATTTCCGTTTGCAGTCACTTCAAATTTATAATGAACTCAAAGTTCCAAACTGGGGACCGCCTATTGACGGACTTAATATGGACAATATTGCAACCTATGTTCGTCCGAACACAAGAATGACCGCAAAATGGTCTGAAGTTCCCGAAGATATCAAGAATACATTTGAAAGACTCGGTATTCCTCAGGCAGAGAGAAAGTCCCTTGCAGGTGTCGGAGCGCAGTATGATTCCGAGCTTGTGTACCACAATGTTCGTGAAGAGGTTGCCTCACAGGGCGTAGTATATACCGATATGGAGAGTGCGTTAAAGGGCGAATATGCCGACATGGTAAAAAAATATTTTATGAAACTTGTCCGTCCGAATGACCACAAATTTGCTGCACTTCACGGTGCAGTATGGTCAGGAGGTTCGTTTGTGTATGTTCCGCCGGGAGTATCGGTAGAAATTCCGTTGCAGTCATATTTCAGACTTAATGCACCCGGTGCAGGTCAGTTTGAACACACGCTCATTATTGTTGACGAGGGTGCAGACCTGCATTTTATAGAGGGTTGTTCTGCTCCAAAATATAATATAGCAAATCTTCACGCAGGATGCGTTGAGCTTTTTGTAAAGAAAAATGCAAGACTCAGATATTCAACAATTGAAAACTGGTCAAAAAATATGTACAACCTTAACACCAAAAGAGCACTTGTTGAAGATGGCGGTACTATGGAATGGGTATCGGGTTCATTCGGTTCTCATGTGTCGTATCTTTATCCGATGACAATTTTAAAAGGCGACCGTTCAAGAATGGAGTTTACGGGCATTACATTTGCAGGCAAGGGACAGAACCTTGATACAGGCGCAAAAGTAGTTCATATCGGCAAAGAAACATCTTCGTTTATGAACACAAGGTCAATTTCAAAAGACGGCGGAATCAGCACATTCAGGAGCTCCGTTGTTGTAAACAAATCTGCCGAAAATGCAAAATCTGCCGTTTCGTGTCAGTCGCTTATGCTTGATTCAAAGTCACGCTCAGATACTATTCCTGTAATGGATATCAGAACTCCGCACGCAGATATCGGTCATGAGGCGAAAATAGGCAGAATCAGCGATGAGGCTGTATTCTACCTCATGTCAAGAGGTCTTAGTGAAGAGGATGCAAGGGCGATGATAGTCAGCGGTTTTGCAGACAATGTGTCAAAGGAACTTCCGCTTGAATATGCGGTTGAAATGAACAATCTCATTCAGCTTGAGATGAAGGGCAGTATCGGATAAGGAGGAAATTATGGTTGATAATAAAGACTTAACAGTGAACTTTCTTCCGTCACCCACTTGGAACCGATTGGGAGTGAATCAGGCAAAAATCCGAAGCATTCCCGTTGACGGGTGGAACAGTATTCCTGTTCAAAAAGAAATAATCGAAAAATATACAAACAATTCCGATTCAAAAATTCGGGATTCATTTGCAAATATTCAGACAGGTATGGGCGAGGAGATTGACGAAATCTCAAAAATATCACAGTCTGAAAAAATCAGAATATCGGCTGATAAAACAAAAAGCGAAAAGCTGTTTTTTAATTGCAAAAACGGTGAAAACGCTTTTGCAGATGTAGAACTTTACGCTCCCGAAAACACAGAGCTTACCGTATTTATGGCAATGCAGTCAGCGTGGAATGCAAACGGTATTTGTGCCGTAAGAACGAAATTTAAAGCTGAAAAAGGCGCAAAAATCAGACTCGTACAGCTTAATCTCCTTTCGCAAAATTTCCGCTTTATAAACGATGTCGGTGCAGAATGTGAAGATAATGCAACCGCAGAGATATTACAGCTTTTTATCGGCGGAAATGAAACCTATACAGGCACAAAGACAACGCTTTTGGGCAGGCAGAGCAATCTTGACCTCAATGTCGGCTACTATTGCAAGGACGAGCAGTTGCTTGATATGAACTATGTTGCCGAGCATATCGGCAAAAAGACCGTCAGCTCAATGAATGCCGGAGGTGTCTTGAGAGATAAAGCACATAAATTATTCCGTGGTACAATTGATTTTCCGCTCGGCTCTTCGGGTGCTAAGGGTGACGAGAACGAAGATGTTCTAATTTTAGGCGAAGATGTAATCAATCAGACCGTACCGCTCATTCTTTGTGCGGAAGAGGATGTTGAGGGCAACCACGGTGCGTCAATCGGCAGACCGTCCGATGATGTGCTTTTCTATCTTGCAAGCAGAGGCCTTGACGAAGAAGAGGCTTGTAACCTTATTGCTCGTGCAAAACTTGACGCTTTATGCTCGAAAATCGGAGATGAGGAGCTTGAAACGCTTGCAAAATCCTGTCTGGAGGAGGTTACAGGCTATGCAAATGAAAAACTTTAAGGAAGATTTTCCGCTTTTGCGAGAAAATCCTGTAGTCTATCTCGACAGTGCCGCAACTGCTCAAAGACCTGAATCAGTTATAAATTCGGAAATGGAGTTCTACAAAAAATGCAATGCAAATCCTCTGCGTGGACTTTATGATTTGGGTTTCAAAGCAACCGAGTGTTATGAGCAATCCCGTGAAACAGTCAGAAAGTTCATTAATGCAAGGTCGGAGCGTGAAATAATATTTACACGCAATGCAACCGAGAGTCTCAACCTTGTTGCCTACAGCTACGGAATGATTTTTCTAAAAAAAGGTGACGAAATCCTTGTCACTGTAATGGAACACCACAGCAACCAGTTGCCATGGAGAGTCGTTGCAGAAAAAACGGGCGCAGCGGTAAAGTACATTGAATGCAACCCTGACGGCACAATTACCGAAGAACAGCTGAAACAGGCTTTTTCGGAGCATACAAGGCTTGTGGCAGTAACTCACATATCAAATGTACTCGGTTGCAAAACTCCCATAAAGCGTATCACAGAGCTTGCAAAGGAATGCGGTGCAGTTGTTGTGCTTGACGCATCACAGAGCGTTCCGCACATTCCTGTTGATGTTCAGTCGCTTGATGTGGATTTTCTCGCATTTTCCGGTCACAAACTTATGGCACCCTTTGGAATCGGTGTATTATACGGCAGAGAAAGCCTTCTTGAAAAAATGCCGCCGTTTTTAACGGGCGGTGAGATGATTGATTCCGTTACAAGGGACAAGGTTATCTATTCCGATTTACCGCATAAATTCGAGGCGGGAACGGTAAATGCGGCTGGCGCATGGGGGCTGAAAACCGCAATTGAATATATTCAAAATATTGGTTTTGATACAATCGGCGGTATTGAAGAAGAGCTTACCAAAAGAGCATTTGACGGACTTATGGAAATCCCTCACATCAATATTCAGGGAAGCCGCAACCCGAAAGAGCATTGCGGAATTATCAGCTTTACAATTGACGGAGTTCATCCGCATGATGTCAGCAGTATTCTCGACGCTGACGGTATTGCAGTCCGTGCAGGACACCATTGCGCACAGCCTTTGATGGGATTTTTAGGCATTCCGTCAACAACAAGGGCAAGCATTTATTTCTACAATACGAAAGATGACATTGATGCGTTTTTAAACAGTGTGTCATCTGTCAGAAGGAGAATGGGATATGGAAAATAACAGAAGCTTTTACAATGAAATCCTGACCGATCACAATCTTCATCCAATGCACAAACATCCGCTTGATACGGCAACGGCAAGCCTTGAGGGCGTGAACCCAAGCTGCGGTGATGACATTGTGCTTAATCTTAATATCAAAGACGGTGTGATTACAGACGGTTCGTTTACAGGTGACGGCTGTGCAATTTCCCAGGCTTCAGCCGATATTATGCTTGATTTGATTATCGGCAAAACAGTTGATGAAGCCGAACATCTAAAAGATATTTTTCTTAAAATGATTCAAGGCAAAGCAACTGACGAAGAAATTGAAGAGCTTGAGGAGGGCGGAGCATTGTCTGACATTTCTCATATGCCTGCCCGTGTAAAATGTGCAGTTCTCGGTTGGCACACATTTGAAAACATTGTAAAAGAATAATTTACTGAATTTAATATTTTATAAAACACATTCGGGGAACAGATAAAATAATTTCTGTTCCCCGATTTTTATTTAAAAAATCGGGATTAATGTATTAAAATGACTAATACAAATCTTGACAAATATTGCTTTAAAATAGTATAATAAAAGTGCAAAGAGGTAAGGAAGAAAATAAATTATGCTAAAAGAATATTTATACAACGAAATAAAAAATTATTTAA
>OGKE01001306.1_pt1 | contig 16803 bp, 14 predicted proteins | sample 1572341 | NCBI WGS metagenome assembly OGKE01 (sample SAMEA2582091, study PRJEB24529) | metagenome | biome: Human gut stool | place: China | collected 2011
ATACTTTTTCTGAATCCTCCTCCCACAAGATTTTTCAAAAGCCTTTTACACAATCGATTTTTTAAATTTGTAACTCTTTTTATGTTACAAATTTAAAATACCATATTTTTATCACAATTTCATTAACTGATGCTAAATCTTTTGATATTTTCAATTATTGTGTTGCAATCATCTCTTTCTCAATATATGAAAAAGCACCCTAACCTGTTTTGGTTAAAGTGCTCATCTTTACATTCCCATTTCTTCTATCTCTTTAAGCATAAATTCTTCTAATTTCTTCTTATCTGGCAAATGCAGCATGTAAGTTGAAACAAATAATTGATTATCCATACCTGATAATGCATATTCTACCATTTGCGACCCTTTATCTGTGCAAAGAAGTATTCCTACAGGCGGATTATCACCTTCATTCATTTCATTTTTCTTATAATAACCTACATAAGCATTGAGCTGTCCTAAATCTTCATGCTTAAATTCATCATTTTTAAGTTCAATAATGACATTACAATGTAAAATACGATTCAGACACTGCATCTTTCGCAGCCAGCCCTTACATAAAGATTTGTCTTTATCTGTCTACGAAGTTCTCTCACATTCCAGTTGCACTTCATGCATTCTGTTTCGTAAAAAAATCTTTCAAAAGCATCTGTCAGTCCCATAATCTCACGTATATGTGAAAACGATAAATTATTGACCAAAACATCTGGATCTGTAACAAATTGGTTCGACGCTGTCGAACTTTTTCCAAAATATGGTAATTCAATTTTGTTCAGCGCCGTATTAATTATTATCCCATTATCTTTTCGTATCTTTGACTGTTCAAGATAGGAATCTTTCTTAATTTCCGCAGCGTCGCTCCTTATTTTTGTGCATTGCACGGTTTTTGGTAATGATATTTTACCCAATCATTACTTTAACTTAAAGTATGCCAATTAAGCTCAAATAAATCACTCTCAAATAGCTTTTCTTTCCAATCATTATACTCTCCTTCATCTAAACGAAGAGAGTCTTCATAAAATCGTACAAAGTATATTTTTTTATCACCATCTTTATCATCTTTAAACGGAAAATTATCCTTGTATTCCGGGCATGCGTTTAAATCTAACTCTTCAACACTGGCAATACATTCGTACATATTTTCCATTTCATTATACCGATATACTTCATACGGCCAAAAGTCATCATTATATGTATATCCCGAATGTGATGCCGGAGCATATATCAATCCATTTTCATAAAATCTACATCCATAATAGTAGTCAAATAATAATTCAAGCTCTTCTTTTTTCTCGGAAAATCGGTAAATATATTGTGCACTGTCCGAATTGCACGTTCCTTCAACTCCTATCAATAGCTCATCTATACCATCATCATTTATGTCATATATTATGTATTCATCGGGATATGCTAGCTCTTTTTGTTTTTCAAAACCAATACCATTATCAACATAACAATAATCTCCGTTTGGCAAATATCCCGCATTTTCCAGTTCTTCGACCGCGTTTAAATAAATTTGATTTATTTCAGTATGATTCCCTATCTCAATCACATAATCATAACTATAGGTGTGCACATACAACCGGTCATCCTTCTCTGCCATGAGGTCCGGCATCTTTTTCAGAGACAGGCGGTCGATCACCTCTCCGGTATTTTTATCCAGCTGATAGAGATAATCGTCCTCTGCGGTAAATCCATAGCCGCAGAAGATCACGTCCCCTTTCACGAGAAAATTCATGCTGTTATAAGTCTGGTCTGCACTTCGCCACAGCAGTTTCTCATTTTCCAGATCATAGGCAAACATAAAGCAGCTGTCCGGCTGCGCATAACCGTTCATTACTGAAGCCCCGTAAAAAATTCCGTTCTCAAGGCAGGCATTATTACCGTTGACGTACCATTTGTCTGTCGGATATTCCAGTACATACAGGCAGTTCTCACCATCGAAAATGCTGAGTTTCCATCCTCCCACTGATAGGTATACTCCCACTGATAGGTATAATTTTCATCATAGAAGCAGTCCCAGTTTTCTCCGATCATGGGAAGGGAAATGTCTTCCGATGCATTGTACCATTCGTCTGCAAAAGTAATATTGTTATACGTCTCGGAAAGGATTTCCAGGGAATAGGGCTGCGCCGCAGTTCCTTCCGGGTGAAATTCCGAGATTCCAGTGAAATCTATGAGGATCTCTTTCGGTGCAATGGGTGTTTCCCGGGATTCTGACTCTGTGAGAGCTCCGGAAGTCTCTGTCTCATCTATTTTAGTGTCTATATTGGAAATATTTTCGGTTTGTTTCTCCGCTTCGTTGTTCTCCGGTGCATTGGTCTCCCGGGCGCCACATGCCATTAACAGGCAGGCGGACAGTGCAAATGTTGCTAATCTGTATTGTTTTTTCATGATAATCTCCCTTACTGCTTAAAAAATTCTCGTAACTATTCAGAACCCCATTCGCGAAACCGCTACTTCGTAGCTTCTTCATTGATCATCTGTTCCTCTTCTATAACAGTAACAATACCTTCATATACGGTAAAGTAATATCGAATCTGCTCCTGTGTGTCCTCATACTGCCAACGTTCCCAGGAAGCTTCCTCAACAGACTTCACCAGTGTCAATGTACCATCGGCATCCGCGATGTTTTGCTGTAATTCCTCCAACATTGTCTTACCGACAAGGAATCTCCCATCCCGGCTGCTGCCGGCCTGAATCTGTATCCTGTCTAATCCACCGTTCTCGTCAAAATAACAATAGTATTTGCTGTTCTCTATATAGAGACTCGCATCCTCACTGGCGACATCGCATTGCAATCCGGCATCGGTACACAATGTCCGTACTTCGTCTCTTCGCATTCCCCATTGCATCCTTGACAGGACCTCTCGATTATACTCCAGGGAATAGACCACTGCCTTCACCGGCACAAAGGAAAAGGAGCAGCGGTGCGATCCTGCCTCATCCAGATCCCCCTCCATCACTGTGGTCACAGAATCCTTGCCAAGATTTTCTCCTGCTCCCAACAACGTACCATCTTCCAATAAGGCAAAATTATTATATCCATATCGAATAGCAGAGATATCTGCATCAAAGGTGCGGGCATCATCGCTGTGCCGGATTCCACCCAGCCATACCATACTGACCTTATCCAGTACCTTTTGGGGTTCTCTGACAAAGTCATGAACATTCTCACTCTTAGAAACACCGCACTGTCCAAAGATATTTAATCCCCAAAGATATAATTCTCCGTCTTCCGTGATTGCCGCTCCATTCCACGCATTGATGTCCACATAGATACAATGATCCAGAACTTTATGTGGTTCCAGATACATCATTTTTACCAGATTCAACGGATTCTCTGTTACTGACCAGTATTCATCATATCCCCCAACGGTCGTGCTGCTTGTCGTCCGAAGCTGTCCCCACCAATATACGGCTCCATCTTCCTTGAGTACGATAATGGCTTCCCTGCCGGCTCTGGCATATCTGACATTTTTCATTAACAGTGTGGGAGTACATACCCTGTCGTTATCCATGTCGCTATATACCTGCTTCACAGTGTCTTTTCCCAACAAAAGTCCTGCCATATTTAATCCCAGTCCGTAGAGGTTTCCATCCTCCGTCAGATAAATGCAGAAATTATTATTCCAATCGGCATCTACGGAAACCACATGATCTGCAATCCTCACATCATCAAACTGCCCCTTGTCAAAATCTGTCTCGTAACTGCCTGTTCCCAACTGACCATTCTCATTATAACCGTTCCCCCAGAGAATACCATCATTATCAATATAATAATGATTATAGGCAGTGACCCGCTCAGTGATATAATAGTTTTCAATACGAAAAGGACTGGGAGCTTGCAGTTCCTCTTCCTGCTGTATGTAAATTGTTGGCAGATTCTGTTCCTGTACTTGTCCTGTTTCTTCCGTTGTCACCATTTCTGTGAAGTCTTCCGATGTTTTCTGAGAAGAAACCGCACTTTTCTGTGTGAGCAGTACCAGTGCTGCAATGATACACAGTTCCACTGCCAGCGCCGCAAGCTTCCCTGCGGTCTTACGGCATTTTAAAATATGCCGGATCCTGCCCCGGATGTCACCTTCATCAAAACACACCGGTGCTGCAAATATCCTGCGTACGGTCGTATCGGTTGCCATGGATAGCAGTACGGCGGCATATTCCTGTCGGTCCTCCGGCTCCAGATGTTCCGTCACTGCTTCATCACAGGCTTTTTCTATATCACAGCACAGCAGATAATATGCCAGCCAGACCACCGGATTCATCCAATGCACAATACTGATCAGATAGGTCAGTATTTTCCACAGATAGTCCCGGCGATGCAGATGGATCCGCTCATGCTGCAATACACAGTCATAAAATTCCGGATTCATCTCCATCGGCAGATAGATCTGCGGCCGCAGAATCCCGAATACCATCGGTGTGCGGATGCCGTCCACGTAACGGACTCCCTCCTCCCCGGGAAGGCATTCTGCCAGACGGCGCTTCATTCTTACATAAGAAAGGATAAAATACGCGAGAAAACAAGGGATTCCTGCCAGCCACAGGTATCTGACTGCAAATATCACCTGTGTAAAGGCGGCCGATAGAAAAGGCATGACTGCTGTGCCGTTGGACTGTGCAGCCGTCACAGGGAGCTCGTTCGATCCCGCTTCGAAATTCGTACCCTGCACGGTCGTCGCATCTGTTCCGTTCACCTGTTCCGGCAAGGTACTCTGTCCAGGTGTAACATTTTGCTCCGGCACAGCACTTTGCCCCAACACAATGCCCGTCCCAAGTCCCGTCACCACTGTCGGTCCATCCGTGCTCACCGCCTCTACCATCGACTCCGGCTGTGCCCACCAAAATCCATGCTCATTCTCGATCTTCCAGGGAAATATGAGATAGAAAAAGGCGATTCCCCACAACAGCACACAATACCGGTAGGAGATCCGCAGTCCTCTAAATACCATTCTGAGGAGCAATATGATTCCTATGATGATACTTCCCTGAATACTCATTCTGAACAGTATCTGCATCATTGCCATCCCTGTCACTCCTTTGCTCCCCCGTTATTTTCTATGATTTTCTTCAGCTCTTTGATCTCTTTCTTAGACAGCTTCTTCCGGGAAGTAAATGCCGCTACGAAATCCGGCAGAGATCCTGCGAAAGATTCCTCGATGATCTCTTCACTCTGTCTCGCTTGAAACATCTGCCTCGACATCAGTGAGGTGACAGTCCCGTTCTCACTGGTAAAAATCCCCTTCTGACAGAGGCGCCGCAGGACCGTATAGGTCGTAGATTTCTTCCAGTTCAATTCCTTTTCACATAATTTCACCAGTTCCCCCGAAGCGACCGGCTCATGCTCCCAGATGATTTCCGCAAAACGCATCTCCACAGCTCCCATGGTATATTCCGACATTACAATTCCTCACTTTCTGCCCTCTGTGGCATCCGTTAAGTCTTATTATACAAAATGGTTTACAATTTGTAACACTTTAATGTTACATCATGTAAACCATTTTTGTCAATGTCTATTTTTTCCTACAAAAGTAAAAGTTTCTCTTATACCGGAAACTTTTTTCATTTTTATCAAATGTATCCAGTATAAATTGTTCTCATCCCCCATTCGGCATCAGATCATTGAAAGTATCCCATGCCTCTTCCGCCGTATAATCCGCCATCTTAAGCCACCCGGTGACACCATTCTCGGTCTCCACGCAGAGCCACTGTCTGCCGGCATCCAGATAAAGGAAATAGACTCCGTGATCTGCGTTGATGGTAAAGCGTTCGCTGCTTACATCCGGATCCCGGTAGGCTTCCAGATCCTTATTGAGTCCGTGCAGGGCCGCCTGCTCCGGCAGATCATAGCGGTCTGCCGGAAGTTCCGCCAGTTTTCCGTCACTTCCAATGCGGTATACGATCCGCAAATTTTCTCTTTGCAGAATATAATCATAGCTCTGAGTGGTAATAATCTGGCCGTTTTCCACCCAGATCTCCCGGATATCCTGTGCGAAGCTTCCTACCTCCTGTAATTCCCCGTTCTCATAGCGGAACAGGAAACTCTCGTACTGTCCGAACTCGTCCCTTCGCATCAGCGCCAACAGGATCTGTCCGCCATCGGGACTGAAAGCGTAAATGCTGTTCCCCAGATTCTGTGCCGTCCGTGTCTCGCCTTGCATGGTATTCACCGCAAATATATATTGATCCAGCGGCGAATGATCCACTTCGTTTACTGCCTGTGCCATTCTCGAACGCAACAGAAGCTTCTCTGCGGTTCCATCTCCGTCCAGATCCAACAGGGCATAAGTCTCCTGCTCCGCTCGCTCAGACAGATCGAATATGACTCCCACATTCGTCATAATATCCCGTCTCTGTGCTGCTGCATAAGCATCCGCTTCCTCTGTCGTCAGATCTGCCGCCACCTTCCCATTCCAGACCGGCTGGTTGGACAGAAGCGGAAGTTTCCTCTGGGCGGTTCCGTTGCTCTGACTCAGGATCCAATAACCGTCTTCCGCAGTAAGCATGTCTGCGGAGAAATCCTGCGCCTCCGACGGCAGCTTCCAGTCCGTGACCCCGTTTTCTCCGGTCTGTCCCGAAGTATCATATTCCCGGATCGTGTCGATCCAGATGTCCAGATCTCCCTCCTGATAATCAGAAGCTGCAAAATAGTACAATCGGACACTATCCTGTTGCTTCAGATAAGCCATCTCCTGACTGTAACTGTCAGACGTATAATATTTTCCCATATTTTGATAAACCGTGGACCGTCCCTGTGCCGCACATCCCGGGGCTATATATCCCGGAACCATACAATTTAGTCCGGCGTCGTCCCCGGTGGCCGCATAAATACCGTAGCTAGAGACCTGATAAGTAGCAGCAACATCCGCAAAAGATCCGGGGGATACCTTTACATACACCCATTTTTTCGACAGTTCTGCCACGGTAGCCCAATCTTCATCCCTGGGTCCGTATTCCGCATAGACCACTCTGGCCTGATTTTCTCCGTCCAGAGGACCGGTAGAATGCCGGCCTTTACTGTCGATGTCTCCCAGGGAGAGCATCCAGATCTGACTGCTCTCCTCCGCAAATACCATGGGAATGTCTATAGCAGTGCCATCGGCAAAGGTATACTGTACATTCGCCACTGCTCCCTCCCCGGGACGATTCGGATCCTCCTGATAAAAATAATACTGCATTCCCGGCTCATAAAGCAGTTCCGTCATTTCCCCGCTGCCACCCTGTAGATTCAGCAGAGCTTCCGCAGCCTTCACCGGATCCTTGTAGGTCTCATGGGCAGCGGCATCTCCGTCTAAAATCCGCTGATGCAGTTTCCGCGCCGCAACACCATCGTAGCCAAGATACTGGATGCCGTCCTGTCCGGCAAAAGACCGGGCATCCTCCAAGGCAGTCACATCAAACAGGGCACTGAACTCTTCCCTGCTGTGGATACCCTGCTCAAATACCGTCAGCCATTCCGTTTTGGCAGCCTCATAATCCACTTCATCCGTCGCAAACTCCCCTGTTGCAGCTTCCTCGGTTGCATCTGCCCCGTCGGTTGCCAGCGCCGCATCTGCCTCAGTCTCTGCACCGCTATCCGCATTTGCAACATCCGCTGCATCCGTTCCACTACCCGGGTTACTGCACAGGCACACCACCAGCACCGCGATCACTGCTGCCGCGCCAATCATGACCCAGAATGGCGGCTTGCGATAGTCAAGCACATGACGGATCCTGTTCTTCACATGATCTTCACCAAAAGAAAGCAAGGCACAGATAGAACCGCCCCGATAACGCTTCCATTCTCCGCCGGAAGCTTCTTCCAGCAATGTATAGGAATAGATCTTCTTGCTCTCCTCGCCGAGAAGCTTCACAACTTTTTCATCACAGGACATCTCACAGTCCATATTCATCAGATAAAATGCCAGCCACACCAATGGGTTAAACCAATGCACACAGCAGATCAGCAGAGCTGCCGGTTTGAAAAGATAATCCCTGCGCTGCAGATGCACTCTCTCGTGGCACAGCACGACTTTTCTGCTCTCCGGATCCAGTCCCGAAGAGAGATAGATCACCGGATGCATCAGTCCCATGACAAAGGACAGATGCCCTCCATCGATCTCGCAGATCCCCGGTTCTACCTGTCTGACACCGCTGTCAGGTCTGCGAAGCCGGTTCCGCATACGCAGGTAGGAAAAAGCATGATACCCCATAAATCCTGCCATTCCAAGTAACCATGCGATCGACAGGACACGGAAAATTTGCAAAGATCCGTCCGCATTATCCCGGTTATCCACCGGGTAACCATCATCCAAGGCATTCGTAACATTACCCGGTGCCTGAATTCCGCCGACACCGTCATCTCCAATTTCATTCATGCCTTCTACGTTTCCATCCTGTCCCAGTGTTGGTGCAGAACCTTCCCTATTTCCGGTGGCTTCTAAAGTCCCGGCATTCAGATTTCCCGTATTATCCGCCCCGGACAACACGGCATCCACAGTATTGTCTCCACGGTGGCTGCCATTATAAACTCCCTCATTGTCAACTGATCCGGCACTGTTCCCGGCAGTCAACTGTGCAGAGGTTGTCGCCGTCCCTACGGTCAACAGACGCTCCGGAATCAGACTGATCCTGGTCCCCGGCAGCACCGGACAACATAACCGCACAAATACGATTCCCCACAGCAGATAGGAACACCATTTCGGGGCTTTTTTCAGTAAAAATCTGGCCAGTATCACCAACAAAATACAATAGCTTCCCACCAGACTGAGACGCCATATACTGTCAAACAAACGATAGATACCTTCCACCATAAAGTCCCTCCTATGTTCTCTGCTTCCCTATCCGCGGAAGCTCCGCTCTCTGTCATCCCTGTTCTGTAACGCTCCGAAGCTCACTAATTTTCCGTCCCGGCAGCTTAGGCTTGCGCAATCGCCTTCCTGCAATTCTCCGTAGATTCTGTCGGAAACTTCCAAGGTGATCTGTTCGCCCTCTTTTTCCAGATTTTCAAAAATGACAGTCTTGACGTTTTCCGCCTCGGTTACTCCGGAATTTACCGTGCCGTTTGCCAGATATACCGGCTGATTCACAGCGGTAGCCTGTCTCTTGCTGAAGACTTTTGCGCGATTCACCGTATGATATCCCCGTTGCCTGTTCCGTAAGCTCCGCACCAGAAGGTACAGAAGATATCCCAGAATTGCCGCTGCGAACAGGACTGTCAATATGTTTTCCACCGGACTGAAACTTAACTGCTGCATCATAAGCACAACCTCCCCATTTTTCATTATTTATCTCATTTCACAGTATCCTTTATGATATCCTTGTATACTTCCAACAGCCACCAGGAAAACGCCTGTGATTGTTTTGCTGCATTGTCGATCATGCCATCTGCAGTTGCTTTGTCCTCCGCCGGTACTACCAGCAGGAACTCTTCCTCTTCTATTCTTACTCCACATAATACGTTTTTTAGATCTTTTGAGATAAGGAACATATTACCGGATGTATCTCCATCGGTAGTTGTGATGCAGGAATACGATGGTTCCGCTTTTACGAAAAGTGTCGTAAATCCCATTTCCTCATCACCAAAAATCTTTTCTCCATCCAGCCATACATTTCCCTGAATATAATCCTCCTGATTTTTCCAGATAAAATGTGCCTTTTTCGCATGAATCTCTACCGGAACCTGTTGATAAAATTGCGGATTTACCAAACCGACTAACATGCCACTGCCAACATAATCATATGTTTCCTCTTTCGGAGTATCATAATATCGCAATCCGTAATCTCCGAGACACAGCAGGACTACAGCAACTATAACGATCAGAAAAATTACGATTCCTTTGTTCTTTTTACTCCAATGCATGATCTGTATCTCCTTTTCACACTTTACCCTGCAAAATATAAACCGCTGAAATAGTCACTGTAATCCGTTCCATCCCGTAACCGAAACCACCCCTTCACACCATCCGTAATCTCGATGCAGATCCAGTCCTGTGTTGCATCCAGCTTCGTCATGCGTACCTTGCTTCCTTTGGGCAGCACAAAGGTCTCATCCCCGTCCGGTGTACGGTAGAGCGTTATATCCTGCCGCAGCTCCACTTCCTCCCAGGCACTTAATACATATTCCTCCTGTGGCACTTCCCGAAGTCTTCCGTTCGATGTTACCTGATAGATTTTCTGGATATAATCATTCTGCACCGCAAAATATGGTTCGGTGATAACCATCTGTCCATCCTGTATCCATGCCTTTCGCAGATCCTGTGCGAGCCGGTCTGTTTCCACCGGTTTTCCGTCTTCATAGTGATAGATTCGGGTCAGTGGATCTGCGCTTTCGCCGTCATCATACAATGCGATCAGGAGCTGTTCTCCGTCCGGGCTGAAAGCGAAGATCGAATTGCTCATATTTCCCGTGCTGTCCGGAATCTCAGCCGTCTGTCCGTCTATCTCCAACACTGCATCCTGCAGGTCATAGCAATTCATTTGACTAAGTCCCAGATTCAGATATATCGTATATTGCTCCAGAGAATACCCCGTTACCGGCTCCGCAGGATGCAGAGAAATCTTCTCCGGCACACCATCGCCATCCAGATCCAGCTGCGCCGATGTCTCAGTTTCTGTCCGCTCCGATACATCAAATACCACACCCGGATAGGCCAGAATGTCTGCTCTTTCGATGTGCTGGCTATCCGCCCCGCTAAGCGCAAACCGCATACTTATGGATGGATTACTATTGTAAATGTCATAATATCCGTCATGAACATGAAGCGTCGTGTCGCTGTTGAGCTGCAAATCCACCGGCAGAACCGTATCGGTGACAGTATGGGTACTCATGTCAAACTCCCGAAGTACCCTCGGCATCCACTCATCCGTCATAAGATGCGCCTCATCGGGATCTGTCAGATAATAGACCTTGCCGCCGCTCCATTCCGTCACATCCGGCAGATCTTTTTGCAGCTGTGTATAGGCATCCGATGTGTCATATGCGCCCCGCTCACAGGTAACGTCATACCAGCCCGTTGCCATGATGCGTTCAGCTTGAATGCAGCGAAATACACTGCCGGACGTTCCCCAAAGTTCACTCATGGTATAGATCCCGTAATTTGAAATCTGTACATGGGGGTAATAGGTCGCATAACTGCCGGCATCCACAGGATACCAGTCCATCCAGCCCCAGTAGACCGCTCTGTCCGGTTGTCGGAGTTCGTACTCCCCATAGACCATTCTGGTACAGATATCACCGGTGAGCGGACCATATCCCGAGTCCTCCGCACTGCCCGGATCTCCAAAGGACAAGAGCCACAGCTGCGTCATCTCCTCCGCCATGACCATGGGAATATCTACAGCAGATCCATCCGCAAAAGTATAATGTACATTCACCACAGAGCCTTCTCCCGGCCGGTCAGAGTCCTCCCGATAATAAGGATATTGCCGCCCTGCCGGATACAGCGTCTCGGTCACGGCTCCGCTTCCATCACCCAGGTGCAGCAGTGACACCGCTGCCGTTACCGGATCTGTATATTTTCTATAAGTCTCGGATGCAGGTTCCTCCGCCAGTGCTTTGAATATCGCATACGCGGCATTCGTATTGTTTTCACGAACCAGCAGGTCATAAGCCACTTGATCCGCTGCAAAGGAATGCTTTTCTTCGATTGCTTCCACATCAAAAACAGCGGCAAAATCTTCTCTGCTATGAATCGTTACCTTTGCAAAATCTTCCGGTGTCTTGATGCTGTCCGGAAACTGCGCAATATTTCCACTCGTCTCCGCATTGCTGTCTACATCCATTTCTGCTCCTGCGCTGTCGTCTGTATCTGTACGATCCGCCGTGCCTGCCCCGTTCCCACTTCCACCGGGGTTGCTGCACAGGCACACCACCAGTACCACGATCACTGCTGCTGCGCCAATCATGACCCAGAACGGCGGCTTGCGATAATCCAGTACATGGCGGATCCTGTTCTTCACATGATCTTCACCAAAAGAAAGCAAGGCACAGATGGAACCGCCCCGATAGCGTTTCCATTCCCCACCGGAAGCCTCTTCCAGCAATGTATGGGAATATATCTTCTTGCTCTCCTCGCCGAGAAGCTTCACCACTTTTTCATCACAGGACATCTCGCAGTCCATGTTCATCAGATAAAATGCCAGCCACACTAACGGATTGAACCAGTGGACGCAGCAGATCAGCAGAGCTGCCGGTTTGAAGAGATAATCCCTGCGCTGCAAATGCACTCTCTCGTGGCACAGCACAACGTTTCTGCTCTCGGGATCTAAGCCCGAAGACAGATAGATCACCGGATGCACCAGTCCCATGACAAAGGACAGATGCCCACCGTCGATTTCGCAGATCCCCGGTTCCACCTGTCTGACACCGCCGTCAGGTCTGTGAAGCCGGTTACGCATACGCAGGTAGGAAAAGGCATGATACCCCATAAATCCTGCCATTCCAAACAGCCATACCATTGCAATGACACGGAAACCTACCGGGCGATACAGTGTGTTTGCGACAGCTGTGCCATTTGTATCGGTAACCGATTCCTCCATGGCTGCACCACTGCTTCCGTTTTCTGCTCCTGTGATTTGCAAAGACCCGTCCGCATTGTCCCGGTTGTCAGCTAAGCAGCCACCATCTACAGCATTACCTGCTGCCTGGCTTCCATCGGCTCCGTCTGTTCCGAATGCATTCGCATCGCTTTCGTTATCGATTGCATTCGCAACATTTCTGTTTTCGTTCGCTAATCCTGCGGCTCCCGGCATATTTCCTGCCGTCCCGGCATGCAAATTTCCTGCCTGTTGCCAACTGCTCTGTCCGTTAGGATCCACATCTGGAAGCACACCATTATTACCATAGCCGTTTGCTGACTGTCCGTACATCGTCTCCGTTCCAACCGCCAGCAGCCGCTCCGGAATCAGACTGATCCCCGTCCGTGGCAACACCGGACAGCACAAGCGCACAAATACGACTCCCCACAGCAGATAAGAACACCATTTGGGGGCTTTTTTCAACAAAAGTCTGGCCAGGAGCACCAGCAATACGCAGTATCCTCCTACCAGACTTAATTTCCATACAACGTCAAATATTCTGTAGATGTTCTCACCCATAAGCCCCTCCGCTCTGCTGCACCAGCCATCGATAGTCGATAGAATATAGACTTTATAAGCATAGTCTACATTCTATCGACCTGTCTGTCAAGCAAGAAATCTATTTTCCCAACATTCCGGGATACAATACATCGGATATTTCATACGCTTCTTCCAATGTCGTCGCCGGGTACAAAATATAGAATATCTGATTCTCTTCCGCCGAATTTGCGGTGGCAGAAATCATCCCTTTTTCCACACCTTGCACTGCCTCATAAATTGCTGCACACGTGCTCATATCCGGCGTCAGGATCTGTCCGGCACCTCTCCCACTTTGGAAAACGCCTTTTCTTCCCCCGTACAGAAAGAAATAATCCTGTGGCTCCTCTCCCTCTCCTGCAAAGGATATCTTCCCGTTAAAAGAACTTGCATAAATCCAGGGCAATACGCGATAAGAATACGTTCCACTGACATCTACCTGTACCTCTTCCTGCTTTCCGGACGCATTTTCCTTCAGCATCCGTATTCCCGATGCCGTAAAATCCAACGTCTTGCGGAATTCAATAAAATTCAGTAAAAGGATTATCACTGCCAATACGATCACACTAAGAAAAACCGTTACTTTTACATTAATTTTCTTCATACACACTCCCCCGTTTCCTTTCGGACCTTTCAGACATCTCTATTTTACTCTGTTTTCTCAATTTCCAGATTCGCGGACACCGGAAAATCAATCACCACCTCTTTGTATATCTCCACATTTTCATTCTCTAAAGAAGTTGCCGTTCCCTGATAGGTAATCTTCGCGGTTCCATCCATAATTTCAACTGTGGATGACACATCCATGGGTGCTTTCAAGTCATTATGAAGCCATAGGTTTACTTCATTTGTGGCTTCCCACCAGTCTTTCATCTCCTTGTCGTAGCGGGCTGCCTGCCCAAATCTTGACTTTGGATTTATCGCATAGACTGGAAGAGAGCGATGTGATTCCTCTGTGTTTTCATTGCTATATGTGATGATTACTTCGGGATTGTTGTACAAATAAATTTCCCTGATACCCCATATACTGATTAGTATGATACATACCCCTATTATCCATAATACTTTTTTCTTCATTAGCTTTTCCCCTCTCTAAAGTCGAAAACGTATATGCTCCCGGTATGTCTGTGCGCTTGCCGAACCGCTGTCTTTTCTTGAGACATCCCAGACCATTCGATATTCTCCCGGTTCCAGTGCTCCGTAGAGCCACTCCCAATTATAGTAGATCGAGGCTTCCTCACCACCGGGGACATTATAGCCCACCATTGGAAAGCCATAATTATCCGGCACCGTCTCTGCATCCTGCCACTCTCCGTCTACCTGCCGTTGGAGAATATAAGCCTCTCCATAGATCACCTCTGCCCCGTCATCGTCATCCTCACGTCTGATGATAAGATTAGCACCCACATTGGAAATATCCCGCAAAGTCGCCGTTACACCTGCTTCCGGATCATAAATCGTCTCCGCCTGTCCCTGCTGCCCCTTCTCTTTCGGATCCCAAACGTTTTCTACCAGCTCCGGTGTTTCTTCCAAATGTAACACCTCTGCGTCCAGTTCATACTCCAGCACGCAGTCCCGGTTGATTTCCTCCATCTCTCCGGTCTCAATAGATTTCCCTGTTCCCCAGAAAGTGATCACCGTTTTTCCTTCACCTATTGTTACATCCGATGACACGGATAATGGGGAATCATACTTTTCGTTAATCCATTGAAACACTTCCCCTGTTGCATCCCGGAACTGCTATATTTCCTCATCATAACGTACCGCATATCCCTGTCCGATATGAGATCTGCCACGAATAACGCAAAAAGGATAAGAGCGATATATATTTTCTCTCTTGTCGCAGCTAAAGGTAATCCGGATCTCCGGGTGCTCATACAGCCAGACCTCACGCCCGCACAGGATACCTGCCGTCAACAGCACAACCGCAATTAAGCTAAGAAAAAACGTCACTTTTACGTTGATTTTCTTCATACATCTTTCGTCACTCATCATGCCAAATAAAATCTCTCCTGTTATTTACTTCTTTGCAATCCACTTCCCGTTTCTATTAGAACCACGTCTTTCAACCAAACCTTCTTCTCGCATGTCTTTTATAAGTCTTTGAATTTGTTTTCTTGAAAGATCAAATCCCTCCATAAGTTTAACCTGCGTTACCTCTGGATTTTCTTCCATTTGATATAATATATCTATCTTTCTATCGGCTCCATTTTTAGCTCCTTTTTGGCTCCTTTTTGATTATATCCTAATTTTTCTTCTAAAGTTGTTTTTTTCATATATACTTCGTTTTCTTTCGACTGCTTTGTGACCATTTTCGTTGCCATTTATTCTTATTTTCATTATACATGATAACGTATTATAGGCACAATAGAGCGAGTGGAAATTTCCCATTTTCCACTCGCTCAACCCATCTCATTATAGCTTTTTCTGTTACTTCAGCGGTTCATAATAAAAATATGTCTTCGCCGGGTCTTTTCCGGAGATGTCCACGCCGGCTGCCGTCTGTCCCTGCACACCGCCTGTGGCTCCGATATAGAGTATCCGGCCATCCGGAACGATTACCGCGCAGGTTCCTTCCGTACCGCAGGGCATCTCCCAGACTTCCTGCGCTCTGGTAAATTCCGCATCTTCCAAACGGTAGGTATCAACGCCGCTGTATCCCCACAGGATAAAATCGGAGCCATCACTCACACCTGCTGCCACCATATTCCACTGGTAGATCGTCCCTGTGCTTTGAACAGCCTTCGCATTCTCCGTTGCATCCCCCTGCACCGGTAGAAAACACAACCTCTCCGGGTCTACTGACACTAATGTCACAGGGTCATCCTCTGCTGTCACATTCTCCGTTGCCAGTGCTGCTGCATAGACTTTTCCGTCCTTTCCCTGTCCCAGGGCTCCGGCACCTTGCACAGCATACACACCATCATCCGCCATCGTTCCGATGAGGTCTCCCTCTGCCGTGTAGATCCGCACATAGCCGCCATCCTCCTGCATTCTCATTCGTGTATACAGCCTGCCCTGTGCATCCGTTGCCATACTATCTACAATATTCCACTCCCGGTCTCCGGCCGCAAAGCAGTCCAGAAGCGTTCCCTCCGGACTGATATGGTAGATCACAGGCAGCCGGCCATGTTCCGCTCCCGGAGATGCCAGTCCGCGCAATGCCGCATAGACACTTCCGTCCGGTGCGATGCACAGGCTATACACCTCGCCGTCCTCATCGAAATCATCATAAAACTTTTCCGGGGTCCCGCTGCCGTAAGCCAGATATTCCACCCGTGCTTTCCCTTCCATGGTGAACCCACCGACATACAGCCCCTGTTCTGCCGCCACAGCACACCGGATACTGAGTTCTCCCTCATAGGCGACCTGCCATTCTTGTGCTGCCGTGTCTGCCCCAAGAACTACACTTGCCGCACCTGTGCCCTGTTCCTGCTGTGATCTGCCCGTCTGTGACATTTCTCCCAGTCCCACACTGTCTTCTGTCTGTGACATCTCTTCCGATACCGCACTATCTTCCGTCTTCACATATTCATAGTCGCCCGCCTCGATCTCTTCTGTGATTTTCGCCAGACTATAATCTCTCTTTTCCCGGAAATCGATCAGCTCCAACAGTTCCTCATCCGTCATTTCCTCTTCCGGCAGGAAAAATATACTCCGCGCTGCATAGAAAGCCACGCCCTTTTTGTATTTTTCAGGACTATCAAG